>JAAUXT010027726.1_pt1 | contig 25444 bp, 42 predicted proteins | sample 7278171 | NCBI WGS metagenome assembly JAAUXT01 (sample SAMN14350112, study PRJNA611818) | marine sediment metagenome | isolation source: surface marine sediment (1.8m) | place: French Polynesia: Moorea | collected 2018-08
ACACACAGAGAATCCAGTGTGACACAGACCTGAACTTGCTGTTTTCCTGACGTTTTTGTTGCCTGCCAAAGTTCGATAACCCCAAGGCACGCAAACGCACTCACGTACACACAGACACAGACGCACTCACACACACACACACCCACACACACACCCACACACACACACACACAACTGCCCCCGAGGTCAAACCCTGCCCCTGTCCCTGTCTCCCAGCGGCTGGGTCGCAGGTCGAGGTTCAGGTGCCTGCCTGCTGCAATTTTGTACCACGAGTTAGTAACTTCGCCAATTCCTTTGGCGGCTTGAACTTTCACCTGTGAAAATAATTTTGACCTCCAACCATTCGACGCGGTCAGATGCATTCGTCTCTTGTGACAGTGCCACTTCCCTGGTGCTGCCATGTGAGCAGGTGAACACATCGTTGTTTCGTGTTTCAGATTGGGAAACTGGGAACCAACGTCACGGATGGCACGGTGAACATGACGGAGGTGCTGCTCAACATGCAGCTGCTGTCTCAACACGTCACAGGTCAGACTTGTGTGCAAAGGCTGTCACGTGTGCGTGTGTGTGTGTGTGCGGGGGAAGGGGGAGTTGGGTGTTCGCGTGCACACTTGCATGCACCCGTTGGTGTGCAAGGATCTGAGTGTCTCTGGTTTTCTTGACCGCCGTCTGCCAATCAATGACCATACAGTGAACACTTCACTTCTCAGAAATAACGTTGAAATCGCACCTTCGCTCCTCCCAAACCTCAGGTCTCTTCAGCCCGGCCCTGAGGCTGGAGGAGTTCTTCAACTCCCCGAGTAACCTGTCCGTGTGGCTCGAGCGCATCTGGGGCGTCCTGGGGCAGCAGCAGCAACAACAGCAACAACAAGAGGGAGCGAACGTCACTCAGATGTAAGCCACGCCCCATGGCATTTCTCTCTGTCCATCTTCTCTGTCCCTGTCTCTCACCTCTGTCTCTCTTCTCTCTGAAGTTTCTCTCAATTCTCTCTCTCCTCTCTCTCTCTCTCTCTCTCTCTCTCTCCTCTGCCTCTCTCTTCTCTCTCTACAACTCTCTCTGTCTCTGGTCTCTCTTCCCTTTCCCTCTCTCCCTCTCACTCAGCCCTCGCTCATTGTCCACTGCGCTCGGTCCCAGTCTCTCTCTCCATCAGAAGCACAACTCACTCGTATCACCCGCACAGCGCAACATCGACAGGTTGGGCAAGAGCGGATTGCATAACTTTATTGCAGAGCGATGGACGTGCTTCGCGGCGTGCTGACGTCCCTGGAGGACACTGTCCAGCAGCTGGACCCCGGGGTCATGCGGGCCCTGGACACTGCTCTGGACACCCTCACACACAACCTGCACAAACTCTCAGGTGGGTCTGGTACCCGTGCACTGGTGGCGCGCGTGTTGTGTGTGTGTGTGTGTGTATGTGTGTGTGTGCGCGCGCGTGCATACTTGAACATGCATTTGTATTCAATGGACATGTTCTGTGGATGAACAGAATATTTAAATCACACAAAACCAATTTTACCGTCTTCGTGCGTGCACTGGTGGCGCGCGCGTGTGTGCGTGTGTGTCCGACTGTCACAATCTCAACTGGAAAGTCACTGATGGACCCTGTGTGTGATCCCTCTTGTTGAAGACGACGATGTGTGACGAATTGAGATCGTTGCGTTGTGATCCCACCAGACCATCAACTCTGATTGGCTGTTTCCAGGCAACGTGACGCTGCAGCGTCTCCTGGGCGACGACGCGGCGCTGCGTCGCGCGGTGAACGCGACGCTCGACCTGGATCCCGCCGTCATGGAGACCCTCATCAACAGTAGCTACGATCCGGTCTGGGTGCGTCAAGTCCTCCTGCATGTTGAATACAAAGCCTTGACCTTTGTCCAGTCAAAGTAAAACACTACGTTCCCTGAGCGATGTTCACTTGGTCAACTCAAGAACAAAGTTCAGACCTCTGCGCAGAGATATCTCGCTGGGTTTGCTTTGCCCTGAAATTGATATCAAGGTCTCTTTGTTGCTTTATCAAGAAGGCCCACACACTGAACAGTTCAAATGCTGTCGGATGACCTTGCGTTTCTGTGAGAAGCTCAGCTTCGATTGGCTGACTATGAGCTCATTGTACTTGTTCCTGCAGTTGTCGAAGCTGTTGGCGTCCATGAATGCGGACCAGATATGTGAGGAGGGCATTGTGAACTTCGTGTCGCTGCCACATGACTCGAGCCTCAGTCTGGACGAGCTGCAGAGCGCCCTCTGTGAGGTCAACGTTTCCAGTCTGCTCGAACACGTGGTGCAGCATCTGGACCTGGGCAAGGTCATCGATGAGGTCAGTGTTCTGGTGAAGGAAAATAACAAAAATTTGTGATCACACGCACATGTGCACACACACACACACACACACTGACATTGACTTGGGCAGGCAAACAGTGGGGCCCCACCAACATGTATGCACACAACACGCACGCACACACACATACATTCATACATACGTACATGTATACATACATACACACACACACACACAAAGATTCACACACACACACACACACACACACACACACACACACACAGAGGCTCATTAGACCCCAAAACACACGCGCACACCACTCTGTACCAACTTCTAGCTGTGACCTTTTCAATGTCCCTCTTCAGTTCACGTCCCTACGAGAAGACATGTTCGCCCGACTCGAGTCCCACACCGACATCTCCCAGACACCCATGGGCTCCTGGAACAGCTCCGGAACCCTGGACCGCGCCTCGGACCTGGTGGGGCTGGTGTCCGAGCTGCTGCAGACGCCTCCCACCCTGGACCCATGGCTCCTGGACAGGGCGGCACTGAACGTGTCCATCTTCACTGAGATGCTGGAGAAACTGGTGATTCCCCAGACCGGAGATATGTGAGTGTTCAACCACGACAGAATACCGCAAGAGGACGAAAACAATCACATACACACACACGCACACACACACACACACACACACACACACATGTTTCTTCGAGTTCCGAGCCACTGGTGACCCAGCTCATGCTGTGCGAGATGCGTGCTTTCCTGTCGTTGTCAGTGAGTAGTACATAGGCAACCAGAATCTGATGAGTGGTGAAGCAACGTGAGTCACGTGTGAGTCTCTCAAATGCACCAATCTAAAGGGGAGTCCATTGTGTGCTTCAGCTGGAAACAAATCGCTGAGCCACTGACGATGCCGCTCAAGCTGATGATCCACTACGACATGGTATCTGAGGAAGACGCCGCCGCCGTCGCTGACGTCATTTCCATCATGGCGACGCAGCTGCGCAAACTCACAGGTGCCTCTGTGCCCCCAGTCACGTGGACAGCAAAATTCAGGGCTTCCGGAAATTTTTCAGGACATGTCACCGGAACATTGTGTCACTGACAATGACAACTTCTGACGCTGTCAAGCCTGCGTCAGCTTGAGAAAAACTGAGCGCGCGCTTTTCTCCGCAGACATGTCCGCTGACCTGGAGGCGGCGTTGCTAAGCAACGCGACGGCGCTGCGTGAGCTGATGGCGCGGGTCGCAGACTCTGGGGCAGAGCTGCAGGCGAGCGTCCTGGACACCTACATCACTGCTCAGGTATTCGCGCCCGACTTCCTGCCGTTCTTGAGTCGAGATCGGGACTGGAAGACGCTGATCATGCCAACGATGCCATTTGACGCTTGCTTTGATGAAGCAAGACAGGATGCTTTCAACTTCAGCTGCAGTCCCTGGCGAGATGGGACTCGACGCAACGCGCTGTGTGCGACATGGCGCAACTCGCTGACGTCAGCAAAATTCAGGACCCAGTCAAACTAGAGGTGAGCTTCAAACCAGCATCACCTTGGACAAGCCGTACGTTACGTCGCAAAGGCTGAATGGTCAGAACAAGCTGCTCAGACGAATGCAGAACATTCATGAATCACCCATTGCAAACCGCGAAACAGGCTACAGCGTGCACTGTAACTTTGATAGGTTTCGATTTGCTTGACCCGTACACTCAAATTCTGACAGTTTCGCAAATCAGACCGTTCACCATAGTGTTCGCTCCTCTTCAGACGCTGCGGACGGCGCTGTGCGGTCGGCCGGTGGAGACGTGGGTTCAGAACTTGAGGAACGCCAGCATGTCGGGAACCGAGATCTTATCCTTCACACAACAGGTCAGTTCTTGTCGTCAGCTGATCCAGGAACTCAGGTCCTATCCCCTCCCCTAAGTTCATTTGACGCCTCTCTCAATGAAGAAACAGCAGACGCACTTTGATTGTTATCAGGTCAAAATGATCAAGATTGAAGTTTGGGACCACAAGGTTTGGTTCGCTGAACTCAGTCCTTGAGCCTTTGGTACTGACCTTCACAACGCCGGCCGCGTCCCAAGAAAACTTCGCTGGCAGTGGTTGGGCACCTGCCACGAAACATAATCAATCCCAGTTGGCTGCAAAAAAGAAAGTGAAACACACCTCACCCAAACAGTTATCTCTTCCTCCCTCCACCGCACGAGTCCGGCTTCTTTCACATTGTGATGCTGCAGCAGCATCGCTGGGAATATTTCCATCTTGTTCCTTCACATGGATGACTGCTTCCTGCTTTCAGCTGGAGGCGGCCGCCTACGAAGGCGGCTTCAACCTGACCCTGTCCTCGCTCGACCTGGCGGCGAAACTGGACTGGACGAACCTGACGAGTGCGCTGGACGCCCTGGTGCGGAAGCTGCAGGGCGCGCGGGACCTGGACGTGGAGACGGCCCTGCACACCCTGCAGCAGGCCCTGGACCGCGGGAGCCTCCTCAATGAGATCCTCAACAAGTACGTGAAGCCAGATCCAGGGGAGGGAGCCCGTCTCAGTGACCCAACATGCTGGACAAACGGGAACTTCCTGTCGAAGTTGGTGAACGTGTTGAGTATGTGCACTGCACAAGATTCTGAACAGTGAGATGAACTTATTTCTGAGTGAGAAATGTCAGTGCGAAGAAGTCGGCCACCACGAACCAAGCAGAACCAGACGCAGAACAAGATCAAAATCATCGTCAGAATACGACATTGTGCAAGAAAATAGTTTTGCCCAAGTTGTTCCTCTGCGATCTTGACAAAACACATCTCGTCGTGTTGCATGACTTGTCCCACGTTGACCCGTCCTCAGGGTGTCGGGGACGGTGCGGGAGCAGCTGACTCTGCTCGGGGTGGACAGCGCTCAGGTGGAGGGTTTCCTCTACACCTCCGGCCTCACGATGCAGTACCTGCGGACAGTGCTGCGTTCCATGCAGGTCAGTCCAGACGCGTTCTTCACAACGATCAAGTTCACGGAAGGAAACCATTTCAAGCAATCTCTTCTCTTCTCTTCTCTTCTCTTCACTTCTCTTCTCTTCTCTTCTCTTCTCTCTCTCTCTCTCTCTCTCTCTCTCCCCTCCCTGCCTCTGTCTGTCTGTCTCTCTCTCTCTCTCTCCTTCTGTCTGTCTGTCTGTCTCCCCCCTCTGTCTGTCTGTCTGTCTGTCTGTCTATCTCTCTCTCTCTCTCTCTCTCTCTCTCTCTCTCTCTCAAGACAGTAATCGGTCGGTCACTGCCTCTGCTTTGGGATCTCATCATGCACACGGTATTTCACCTGTTCTACCTGCAGGACCGAAACGAGGAGATCCCGTTGGAGAAGCTCCTGCCCGACATCCAGACCCTGGTGTCCACACTCAACTCGACCTTGTCCGCCGACAGCCTCGACCTCCTCACTAAGGCTCAGGTCCAACCTGACCAGGTCAGTACTTCCACCAACAAGGAGGAGGCCAGGATCTCCCCACGGCCCCGAAAAATATTTTCCCTGCCTGTCCAGATGCTTGAATTCACGCAACCTAGCACCTTTGATGTCCTTGGGAAATGTGTATCTTGATCTTTCCTGGGTTCTAGAAGGTGGTTGTAGAGTCTACCTCCAGGTGGTGTTATGAATCTGGCCTCATCAGTTGGCGTGGTGAATCTGGCCCCACCAGTTGGTGTGGTGAATCTGGCCTCACCAGTTGGTGTGGTGAATCTGGCCCCACCAGTTAGCGCGGTGAGCTCTTGGAAATTTTCACTGATCAGTGATTGCACCTCGTTTTCAATTCTCGAACTTCCGCAGATCCTGACGCTGCTCAACGCCTCTGCGTGGCCGGACGTGGTCTGCGACCCTGCGCAGTTCGCTGCGACGCTGTCTCTCCCTGGCGGCGCCGCGGGTCGGGAGGAGACGCTGCGCCGGGAGCTGTGCGCAGCGGCGTCGCGCGGCGCAGGGGACTTCGCGGACGATTTCCTGTCAGCGTTCAGCTTCGTCAACCCCACGAGGGAACTCATCGAGCGGGTCAGCGAATCACTGTTTATACAGTTTCAAAACTCACGACTGCACACACACACGCACACACACACACACACACACACACACACACACACACAAGTTCTTTCGCACGACAAACCCTCCGTTGCCACAGATGCAGATTGATGCAGAAAGCATACTCGTGCGTGGCAAACACCTCGTGTTTTGATGCTTTTTGTGAGCACAAAAGTTGCGCCTTGTGTGCCCAACTACGTCACAACCCATGCATGCCCATACAGTCTGCACAATTCATCCATTGCTTCCCATTTTCAGATTCTGAACGTGAGCCAGCACGGTGTGGAGCCCCTGCAGCGCGACCCCTGGTCATTCTTCACTGACCAGCTCTCGAGCAGCCTGACCACTGACCTGGGACTGCTGTGGTCCATCGTGACTTCCGGTCTGCAGAACTGGACACAGACTGTGGATCCGCTGGTCAACTACCTGATGCAGGGCACCCGCGCTTATGAGAACATCACCACAGACGGAGGGCAGCAGGCGTAAGTAGCGGGGATGTGTCGAGAGCGGAACCCGTCAACGTCGCATTCAGTGAGAAATTGAGGACAGCGGGGTGGGGTGGGGTGGGGTCCCTTCGGGTGCAGAGGAGACGGAAAATGATTGGAACTGTGTGTGGTTGGCCGTGTTCGATTTACGCGTGCGGTTATCCGAGTGAGCCGAGAGAGCTGACTGCCCCCTATCTCTGACCCAGGGGTGGAGTCACGCGCGTGTGTGTGTGTGTATGTGTGCGTGTGTGTGCAATACACACCCTCAAGATCTCGGTACATGAAGAGAGTTTTGCGCACACGTTGCAGGTGCTTCTTAGAACCTGTGCTGCCTGTTTTGTTTGAAGGATCTACCAGATGTGTGCAGCCACTGCACAGCCCAACACATCTCAGCGCGTCGGTCTCGACGCCCAGATCCACGACACTTTCAGCTACGGCTGGCACTGGAACCTGATCTTCAACAACGTGACTCTGCACTTCCTCCGATCCCTGCCTGGTATGTAGATCACAGTCAGTGTGACATGGACCGTGCATTGCGCCCTTTCTGTGTGAGTCGTGGGCGGGGCATTACTGCTGTGTTGTGACCATGCAGAGCCCAATGCATACAGCTTCACGTGTTTGAGCCCTGCGCAATCAATGGAGGGTGGTGGTGGTCGGAGGAGGAGGGAACAAGCGCCCAACTCCAACCTTGAGAAAACAACGCGAAAAATATAAAGCAGTTTGTAGTTCGTCGAAACAATAGTGGATCAAGTCTTTTTGGGGGGATGGGGTGGGGGTGACTAAATTGTTGTGAGGTGGTGGAGGTCACGGGGCGCGGGCTGTATATGATCACGTGCTCTGTTCCGTCCCCCACAGCGCTGCGGTCCCTGGCCTGCGACCTGGAGACGGCCAACCTGACGGACCTGGTGGAGCGACTCGTCGAGACGCCGGTCGCGGGCGCCGTCGCCGTCGCCGTGGAGAGGGTGAGGAGGGAGGGGGAGGGCAGGGGCGGGTTTAGGGCGTGGTTAATTGGGGAGGGGGAGGTGACCCCCTTGTGGGGTTCAATGTCTGCTTCAATTGAACGTTTTGCCACGCAAACAAAGAAAACATTTTTGCATGTGTAGTACCAAACTTGGAAGCGGTAGATTGTGTTTGGGGGACTGGTGTGAGCTGGGACCGCAAAGGACAGCACTGGGTCCGCTTTTGGGGTGAGGAGAGGGTCATGGCTTTGGAATGGTGTCATGGGGGCTTTGCGGGGTCGGGAAGTTGCAGATGAGGACGGGTTTGGGAGTTGCAGGACACGGTATTGGTGGACTGGGGGATTGGGGTGCGTAGCACAGGGAAATGTGCTGCGGACAAAATGGGGCTTCAAGAGTGTGGTGCAGGAATGAAAGAAAATGGAGGGGCCTGGAACCATTTGGTTGCAGTAGACTGGAAAAGGAGAGGTGGAGATGAAAGGGCGTTAGAACAGGGCGGGATGGGCAAACTGGTGCATTGCCAGTGGATTGCCGGTGAAGTTCCATAAACTTGCCCTTGTGGTGTGGGTGTGGACCTGGACATGGTGCCTTTTCTTGTTGCAGTTCTCTGCGATGTTCAACGGTTCTGAGGCCCCGCCGCCCCTGGACTGCGACGAGGTCGTGGAGGCGCAGCGGCAGTACTCCCAGACCCTGGAGGCCATGTCGACCAGCATGCCCAGGACCGTGTCGGAGATGGTGACGTGCCTGGAGCAAGCCACACAGCAGCCCATCCCTGCGCTGTCACAACTGAACCAGTAAGTGACACAGCAGCCATCCCTTCGCTTTTGAAATTGAACCAGCAAGTGATGCAGGAACTCAGCTCAGCATTCACTCATACCCCTCAACCGGACAGTACACTCTCCCTGTGGTCCATACCGTGGGAAAAGCATCAGATGTGGGGTGAAACAGACACCACTCAGGCGAGGACTCAGGTTCTGGGGAGAGCGAGTGACTTCAATTTCGAACGTTCACCATGCAGACTCGCAAAATTGGAGGGGAGATATTTTTTTCCCGGTGATCTTGAAATTCCAAATTGAAGGAAAGGCTCAACATCAAGAGCGATCCATTTCTTCTGATACTTTATTTTTCTGCTGTTTGTTTGACAAAGGCATGAAACTATGAGGGTTCCAACACTTTCTGGTTTGGTGTCCTGCTTTGAAAACATTTTCTCACACAGAAACTGACAGACACAACGGCGTGAAGCACAGAATGTCCTGGGATAATGCTGACAACAGCCCACAGCAAACCTGGAGCAAAACCAGGCAGTTTCATAACAGTTACAAAGATTGAGTTGGTGGCAAAGACAAACACAGAGAAAACCAAAGTCACTAGCACAAGTTGCACATGCAAGGATTTATAAGTTGTTTCCACAGACTTTGCCAGAATGGAAGTTTCTTTCTTTTGGTTCAGTTTCAGTTCTATTGAAACATGAGAAATGGTTGTAAGAAACCAGACAACTGTCTGCATTGCAAAGACCAGCCAAGTGGTCACCTCCACAGTGATTGAGTTTTGCTCAGCATCTGAAACAGGCAAACACATTCTGAAAGCCAGTTTTCTCACTGTGAGTCTCACTGACAGTGTCATTGCAATGGAAAATACAGCTGCCACAAGAAATAAAACCAATATGTTCTTCATGACAAACTTAGACTTTTTGTAGCTTGTGAGAATGGGTTTAATCACTATCATACATCTACACACAGCTGCAAGTGCCAAAAAGGACTGGTACAGTATCAGATGAAGTGTGACTGTGCAATGAATTGTGAAACACATTTCACTTGACATCCAAAATAACTCATAAACAACAAAGTCTTCTCCATAGTTGAATTCTGCAATGACCAGCAGTAGCAAATACAGAACAACAAACGCATCAGTAAAATGCAAGACACTAGTTGTCAAGACAAAGCTCAGTTTAAAGTGTGTTATTTTCTTTATGTGCAGGGTGACAGACAAAATGCTGCACAATGCAACCACACAAATGAAGGAAATACTGATGGGCGTTTGGTGTCTTGGCAAAAGATTGTCACAAGAATACTCTCTGGACTCATTTGAAGAGACCTGCAATGAACACAAAGTTTGATTCTCTGTCAAACAACACAACTGATGTGTCGTTGTAAAAATTACATCCACAGTTAGGGTTCTGATGCCAGACAAACTGATTGCGGTAGTAGAGAAATTAAACATGACATGTAAAGCTTTCAAAGTTGGGCAATGTTCAAACACATTTTCTTCAAAAGTAGCCAAGGGATTGTTTGACAAATCAACAAAAATAAGTTTGCTTAGATTTCTGAAAGATTTCTCAAACAAAAGAGAGATATTGCTCTCTACAAGGTGAAGAGTTTGCAAACTGCTGACAGAGACAAAACAATGTCTGAGAATCTGTCCCACACGGCTTGACTTGATGTCTACGACAATAATGTGCTGATGAGCAGCATCAATGTCACATATTTGAAAATTTGTTGAGTTTCTCAGCTTTAAAATCATGAGCTTGTCACTAATTTTGTCCATCAGAAGTGTTATTGTTCAGAATGGAAATGAAAATGTACCTCAGGTTGTGTTTGTTTTGCAACCCTGAGGATCCCAAACATTCCACAGCCAGAAGAAAGCAGAAACAGTTTCTGGGACACTGATCCATTTTTATATCACACAGAACCTCATCATTACCTGTGGAACAATCCTCTTTGTCGTCACAAACATTGGCCACTGGAATGCACTGAACACTACCAAGAGCACATTTGAACATTTGCTTGCACATTTGCTTTCTGTTCACACACAGAGGTTCAGCAACTTCTTCTGCACCAAAAGCACAGTCCCATTTGCCATCACACACGTACTTCCATGGAATGCAATAGGCATTTGGACACTTGTAGTTCTTGTTACAAGGAACAGTTTGACAGTTCACCAGATGCTCTCCATTTGGGCATGGTTTCAGATGCCCTTCCGAGTCAATTTCAAACAGGCAAATTTCATAGACATACACACAGTGGGAAAGACTGTCACCACACAGAAGCTGGTTGTTATCTTCACACTGTTCTTGTCTCACAGATTGTGAGTCTGCAAAACTCTTCCTGACCTTGTTTGCAATATGAGTGCTCTGTCTCTTTTCTTCTGACATTTGTGCAGCTTTCATCAACAAAAAACTAACACATTGACCATTTTGGGTTTTGTAGAAAAGAGGGCCACAGTGTTTGTGACTGTTATTGACAAGTATTTCACCACATTTATATTTCAGTTTTGCAGAAATATTCTCTGAACATGTACACATGCCCTCATCACTGTTGTCATCTGTGCAGTCTGTTTTTCCATCACACACTGCAACATGTGAGAGATATTCAGTTGAGTTGCAGTGAAACAAGTTGATGTGTGAAAAATGCATTTTAGCCCTTTCGACAATACTAAATCCTCTTGCTGCATCTGATGATGCATTGTCTTCCTGATATCTGCGAATATTCAAATGCTTCGAAATTCTTAATCTTTGAAAAATGTCTGGGTTTGACTTCATCCTCCACAGGAGAGAAGGAAATGTGAATGACACTGCTTTGATCAGTGACAGAAAACTTGAAAAAACAGATGTGATTGATTCACCCAATTCCTTTTCTGCTGTAACCCAGTACACACTTGAAGTTTTCAGCTCTTTGTCAGCTGTCTGATTGTACTTGGTTCCCTGGTGCCATTCAAACAAGAAACAGGCATTTTCAGCTGATACGTGATATGGTGAGCAGGACTCGGTCTGCAATGATACCTCGTTGCCTCCAGAACCTGTGCTGACCTCATTGGTACCAAAACAAATTATGTTGCTCAACCTTTTGTCATTGCAATTGATTGGAATCCATTTAGGCTCAGCATAGTTTGTCAGAAGAAGCAATGTGCAAGTTCCATTCCTGTCTGTGTCCCCCGATTGCATCACTATGCTGTACAGATCTTGCACCAGTTTTATTGTGTGTGTTCTTGGGAATAACCGGGTTGTTACACCTGTGGTTGCTTCCAGAAAGTCAGTCAACCTATTATAAGGGGCTGGACTGCGATTTTCCCACACAAACAGTCCCTGAAAAGACAAACATTGTGCGAACACAAAAATATCCAGTCACAGAATTCTCTGCTGTGCAACACATCTACATTTCATTGTTGGATTGTACTGCTATGAGCACCACTGAGAAACGAGCTTTCACAAAATGACAACAGCACTCCGCCATTTAAGTCAACTTTTGGAGGTCATTCGTCTTGCCCAAAAGAAAATTGTTTGACATTTGGTTTCTGACTCTGCCTGGCGTGTTACTTTTGACAAAAAGTCTTTGTTGGAATGGTTCGCTTTGATACCTGTTTGGTTTTGTTGTTCTTTTTGAGTCCAATGTAGACAGCATGCAAACATACACTGTGAGGAAGTAGCTTGAAATGCGCAATGAGATCATCTTCTGAGTCTCCAGCCAAAAAGTAGGGCAAGTCAAGGTTATTTTTGCTGCAAATTTCAGATGCTTGTATCCAGCTGACAGCCTTTTGTGACCCAATGATTTGTCTGATAGAAACCAGGTAAAAATGCTTTGTTTTGCATGAACCGAGAGCTGAAGTGAAGTGAGAAAAATTCAAACAAGTTGCTGAATGGTACAACAGATTATGTTTGTCAGTACAGGGCAACATTCTTTCCTCTGGATACACATGATATTGACATGACCTGAACTTGGCATAGTTGTCATGGAGCCACACCACCTCACCAGTGACTCCTGTGATGTTTTTAAAATTTATGGTCTGGATGGTTCCTGACAAACAAATTTCCTTCCACAAACCAAATCTCAATCCTTGATCTTGCCAGGTACTTTTGGCAATGATGCTCAATCCACGATGTGGATCTATGAATTCACAGTGTGATGTTTTCACACAGACTGCAATTTTATCTTCCTCAGACTTTCCTTTGAGTTGCATTTTGAGTAGCAAGGAATACGAGTAGTAAGGCTTGGTTTTGCAGCTTGTGATTGTTGACTGCAAGAAAAACCACACATGTTTGTGACTCAATTGAGGATCAAAAGAACAGGAAGGCGTAGGTGCGTCCTGTTTGATGGAGATGAGCATCGATGGCACTTGTATTCAGCAAGAACCTTGCACACTTTAAACATTTGTGGAAGAGGGACTGACAACTCAAAAACCAGAAGTAGAAAGGCGCAACACTCTTTGTTGTGACACAAAGAGGTTTGCAGGCAGGGTTATATTTTTTAAGCACAAGGTCCTCGATAGGACGCGCGCTTTTTGTAATGACACCTGTCTGTATGTGTGTGGACATGTTGAGTTATGGGGGGATGTAACTCAACATGCTGAAAATTAGCCAGGATCATTTTCAGGCCATTTTAAGCATTTTTCATTTTTTTGCCCATGTTGAGTGTGCCAGCCCATGTTGAGTTTTTGGGGGGCAACTCAATGTGGTGAACATTAGCCAGGATCATTTTCAGGCCATTTTGAGCATTTTTCATTTTTTTGGCCATGTTGAGTTACCCCCCCCCCTTCAACTCAACATGCATGGGCTGGCTCATTCAACATGGAAAATTTTCTGAAATGGCCAAAAATTCCTTTGGGTGCATTCTTTTATTTCTGAACTGGTTTAAGATCGCGCGCTTTTCAGGCGATAGCCTTCTTGCTTAGACTATAGCTTGTTCAGGACAACACGTTGGGGTGAAAAAAGTCACGCGTGAAAAGACATCGGTGAGTGGTATGTGCAGACAAATGTGTGTGGAAAATACTGCAGGGAATCCATACAGTATTTCTGTTCTCAGTAATTGCAACAAAAATGACAGAAGCAAACAAAATATACCAATTGAAAGATAACTTGCCCTGTGGAGTTGACTCAAAAATGTTTCAGATTCATAAAGATCTGCAAAGTTGAACATGTGTGCTAATCCCCACAAAATCCTGAAACAACAAACCCCAAATCGATATTTACACTCATCATTTTGAGCACCTTCCTCTCTCAAATCGTCAGCACATCTCTTGTCTGAACGAGTCCGGAGACAGCAGAGAAGAGGAACCTTCTGATTTTGAAAGTGTGTGCAGCAGTTTGGATGAAAAGAAGCAGTGCTCAAGGCAACAGCAGTGCGAAGTCCCTCGCCAGTAATGTCGCCGATTCTTCCTTATCCTTCTGGTCTTCCGTGGGGGGGGGTCCAGGAGTGGGGGGTTTGGGGGCAGGGGGTTGGGGAGGGGGGTTAGGGGGAGTGGGCAGGGGACATTTCATCCACCTTGCCATATCCTGCACTACCACATGGTGCTTCGCCCTGAAGGGACTTTGCACAAAAAGAAGAAAATGGGAATGGTGGACACACACTTTGTGTTGTTGAGATGAACTGAGGATTTGTGAGATTTGTTTGGTGTCAAGTTATTTCAATCACTTTTGTCATCTTTTTCAAACAGGTATTGAAATATTTACCTGGGCTTTTTGTACACTTTCATAGAGAACCAAAAATGTTGATGAGTCAAGTGTGAAATAGTCACAATTTCACTCTGCCAGGACCAGCGCCTTGCGATGTACCTGGACAAAACGTGAAAGGGAGTTCCCAAGCAATGTGCACTGGGTTTCAAAGCAAAACTGGTTGAAGTCCAATGAAAACACTGATCTTTTGCTGTTTTCTGGACTGGCAGTACGAGTTTGGATTTTCCCTTGAACTGTATCTGAGTTAAAAGGACACACTTTTTGCTGTTTTCGGGAAAATCTTGGGAATAAGTGTGGATTGGAAATGTTTTCATTGAGCCCATGCTGTCATGATAGTGCTCACTCTCCTGTGCAAAGAAGAATGGGTCTCGAGCCAAAGTCAAGTCACAAAGATCAGGTAATGGTACGAAAAACCAAAGATGTTGCTTCACATGGCTCCGTGCAAATCTCCTGAAGAAACTGTCATTCTCAGCGACCTGGAACACGAAGCAGCTGGTGCTAATTGTCCGGTACCTCAGATACAGAGAACTTTCTCTTTCCTCGTGGAATGCGTCAAGCTTGATATATGATTGTGAATGGGTCAGTCCTTTTATGTAAGACACACAATCTGCCATGTTTCCATCACTGTAGACACAAAGAATTGTAAATGTGCACGGACAAATGTTGACAGGTTTACAGTGAGTAAGCAAAAAACTTAACGTCGCGTTTATGCTGCTGTGGTTGTCATACCAATAGAACACCACCATTGACCCATTTAAAGCAAGATGGTGCCTTTGAAAAATGTTTTCACCAAAATCATCAGAACAAAATGAATTTTCATCTGCGAAGTACTTTTGTTCCCAAAAGTCTGCAAATGCAAGGCCTCCGTCTGGACATTCTTTCCTTTTTGGGCCAGAAAATGCAATGTTGAGAATGGTCATGTTGACCTGTTTTATGCCTGTGTTGAGCAGCAACAAAAATGAATTGAACAAATACAAAGATGATGCAAATGTGAAAATTGTGCCATATGTGGTGGAATTTAAATTGATATTCCTGCTTGGTAATTGAAATGCAGCAAAAACAACAGGCAGAGGAGAAGGTATGCCAACTTGATTTTCAATAACTGTGACTTGGAAAGTTGAGGATTTGTAGGTGTCTTGAGCAGCAACTAATGTGGTGTGATACACAGACGGCCCATCAAAAACAGAAATATCACCAGATGTTGAAGACATTGTGATTCCACAAGTCTTTTTCACAACAACATTGTACACATAAAGTCGAAATGATGGCCTGACAGAAAATTGAGAAATAAACTGTGGCAGTTCCTCGTACTGGAGGGAAATGGTATGGTATCTTTCCTTGACCTGATAGGCAAACAGAATTTCAAACAGGGTACAGGGAGATATAAATGCGCGAACAAATATAACTGATTCACCACCACAAAAGTCAAATGTTGATTGGTATCCACAGAAAAAGAATCGTCTCGAAGTTTCCACACTCAGGTGTGCTTGATGACACAAAGGTGGCGAAAAATTAACCTTGTGGAAAGTCAAGTTGACAGAAAGGGAAGGATCAACATCAAATTTCCTCAGGACATTTGGAAAATGACATCCCTGAACTTTTCTCTTGTTGGACAAAGCTGTGCAGTCCTTAGGGAGGGCAACTGTGCTTGTGAATTGGTGATGAAAGTATCCGGAGGCTTTCTTGACCAACTGGAAGTCAGTTTTGGGGGTTATCACCAGGAAAGCACAGTTTTTCTTCACAGCAATTATTCGTTCGAAGAAGATGAATGCAAGAGATTGTACAGAGCTCTGATTCTGCGCCCTTTCCACCAGGTTCTTCAAAAGGTGCCTTGTGTAGTGAAACCAAAGTTTTGTGGTGTTGGTAAATATGACTGGCTTAAACTTTCCAAAAGGAATACATGCAACCTCAATCACCAGCAACATGTAGATGCAGATGGCAAAACACATGTTTTTGATTTTTCACATTGCCAACACCAAGAATCAACGCTGCTCCATTTTGAGATGCAACAGCAACTTTGGTGGACACAAAGCTTCGTTTGATAAATTTGAACCCAAAGGTGGACACCCTCACGGCCTCTCTTTGTGTCATAATTGTCTCATTTTGGTGCAATTAGGAAAGGTCCAAGGGCTTGCACAGGTGCAAGCTTTCTTTTGTGAACACAAATGAAGCTTTGGCCTCAATGTCTGTCAGAAGAATGATCTCACAAAGCTTTTGGTTGTCTTTGAGAAATTCTCAGATTGCAGGCATTTTTTGTTTCTTGTTGAAAGTGGTTGTCTAGGTTCTTGGAAGTTGAGATACCACAGCCAAATCCCAGGAGCACCCCCCGAATTGTTTGTTCTCTGTGTTGAGTCCCTGCTGCGGGAGGCGAGTGTTGGTGTGTGTGTATGTGTGTGTGGTGTGTGTTGAGTTGATTGTGTGTGTACATGCGTGTGTGTTGAGAGTATGTGCGTGTGTCTGTGTCTGTATGTCTGTTTCTGTGTGTGACGACACGAACTTCGTTGTTTCTTCGTGAGGCTGATGTCGCCACTGCGGAAGACGCATGTGTGTGTGTGTGTGTGTGTGTGTGTGTGTGTGTGTGTATTAATTCGAGCCTCGCTGTTTCCCCCTCAGACTGGTGTCGCTGCTGCGCGAGGCGCATGTGTGTGTATGTGTGTGTGTGTGTGTGTGTGTGTATGTGTGTGTGTGTGTGATGAGTTGAGTGTGTGTATGTGTGCGTGTGTATTGATACGAGCCCTGTTGTTTCGCCCACAGACTGGTGTCGCTGCTGCGCGAGGCGCAGGCCCTGCTGGCGTCGCAGCCGAGTCTCGCGGGGCTGCCGCTGTCGGCGCTCGACCCGCTGCTGAACCTGCTGCTGCAGGGCTCCTTCACCCGGCAGCCGCTGCTCGTCACCCTGGGAGACGTGCTCAGCAACGTGTCCGACTTCCAAGTGAGTCCAAAATACACGTCAACGATTGTAAAAGTTGCGTCATTATCTCTGAGCAGTTGGATGTTTGTGGAACGCAAGTTCAAGCCGTTCTCAGGGATTGATGCTGTCTCAGGCTTGGAAGGTTGCCTCCCTCATTTGGGGGGGGGGGATTTCAGCGTCGGCCCTTTGTCAAAGACAATGTTGAAATAATTTGGGTCGATGGTGCAAACAAACTCTGGGAGTTCCGTGGATTGGTAGATGACGAAAGAAGGGATTCCTCAGAACGACCCCGTATGCCGTTTTGTTGTCATTGCAGGACGAAACAAACCGGCACAAACAAAGAATTCCCGCGGCCTTGTTTTGTTGCGTGAGCTGCACGTGCCACTGGAAATTGCTTTGTTCGCATGTCAGATGTCCCGTAAGGGTAATATCACAATGCTGAACTTTTGTTACAGAGTTTCTTGTTGGACTCTGGCCTCGCTCCTGAGATGGTGAACGCGTTGCTGGGGGCAACGATCAACATGACCTCGGTGAGTGTTGCTCAGAACTTTGCAAAAGGAATTTTGATGGCCAGATTTTCCAATAAATAAGAACAAGTTGAAACCAGAGTCCTATACGAGGCTCGTCCCTGAATTTTCCTTCTTTGGTGGTGATGGCAAGGACCGGGTGAGGATGAGCAGGTGCAATCAGTCAGAATGGAGAGCCTGGTTGCTCAGGTCAACTTTGTGACCCATTTGCACTGTCTGGCATGTGTCCTTGGATCCCAAAGTGGGTCACAAAGTGTCTCTTCTGTTCCGAGATCGGCGATGGCGCACACAATGTGGTTGCTGTTTTTGGTTTTCATCCCCATGGAGACCAGGCTGGAGCAGAGAGCTGTCATTAAGGCATTTGCCAGAGCTGGTGAGACTGTTCATTCCACGATCCTGAAACTGCAAGCTGCTTGGCCTGGACATGCCCTGAGTACTCCACAAATCAGACTTTGGTTCCAGTGCTTCAAGGACGATCCTAATCGAGGCACAAAGGACTGCAAACACACGGGACACCACAGGAGTGAACAGACAGTGGAAAATCAAGCCAAGCTGGAGGAGCAGCTGCAAGTGGAGAAGAGGTCGACTCTGAGACAACTGGCAAACTCCTGCTCCATGAGTAAAACAACAGTGCATCGAGTTCTCAGGCAAGACATGAACATGCGCAAACTTGCCCCTAAATTTGTGCCGAAGGTTCTGACACCTGCCCAGATGGCCTTCAGGGTGGAGTTGTGCACGGTCAATGTCCGGACTTTGGAGGCTGATCCAGGCATCTTGTCAAGGATAGTTGCAACTGATGAATCTTGGATATTCACCTATGCTCCCCGCATGAAATTTGCAGACATGGAGTTGACTTGCCCCAGAGAGCCACACCTAAGAAAGGCACTCAGGGGATGATCACAGAGGTGCACCATGCTCATTTTATTCTTTGACTCTCATGGTCCAATTCACTGCTTCTTCAATGATGATGGAACTGTTAATTCAGAGATCTATATGGAGTCAATCAGACAGATGAGATAGCAGCTGAGAAGAGGAGACCATGCCTTTGGGCTGACCAGAACTTTTACCTCCTCCAAGACAACGCCTCCCCCCACACTTCTACTGAGACTTTGGCATATTTTTTTACTGTAGACATGGCTGAGTGGCTGTGGCCACACCCACAGTACAGCCCGGATTTGTCTCCTTGTGATTACTTTGCCTTCCCAATCCTGAAATCCAAGATCAGGGGACATCGCTTTGACAACATCGAGGATGTGAAAACCACTGTGCGCAGAACCCTGCGGGATTTGCCACTTGGAGACTTCCAGAACTGCTTTGACAAACTGCTGGTGCGATACAGGAAGTGCATTCAAGCTGGGGGACAGTATTTCGAAGGACAAGGCCATTGTGGATTGGCACAACCCCAGTGAGAAGCCTGCAGACAGTGCCAAAGTTTTGGATGGACACAATGTTTTGTTATGCCGGAACTGTTTATTGATCGCCACATGTGGAGTGATGCCCAGTTTTGGAGTTCATTTTTAAGCATGAAAAAATTTTTTGCATGAGAATTTTGAATGAAAATATTAAATTTGCATCCTTTAGATTGACCTTGTCTTGGTTCTTCCCGATTCGGCCGTCAGTGGTCCGCACCATCGCAAAAAGAAGGAAAATTCAGGGACGAGCCTCGTATGCCAGTGTCTCACCAAGGTTCTTGATCAGACGTTGGTTCCGCATCAAAGCGCAGCTCCTGATTTGTAAATCAGCAGAAAACAAACTGACCCGCTCGTCGCCTCCCGCAGGTGGCGCTGTTCAACGCCAGCGCCGCCGAGATCGAGACGGCGCTGTGCGACCCGGAGCGCCTCGCGGCGGCGCTGCTGCTGCCACCAGAGGGTGCACCGCTCAACGTGACGCGCGTCAGCGCCGACCTCTGCGACCCCGAGGTGGCGCAGCGCGTCAAGAGCGGCGTCGACGTCGGCGCCGGCGTCTTCAAGGTGCGTCGTGCTCTGAAAGGGATGGTGTTCGTCATGGTGCAGGCCGTGTGCGTCTGGAACTCTGCAAGGACTGTTGTCACGTGAGACCTGCGCTCTGGTCCCACGTGGCGGTGTCATGATTCTTGGTCCACTCGTGGAGTATCTTGCCTCATCACTCCAAATTTATCAGTGTTTACCAAACGAAACTTCCGGAACAGACCTCAGACGCTGAGGCTGGTTTCACTGGTTCATGCAGTGCGTCTCTCCACCAACAATCGGCGCTTCATGGCGCGACCCGGCCTGAAGCGTTCGTCTCGTGTTTGGTAACGTGAACGTATTGTACACCACAGCTGACGCAGCAGGCTCCGTACTACACGTTCAACCAGGCGTGGCTCGAGAGCGTCGTCGCCGACACGACGCAGGTACGAAGTGGGTGTGCGGGGCGCAGAGGGCGCGGACATTGGGTGCGGGGCGGGTATTGAGGTGCACGATGCAGGGAGTGGGCGTGCGGGGTTGAGTGGGGCAACAGGACACAGGGGCGTGATATGTGGGCTTCGGGGTGCGGGGTGCCACAAAGCATGGGGCGTGGGATGTGGGGCCGCAGGCTGGTGGTGGGACACCACGTTCGCAGGGGGTTTGGTCAATAGAGTTCTCGGATTTGGTCTCTGTCTTTCGTTATCTGTTTTCTTCTGTGTGTGTGGTTCCCTTTGCTCTATCTCACTGCGTCATTAACGTCCCTCTCATTCTCTCATTCTCTTTCTCCCCTCTCCTTCTGTCTCTGTCTCTCTTTTTCTCCCTCTGTCTCTCTCTATCTCTCTCCTCTCTACCTCTCTCCCTCTATTTTTCTCTCTGTTCCCCTGTCTCGTCTCTCACTTCCTCTCTCTTCCTTTGTCCCCTCTCTATCTCCTCTTTTCTCTGCTTCTCTCCACCTCTCTCTCTCTCCCTCCCTCTCTCTCTCTCTCTCTCTCTCTCTCTCTCTCTCTCTCTCTTCGCCGTGTTTCACGTACATTTCGCATTCAGGCTTCAGTGTTTGACTTGAATCCTTGGTACATACATCACCACGCAATCAACTGTTCGGTGCCTCTCTGAATCAGTCCCGCTTCTCCGGTTCTGCAGGTGCCGCGCTAATTCAACAAGAGAATCCTGCAGCGGGTCCAGGGGCCAACCCCATGATCCCCCCCCCCACAATTCCAACTGGCAATTCACAACACTGTATCCCGTGCTGCAGGTGATGCGGGACGTGTCGAGCCTGGTGGCGCTGTCCGACATGGCGCAGCTCGGCGGCGTCGTGGACGCGGAGGCGCTCACCCGCGACGTGCTCCCCGAGCTGCAGGCGTTCGTGCTGCGCCACCAGCCCGAGCAGATCTTCAACAAGTGAGGCCAGCAGGGGCCAATACCCCGCCCCTGACATCCCAGATCATTTTTGGGTGACCAGATGCCTTCGTTGTCTCAGAGGCAAATTTTCAAAGTTGGAATCAGGGCTTCTCGGGGTCAGGTCTCTTTCACAGACTGAAAGCCTCATTGACGTCTCTATGGCGATGCTGCCCTCAGGCACAAATGGCAAATGCATGAAGTATGACCGTGTCACACGGGTCTGCGTCTCGTTCGTCCCATTTACGGAGTTGTAGCAGTACGCTGAAACAACCTATTGCATTTGTGGTTGACCTGAAGATTTTCAGCTCCAAATCTTGTTGTAAGATCGTATTGAGTAAACTGGGTTTTCTTGGCACAACCAAACGTTGTCCTTACAACCTCAAGCAATAGAGTTCAGTTCGTCCACGAATTTTGCGCTCGTGTGCCAATGCTCAGACTGTCACCAAACTGTTGAGGTGGCCCGGATAATTCGTGGATGAACCACGTACGTTTAATTGGCGTCTGTTTGCAGTGTCGAGTCGCTGCTGGCGAACTTCGCGGGAGTCTCGACGGACCCCGAGGCGACGCAGATCCTCCGCGACATCAGCGTCATCAACCGCGGCATCCGCGGCCTCAACGTCGCTGAGAAGTTCCTCCCGACCACAGGTCAGGTCGCCATGGAAACGGCTCGTACTGTTGTCACAAGAACGCCAGAGCACGCCTGTCTCAGCTGCTGGTCACATTCTCCTTGAAGCTGCAACGAAAGTAACAAGCAAATTCTCTTGAAGATGTGTGTACCTGAAATCTGGCTCAGAATCAACTGGGAAATTCAAGCGTTTTGGGAGAATCTCGACATCTGAATGAACTTCCCAGGAAACTTGAGGCATCCTGTGTCGTGAATTTCCACATGGAGTCCACAAATTTGTGGTTTGTCCCGTGATGGGCAAAGCCTCTGATGTTTGTGGGTCCCAAGGGAAGGAACACTTTGTAAAAAGTCGCTGTTGCTGTGTGTTTGCAGTGACCCTGGGCAGCGTGCTGAAGGACCCGCCCGGGTTCCGCCTCCACCTGGTGCGGGACCTGGGCCTCACGCAGCGCACCGCTGACGCCCTCATGAACGCCACCTTCTCCTACTCGGAGGTCGGTCTCTCATTGGTTCTCTCCATCAACTTACGCGCATGCGTCAGAGTACGGAAAACAAGCTTTGAGGATATTTTTCTTGTTTCATTCTCATTGCGTCATGCGTTGGTGTTTGCTGCGTCACAGGATACTGAAAGTCCACGTGTTGGCTGATCTGGATGGTTTGTGCGTAGGTTGTCCACAAGTCTACCTGAGAGCCATGCTTGAAGCTTCTATGCTTTGGGACAAGAGGACTCCGTGCAGCCATCCTGCCAGAATCAGTTTTACAAATGCTCACGTCGCTTGGACAAAACCTCCATCAGACTTTTGTTTCCATTCGCAGCTGGTTGCCCTGAAGGAAAAAGACCTGCCTGGCTACATCTGCAACCCGGCCAACCTGACTACGCTGCTGACGCTGCGTGAAGATTCCGCCGTCGAGCCGGACCAGATCTCGCGAGAACTGTGCAAGCTGAACGAGACCACGCTGACCACGGTACTGGAGACCATGCTCCAAGAACTCAACATCGGGGCTCTTCTGCAGCACGTAGGTCACACTGAAAGTTGTCCACTTCCATCTGATTGCGCTTGTTCTGTTCCTCAATTGCGTCGCTGTTGAAGCCAATGGATTGGAATTGCAGTGCCCAAGCGCAGCTCAGAACACCGCGCATGACGCACCCTGAGTACAACGGGCCTTGGCATATGCGTGCCCTTGTGAAACTGAGTCCGTTACCATGGTTTCGACAGACGCTGAGTATGGACGGAGACGCGTTGCTGTCGCGTAGCAACCTCAGCCGGGCGGAAGTGCAGCAGATGATGGCGAACTTCGAGCCGCTAGAGGGCAGCTTCGACAGCGTGGCGTACAGCCTCGAGAATCTGACTGCGGAGGTGGACTTCTCACAGCTGACGAGTGAGGGCGCCACAGCCGACAGACGTGAGCTTCAGTTCTGTCGTTCATGCGAATGCAGTCACGTGTGGCTGGGTCAGGAGATTCGGGATCGCTGGCAGCTGGTGTGTTCAGCCAATGTTGCTCGTTGACCCGTGTTTTCACGCACCAGGCCATCTCGCGTCAGACCCCTGTGCGGCTTCCTGGAGTTTTAGATCTGGTGATTCCTTTCTGATGCTGCCGACTGTCCTGCTTCGCACAAATGGGTTTCAGACGCAAGCGCTGGCAGTAGCCTGCTGCGGGTGTTTTGCCTCGTTGTTTTCTTTTGCTCATGAGAAAACAGCCTTCAGTTCAAGCACGAATGCCATAAACAAGAACATTGACAAACAATCTTTGGTCAGACCAAACAACCCCTGTCACGCCGCAGATAGTGTGAGTACCAGCGCAGAAAAAGAAGCGTTCCGTCAGTCTGGTCCTCGTGTCGCTGTAGTCATGGAGACGCTGGGCGCCGTGAGCGGCGTGCTGTGCGGCCGCGCCGACGCGCTGCGGGTCAGAGACGAGTTCAACATCGGCGACGCCGCCGGCGACGAGGACAGCGCCGCCAACATCGAGCGCGCCGTCGACGACGTCGTCCAGGTGCGTCTGGGCGGTGCGGGAGGGGCGTCGGGGTGGTGTGTGAGAGGGTCTGGGCGTGGGTGCAGCAGGCTTCGGGCGGGGCATGGGAGGGTCAAGGTGCAGGTGGTTCCGAGTGAGAATCGGTTTTGGCATGGTGCACGTTTATTTGCGACTTGTGGAGAATGGGAGTCCGGGTTCCAGCCTTGGTTTGCTGCGTCGGGTGCAACACAGAAGACGTGCCTTGCCTTTTCCAACAATTGATGTCTCCAAACGGACTCTTGCAGGTCATCAACAAAGACGCAGAGCCGGACGATGTTGATGCGAAGCAGAAAGAAGAGAAGGAAAAAGAGGAGGTGGAGTGGACGGCGCATCAACTGATGGAGATCAACGACCTGCCGAGTAAGTATATTATGCTGAGCGAGTACAACCTGCAAATTACGTACAACCAGTAGAGTGAGTACAACCTGCACCGTGTGTACAACCTGCAAATTGCGTACAACCAGCAGAGTGAGGCCAACCAACAGAGCAGAACCTGCAGAGTCTGTCCAACCTGCAGCGTACAACCTGCGGAGTTGATCCACACCTTGCAGAGTGCAGCCTGCGGATTGGGAACAACCTGCAGATAACAACCTTACTGCACAATGTGCGACATGCACATTGCCACAGAGTGGGCACATCCACCATGATTGAGAGTTGAGTGAGTCGGTGTGGTTTCAGCGGAGTTCTGTCGGGACCTGTACCGCGCGGTGCAGGGCGCCGGGACCGAGGCTCGCGTCGCCTGGTTCTACCTCAAACCGCTGCTGCGCGGCCGCGTGCTCTACACCCCGGACACACCGGCGTCCAGAGCCATCATGGAGAAGGTATGGAGAGAGACAGAGAGAGAGAGAGACAGACAGACAGACAGACAGACAGACAGACAGGCAGAGAGACAGAGGGAGAGGGAGAGAGAACCAGGAGGGTGAGAGAGAGGATGATAGAGAAGAGAGAGGGAGAGAGGAGCGAGAAAGAGGCAGCATATGGGAGACAGAGAACGAGTTGAGAGAGGCGCAGTGAGTGTTGGACATCACCGAGTCGGAACTGAGTGAGTGCAGCTGCTGTGACAGGGCGTTGTCCATATCAGAAGGCCGAATGAAAAAGAACAGGCAGACAGATCTGCTTACGTTCAGTACACCCCCACTGCGCGTTTGGTATGCGTGCCTCACACCCACGCACGTGTTCCTGCAGGCGGCGTGGCTGCTGCGCGGCGTCAACACGACGCGGGATTTTCTGCGCACGTGGCAGCGCGACGCCCCCAGGGACATCGACACCTTCAACCGGAAGTCCATCGACTTTGACTTTCTGCAGGTGAGGGCGCCACTGCGCACGCTGGGGCACGGATCAAATGCGTACAACAAATTGCGCACCTGTAAGACGCTGGATGCGTCGTTCTCGAGTCAGTTGAGGAGGACCACATGCTGTGACTTACAAAGACACAGTGTACGGGATTTGATTGATTGCATTGTTTCCTGTCAATCACTAAATGTCCCATGAAACAAAAATGTTGTTCTTCAAACAGTGGAAAGATCTGCTGAAAGCCTTCAAGGCGTTTGCAGTAAGTTCAGTTTTATCAGGTGGTGAAAGACACCGTAGAACTTTGCACTGCAGGCACGTGCACTGAAAAACACTTCTTGCAAATGTCGCACGTGCTTTTGGGGAGTGTAAGATTTTGTGAGAGATTTTGTAGCAGTTTTTAGGTGATTTGAGGTGGGTTGCACGATTTGGCCTCAAATGAGCCAAATCAGTGCGAGCCAAATCAAAGCACCTATAGGCAGCATCTTCCAAAAGTATGTGTACAGCAGTTTCATGGTCAAGATGAGGATTGATTTGGGATCTTTTGGGCTCTTTTGGTTC
>JAAUXT010083311.1_pt1 | contig 25443 bp, 19 predicted proteins | sample 7278171 | NCBI WGS metagenome assembly JAAUXT01 (sample SAMN14350112, study PRJNA611818) | marine sediment metagenome | isolation source: surface marine sediment (1.8m) | place: French Polynesia: Moorea | collected 2018-08
AAACCACCGCCTGACAGGTGGCAGCACTGTACATACAATAAACATAGAGATTCGTGCCACCGGGGCAGTCTCACCTGAGATACCAACCAGTGTGTTTGTGATATCACTACAATTTGTTCAGACTTTATTTTTATCTTTCTGAAGTACAGTTTGGGTCGTCGCAATTGATTGGGTCGCAATTGGCATTCGATCGAGGTTGTTTTCGTTTCTGAAAATGCCGTACCATTTTGCTATTGTACAGAAATCAAGTCAACGAAGAGAACTTTTCCACAGCCCAGCGATTTCGCTTTCACTGTGCCATAATCTCCTTGTTCAAATTGAACTGACTACCTGAGCGCAGACGACAGAGAAGACTCCGAGGCTTTTAATTACGGAGATTTAATTTGAAGTTGAGGGTGAGCATTTGCATCACTTTGGAAGTCAACAGAAGAGAAAGACAGAAGAAGAGTGTGCACGGCAGCCGCCTGCATGCAACGCATCGTGCTACGATTGGCCTGCATGCACATCACACTGCTGACTCAATGAGAAGAAAGGAAATATTGAGCATGCTGCTCAGTCTCACTTGGTGCAACACGAGAGTGCACACACATTGAAAGCTTTTACAGCAGGGGAGTGTGTCTTGCTTTCACAGTGTTTCAGATAACAGACAGACTGTTCAAGAGTGAACACATACACATGCATGCAAGTTTCGCCATCGTTGTGGAGTTTTGTGCGTGGATACAATTTCTGTGCTTCGTCTTCTGGGATAAAGAAACGTTGGATTTGAAGGACCCGGCTGGATACGAGTCAGTTTGCTAATTGGGCTGTGATGTGCGGACGCATTGTCTAACTTCGTAAGAGAATTGTTGCATTGTTCGCAGAGACATTCACCGGTTCTGTTCTCGTTCTTCCATGCTCCGCCAATGTAAGGGGGAAAGACTTGCATCGTGGTGTTTGAAAACACTGTCGTTTTGTGAGATGCATGCAGTGGGAAATTCAGTGCAGGGACAGATGATGGGCGAGATGGAATGAAAATGTGAGAGAGATCGGGTTCAGCACTTCAACTGACAGCAACAGACTCGCTGTTATCTCAGACTTCTGAGTCAAGAAGAGTGCTTTCACTGGCATTTTACGAAACGTGCAACTGTCACCCAGGAAACTAACTCACAACTTTCAGTGTGAAGTTGTTGATTTTCTGATCTTGTAAATCACATTCAGCAGTCTATTTGGACACAAAATTTCAGTTCAAGCAGTAAAATTCGAATTTCAAGGTCAGCACGGACTGAGTACGAACAAGTATCACTTCCATCTATTGACACAAAACCTGCGTGCATGCTTTCTACATGCACGCAGTGTGTTGGTGTCCGCAGGGGTCACATGTACAGGCCACCAGGCAACAGTAGAGGAGGATGGACAAGGTATCCCCGGCGGTTGGTCACGGAGCGGGCAGCTCGAGTCGCGGTGCCGGGGCCTCGAGCACCGCATCGCCGATACTGCACGTGAAGGCGACGAAACCGCAGCTTCACTGGCAGCAGCAGCTCAAGCGCAAAGCTGCAGCCGTGGCGGGGCCGGGTGCTTCTTCAGTCGAGGCGAGCTCCGGGCCCGGGCCAGCGGTGGACAACCCGATGAACAAACACGAGCAGCACGCATCGAGCAACAACCGCAACAACGCACCGGGTTCCAAGCAGCAGCAGACGTCCAGCCACAAGTCCAGCTCCAACTCCGGTCATGCCTCCTTTTCTACACACAAGATAAAACATCACGATCACAAACATAAACACCACAAGCACCGGTCTGCGGGCCTCGGATCTGTGAAGTCCTGCGCATCGACTTCTGGGTCAATTTCATTGGGGAAACACAGACACAAGAAACACCAACACCACAAGCCTTCATCTGGTGTGCAGAGATATGAGTTCACCCAGAAACCGCGCATGGAAGCCAAACCAAAGGAACAGAACACTGTGTCCAGCAACAAACTCCAGAGCATCTCGTCCGCCCAAGCTGATCATCGGTCTGAATCGGGAAGCACTGGAGTGTTCCGGGCTGCCAGAGAACTTGCTCAGCTCCGGGCGGACCTCGCAGAGATTGGAGTGGATCCAGGAGCGGAGGAGGGAGGATCGAACCCGTGCACACCGTCCGGGCGGAAGGGGTCCGGCCGAGGACGGGGGCGGCAGCCCGCGCAGTACGAGGAGGTGACGAGCTGGGTGGACGAAGAGAGCGGAGTGACCTACACAAAGGGAGGTGAGTTGCAGTCGCGGCTCGACGGAGTTCAACCCGCCGGTGCGCCCCGCCGTATTTGTATTGAAATCACACGTGGGCCATTTATTTGTTCTAAATTGAATCTGTTGGGCAATTCGTTAGTCAAAAGAATGGCGAAGACGGGGGAATACCTGATCAACTCTCCTGGTGCGTGTGGATCTCTCATGTCTGCAAAAGCTGCACGCGTTGTCAATGGTGGACTGTGAGCTTGCACCGACTTCTCGCGGGGCGTTTACGCTGTGAATGACACAGCTGGATCAAAAGCTTGTTTATCACCCGGGTCAAATGTACAATTCCAAAGCTGCCACGGAAGACTGTCACGTTTCAAGTTGCGCAGCCGGTGGTTTGTGGTGTGCAGACAATTTCGGTGACAGTGCACAACAGGTTGGTTCTGAAAGTTGGAAGCGATGGATGATGAAGCGCTCTTCTTGCAAAACCCACGCAAATTAACCCTGCACCTGTATCTGATGCTGTTGATTGTGCAACCGCGAGATCTCGAGCTCAGCGCAGGAAGTCAGAGCCTGCATCTGCACCTTGTTCCTGATGGAAATTGATGCAACGCACAGATTCGCAGCCGAGCTGGGCACTGTGACCTGAATTTCACACAGCTCAACACGCAGGAAATCGACAAGTGATCAATGACTTCTTGTGCGCCCGATGTTGTGGCAAAAAGAGCTTGCAAGTTGGATCGCTTCTCAAGTATTTTGTCCAGAGTCGCGAAAATAGACGGTCAACTTTTTCGCACACACAAGTGTAAGATTTTTTCTGCGTAATGCTGCAGCGTCAGGGTCAGAAATGCAGTGACTCAAGCTCAGCCAACGTGTATCTGTGAACTGGGGGTGAAACAAACCGATTCAGATCTTGAGGAAATGAACGCTGATTTCTCTTTTCCCCGCAGAGTTCGGCAGTACCTTTGCCGTTGATTGGACAAGTAGATGGAAACGAGCAAACTGCACAGTCTGGCCAAATGGATTTCTTCAAGAGAAAAATAAATAGGAAGTGAGAAATTGCAGGTGTCGACAGGCGCTCTGTGCGAGCAAATGTTGCAATACCGGCGGAGAATCCCGACTCGCGCTTGTCTGGGCGTACACGAGTCCGCCTGGTTCAGAGGCACAGACTTGAAGACCATCTGGCTTGTTCAAGATATCGCACTGAATTATGATCAGCGAAAAGTCACATGTGTGTTCACGTGTTGCTTTTCACCCGAACGGCTCAAGTGGACGTCACCGCGGAGACATGTTTGGTGTCATCCGGTGTTCGAGGTGAGCATGGCTGGAATTGTGATTGCCATTTTTCGCTGGACCAAGTGCGGCCCAACTGGCGTTTAGCAACAGCATGTGTCGGGACGGGCATGCGTCTCGCTAATTTGTTAATCAATCTTCTGGCTGTCAAAACTGTCCTTCGTATCTGGCTTCCCGCTGAGTCGCTTTCAGAGAGATGATGAACCTTTTGTTCCAAACTTCAAGAAACCAAAAACTGTGAATACAGTTCTTGATCTTCATCGAATTGTTGTTCTACCACGCCACGGTCACAAAGCCTCTCGCACGTGACCTTGTTGTGGTAGAAGTGAGTTCACACACTGCAAGAAGGGTTCCTGTTCACTCATAACTCTTTTCTCGACCAAAGGTCTCGAAAAGTCATTGTATGATTTCACAGGAACCATTTTTGTAGCGCGTGTGAACTCTTACAGCCTTTGCCCGATAAGGGTGTCTCGTTACGTAAATGTCTCTTGCGGGAGTGTGTAGCGACTTGCGTGATTAGTGGCATGGGTCCTACCTCACCGGCAGATGAGCCGCAACCAGAACCGACAAAATCCTGGAGAAGAAAAAGTTTCTGCTTTATGTCTCAAACACGTATATTCAGGCCAACTTGTTCGAGGTTACGAGTATCACAGAAGTTGACAGATTCGCGGGCACAAGTGAAGGGAGTTTATCCCTCGAAGTTACAATCTCGCCGTTCTTTATCGTTCGTGCATCCTTGTGGAAGGGCCGTAATCCCATTGAGCACAAGCTTTCGGTTGCATTTGGACTGTGTGGAATGGACAGAAGGAAAGCTGTGCAAACTTGGTAGTTTGCTTTTCCTTGTGCTGAATTGCTCTTGCTGTGTGCGCTCGACACATTATTTTGGCGCGGAGACAGGGATCGCACACCCGGTAGAGTGTGAGAAGCGCTATTCCCACCACGCCAGACAAAAAAATTCATGATAGTTGAGTTTATGAAACTGGAGTGAATTTTTGAGTCTGAAGTAGTGGGAAGGTGCTTCTCACACAATACTGGGTGTGTGATGCCATTTCTACAACATGATGGCAGATTGTCTCAAATGTACACATGTTCAACATGCTATCATGTTCCGTTGTGTGTGAGAAGTGCCACTCGCACACTGTGTCGTAAATAGGGTCAAACAGCGAGACAACAAACCAGCAGGCACGAAAAAGTACCGTCTGCTTGGCGTACAAGTACTCGGAGGTAGCACTTGAGCAGTCTTCCCAGATTCAGTGAACCATTCTTCGTGGAGCTGAAAAAGGAACGTGGACCTATATTTGGCTGAAACCATGTTTTGCAAATACGAGCACAGCGTTCTGTTGGACAAGGAAGTAATGCCTGCAGTTTCGAGACAAAACACCTGGTTTCGTTTGAGGTCTTGCTTGTGTCTTCGCAGGAAATTTTCTCAACTGCGTCTGATCGTCTCACGGGCATTGCATGCGTACGCACACCACATCTGAAACGAAAGAAAGCAAACTCTCGCATTTTCACGTCTGGATCTTTCTTCATGCATTTGGCCGTGTGGTCAAAACTGTTTCAAAGAGCTGAAGCTTTGCAAGCGCCAGAACAAGCCGCGGTTAATTTAGCGATGAAGCGTCATTTCCCGGGAGAAGCGGCTGCTTTGTGGCAACAATGGCAGAGAGTGAAATGTAAATGCGAGTCTGGGAACGATTCGAGCTGATATGAGCTCTCCCCTGTCAGCTACAGAAGCTCGCCTCGAGAGCCCATTATCTTCATTGACCGTTGCTTTCCTATCCTCATTTGCATGCAAATAACTACCAACACTTTATCCCCAGTGTCAAAGTTGTATCATGCCAGCTCGCCATCAGTTCAAATATCTATTTTATCTCATGTGACAGGCAAAGAATTGGGAACTTGAGACAAAAGAAAAAAAAAATCTGCACTCTCTCAGCTCTCCCGAGACGCGCACACCTGGACGCTACAGAGTCAACGGGTTTGTCGCACTTACGTAAATTTGGAGACGCGTACGCTGCTAAAAGAGTGGAAATCGTATTCTGTCAATCTGCAACGGAGAAGAATGGCTGGAAAATCTGGGTGATCGTGAGAAGTTCTCTTTTGACAAGATGTGTGTGTGTGTGTGTGTGTGTGTGTTTGTGTGTGTGTGTGTGTGTGTGTGTGTGTGTGTGTGTCCCATCTACGGCATTGCGGAAATTGGTCCTTCACTTTGCTCACGGACTGGGCTCACGCACAGGACCCGGTGTTCGTGTCGCCTCAAACGAACCTGCACCCCAACTGCAGGTTTCGTGTGGCTGCAGCAGGTGAAGCCTGGGACAAAGGCTTTCAGCACTCTGCCTCTTTACTGCTTTCCAGGATCTCAAGGAACATTTTGCGATGTCCTTTTGAATAATCCAAGTTGTTATTTTGAGTGGGCTTTGACAACACAGAGAACGCAAGAGCAAGTTCCCAACCATTGGAAGTTCAATCTGAGACATAGAGTTGTGCAAGATTATTTGATGGTGAAACTTTTTGTGTTGTAGCATTTCGTGAACTGGTCCGAAATGACCGCAGGTTGTTCGAGAAACAAATGTTTGCGACAGAGACAGAGGTGAAGATTTAACTCACTTTCTTTGTGCTGTTTCGCGTCGAAGGAAAGCTGTGAAAACTGCAGTGTGCAGACGACAGGCGCGTTTTCCACACCAAAAGTGCATTTTCTTGCAGCTTGGCACAACAATCATTTTCACGAGACCCCAAAGGAGATTTAAATTCGCGGTTGAACGTCTGGAGACTCCACTTTTGCGGGATGAATACGCTGCTCGAGTTGAGGGCATTCAGCGCGAATGTTGTGAATGTCAATAATGCAGAGAAATATCAAGTGGCCATGATTCATCAAGACAAAGAAAGCTGCGCATCGCGCTGAACTGCAGGCTTCCACTGAATGGAGAGTCTTTGCTGGCGAGGGAAAGAAAGAACTCCGTGCAACGCAACAAATGTCACAATATTGCTGGATTCGCAAGTGAAAATCTGAGGGGCAATGAAAATTTCAAAATCCCAAGGCCTCATTGTCTGGACAGAAATGGTCATCAACAGTTTTGTGAAATGGCCTCCTCATTTCAGGTCAGACGAGAAAAGGCCAGACACGGGGTGAACAATCTCCGAGAGGCAATTGAGAGGTTTAGTTGCAAAACGGCGCATCAAAAGGTGTTGAGGTCGATGTGCCTTTTCACAATGGAAAATATGTGCCAAGTTTTCTATCCTCTGTGCAGTAACTTGTTCCAAATGATTGACAATTCTATTTTCACAGATAAAAAAGGCACAAGAAGCAGAAGCTATTTGTGGAAGGAAAAAGGTGTCTGAAAAAATGAACATTATTTTCAAAATGAGTGAAACTGATTTCCAGCCTGCCGCATCGCACACGTACACCCCCGGCTTGTGTTGCAACTGATATTGTGTTGAAATGAGGAGGCACCGTGTCAAAAATGTTGGGTGTCTCCCCATTTCGTTCCACCGGGACCTGACCCTCGTTTGTGTGGTGCTTTGCTGAGTGCGTCATCTTGCTTCACCAAAATTCATCTGAAATGTCATTTGCACACATTGCGGAACAAGGTGCCGTTCTGTTTTTCAGTGCCGTTCGCAGAGAAAGAGAACAGATCGCCCAACAAATTTATGCTCGCCGTTGACACGATTGTCAAAAAGCAACAGCTGAATCTCGTAAGTTGTTCCTCGATGTGAACGAAAACTACGAGTGTTTTACGAGTAGACTGACAGAAATTTCGCTTCTGTTTGGGCGAAAGGCAGCATGCAGCAGCTCGCCGGAGGTTGCGGGGATCACTTTTTATCATGCGCTGCGCAATTAGACGTGATCCTCGGTCAATTAATACTCGCTGGACCCGATTATGTAGATAAAGCTGCACAATGATTGATACTGCCGCATTGACATGACACCGACTCGAGCATTCTATTGCTCGGGTCACTCGTGAATGCAGGGTCAGACCCAGGATCTGGTCGGCGGGGTGGGGGGTCGCAAACCCCCTTGGTGGGCCCCAAAAGAGGGCCAAATTTATTTGTCCGGGGATCGGTGGCACGGTGCCCCCCCCCGATCCGCCCCTGAAATGAGTCAGTCGATTTGGGCGTCACACGAGTTGACTCTATCCGCATTGTTTGTTCGCATCAAACACACTCATTTGCAAAATTTGGGCTGTCTGCATGGGAACACCATGAAATGTTGTCCTCAGACTGCTCAAACGAACAAGCTGCAAAGCAAAGCCACTCTGGACTGGAAAGCAGAAATGTGAACATCTGAGAAAGCATACTTTGCAAGAGTGCAAATGAATTCAATTTTGTTGAAGTGCACAGTGGAAAAACTCAACAACTCTTCGTAAAATCTGAAATCGGCAGTCTGCATTTTGACACTTTTGAAGGCCCTGGCGATTTTGATTTCCAGGCTGGTTGGATCTTGCACCAGTTGAGATCATGATCTTGATCAAAGCCCTCTGGTGGCTGCTGTTGCACATGACTCAGTGAATGCACCATCTACAAAACTGATTCTCTGGAATTAGAGAGAGGAGGCGTTTTGCTCCCAGGTGAATGTCAGTTGCCGAGAACATTGAAATCACTTTCCATGGCCGAACATGGTGGAGGTCGTGACAGGTGAAACCCGTCACTGCGGTGATGAATTCCCCATTCAATATTGATTTCAAGAGGGCAGAGTTGAGGCAGTCGCTGCTGGCTCAAGACAGGAAATGTTGTAATTTGAAAAGAAAAAAAAAACTGTCCAAATTTCTTGAACCTGTTTGAGAAGTAAGGCAAATGACGACCCCGAAAGCAGTTGTTTTGCAGCGTCTCCGTTTTGTTTGATTTTTGTGAGCAAAAGTGAACTCGTGCTCTTCTTCTCAGGCTTGGAGAAAGTCTCCAGTAACGCTCTCAAAGATCAATGCATTGCGCACGTGAAACTCCCTGTGGCCACAAGTTCCTGATTTATGTCGTTTGGTCGTTTTCAAAGACCACCAACACCGCGTAGTTTTGTCAACGGTTTCACAAAGCCTTTGCATTACCCAAGATTACGAGGTGAAGAAGGATGGGGGCTGACAGGCGTGCTGCACCTGATAGGTGGAAGGCTCGCAACCGTGCAAGGCTCCACTTCGTGCCCGGAGCAACGCTACTTTCCCAAACAATTCTGCGGCTGTGTTCAATTGCATGAGTGAAACAAGTCACTTGCAATTTGCACTGAATAAGAGAAAGGCGAAATCAGACGTCCGTTCCAAGATGTTTTAGCCATGTGCACGTTTCGCTGTGGGGCTGAGTCAACCTGAAGCAGGAGAGTGATCTGCATTGACCACCGGTCACTCTCTCATGGCAGGTTCACTTACCTGGGGTGGGGTGGCGGGTAAGTCAACTTGATGCAGATTTCAACTGAGTGGTCAATGCTGATCACTCTCCTGCACCAGGTTGACTCACCCCCTGGACCAGCCAACTCAACTTGCAAGCTGATCTAGTGAGGCAACATTGCTGCTTTTTCCACAATAAAATTATTGGAATCAAGCAAAACTTTCAGGGTAGATTACCAGTCTGAATAGCTCAGTCTGGTTTGATTTTGGCACATGTAGGTCACGTGATCCAGCTGCCATTTTGGATTGTGTACAACACATTATCCTGGAACTTTCAATCCAGCAAACCCCAAAACCAAATAAGAATTGCCAAAGAAACTATATTTTGGATCTTGATGGTGACTTCTCAGTTTCTAATGGAAATATAGCTTCAATTCCTTTTTGCAATGGACTAATCTTGCGTGCATCAAAGTTCTCACACTGTCACTGGGGAAAAACAATTCTGGACCACAGAATCTCATTGTGCGATGTCCCTTCAGGGCGGAGCACCCAGTGGTGGTGCGGCGTGGGGAAGGTCGGCCAGATGTTCTACCCTTCCCGTCCACGCCCCGTCCTCTACAGTGGTTGCTGGCGAAGAATGCCATGACCAAAGGGAAATTAAGAGAATCTGAAAATTCTACCCTGGTTGCTTGGGAAGGTCTGAATGTTGTTGCAAGAAAAAATGTTTTGAAAGGTATCTCAACTTCCAGTAAAGATAGAGCTTTGGTTCTTTTAGCAGTTGAATTATCTTGGACCACAGAATCTGAACATTCTATCCTGATTGCCAGTGAAGAATGCCATTGTCATGGGAAATTTCTCAGCTTCTTATTGAGACAAAACTTTTTCTCCATTTGGACAGTCTGCAAAATGGCCCTGGTTGCCATGCAGGGAAGAAACCCGTTGCTGACGAAAAAGATAGAGCTTTGATTCTTGATCTTAGACCATAGAATCTTTCATTCCAAACCTTGTTGCTGGGGTGATTCCTGTAGCTTGGAGAAAATTTGTGAAAGAAATCACAGCTTCTTTGAGTGCTATACAAACTTGATATTTTTGCATTTGAATAATCTTGGACCAGAGAATCTTGTGTAAAATACACACCAGTGGCAAGGGAAGAATGCGGTTGCCAGTGAAACATTATTTTGTCAAGAACTCACCTCCTCTTTGAGATGGAGCTTGACATTTTTGCCACAGAGGACAGTGCACCCGCAGTTGCCTTGAGCACTGTTTTTCTTGTTCTGTTTCCCCTGTTGATCCAGAAGAATGCTGTTGCAAAAAAAATCTGTGTTGTGAGATCTCAGTTGATCAGTTTTGATTCCATTTTCCATTTTGCATTGGGTGACAAAAATAGCTCCATGAGCTCCTGGTGTTTTGAGGAACTGTCCCATTTCCTGACGCCCCAGATTTAAAGTTGTTTGACTGAAAGAACCCAAAAATATAAACTTGACAAATTCCTTCCTCAAGTTTTATCCTCGACCCAAATGAGACCAAAAGACTCTTAAGGACCCAATTAGAACCTCATCTTCACCAAGAAAGTGCTGTCCACATGTTTCTCATTTTTGATGCTGGCAGGTGCTTTGTTTTGTTCGGTCATCATATAATTTGGGTTTTTTTTCTGCAACCTGGACCAGTTGACCAACCTCTTCAAATCATTTGAAAATGAAACCTGAGCTTCTAATCGAGACAGACTTTCAATTCTGTTTGTGGATTGGAGAAATCTTGTCGCATCGAGTCTGGGACTTTGTGGTGTGGTTGCCCAGAGTCTTGGAGGGGGGGGGGCAGGGGTGCATGAAAAAGAGACACATTTTCACGAGTCAAGAATCAGAAGCATGAATTTGTTTCTATTGTTTGACAGTTGCAAAACTCACATGTGCAGAGTTATTGGGCCCAAGGCCAAATTCTTTCACAATGGGAAGAGAGCACACCTCCATGGAACACTTGACCTGAAACTTCAAATGTGGCGTTGTCTTGTAGAGAAGTCTGGTTTTGTGAAACCTGCAGATGAAGTTGTTTTCAGCTTGTGCGTCAGTGGCAAACAAGTTGGTACTTCGGGTATGGCCTTGCATCTGGTGAGTCAAGCCCGCGCAGATGACCACACAGATGGGGATTCACGGTGCATGCGTACACGGTCCATTCCAGACACCTTGAACCAGAGTGTCTAGTTTTGTCAAGGTTCACATGAAATCGCTACACCGTCGAGGACCTGAAACGTGGGGAAACAGGTGTGTGATGATTTCTGGTTCAACCTGAAATGGCCAGGTATTCAACAAGGCTCCGTGTGGCCTGTGTCTGGAAGAAACCTGAGTCACGTAAAATTTTTCATTCCACGGGTTGTTCCCAGCAGCCCTGATCCTGGATTTTCAAACCCTGTACCACTTTGATTGTTCTCACCGAGACTCGAACCATCACGTTGATTACAGTTTCAAGTCGGAGCTTTGCCAATTGGAATTTATACCGTCAAATGCAAAGATTTTTTTTCTGTCCATTCCTCATGAAGATGCATTCAGCGCACAAAGGACACAGACCAGACATCGAATTCGGCAGTGGGATAAAATGACACAAGCACGGGCCACACTCCTCACAACCAGCAACAGGAAATGTCAGCTTCAGGTCCCCTGCGCTTTCTGTCCTCCTTGGGTGGACATGGTCCTGAAAGCGTTCGTGCATTTCCAGTTCAGCATGGCCTCACTGCAGTTGCTAACAATTCTAACTGGGTGCAAAGGTGGTCCCTTTGTCACTTTCGACGTCCACCTGCACATTCATGCCCATTCGCCAGGGATTCATGACCAGGGATTCACCCGAAAACGCTGTTTTCTTTGAGGGGGTGTGGGAGGATTTTGCACATTTTGTACTTTTGCGGAACAGTTGTGCTGCGAGCTTCCGAACAGCGCTCTCCAACGCTCGAGTCCGTTGTCAGAAGAGACATCTGTGGTGATGCTGCTGTAACTCATCGGCTACAATGCACCCGCAATTCCGTTCTTTGTTCCTCGAAGCTTTTCCCGAAATCAACATCTTTTCTTGTTCCTTTCAGACTGCGTGTATCTGGAGAGTCAGAGGCCGGAGCAGCCGTACTTCGTGTGCGACTTGAAGGAGTTGCGACAGGTACTGAATTCGCGTTGACTATCTTCTTCACAAGATTTCGCAGGAACATTGCTCCGCTTTCCTGAAGCGCATTCCTGTGTTTTCACTTGTGTAATGCGGTTCGCATAGCGGTCACCCTGTCGCAGTCAGGAGTCAGGAGTGATCACTTCAAACAAATATCAGTGATTCAGAGTGACCACGAAAGACATGGTTTCAGCAATCAGGGAGGGGGGGGGAAGTTGATCACGGGCCGGTGAGGGACGAACAGTCAGTGGACCTTTTTTTGCAGCGATTGCGCTCACAACATGCTGTGTTCTGAGCTGGGCTTCTTTGTCTTTGTCTGCCCGAGAATATGCAGGTGAAGGCAAAAGAAAAACCCATTCGCACGAAAGGGATGTGAATGATGAGAGTTCAGGATTGAGCGTGACATAGGGGTGTTTGGCTTCCTTTCCGTCAGTGCAGAGGCCCAAGCACAAAACGCTCTGCGCAGCTACCAAGCCTCGCGTCTTGGCGAAGCTTTGGAGCAAATTGTTGTCAGATCAATGTTTTGGGAAACAATCACACTATGAAGAGCACGTATTTTGTAATTGCGGGTGTGCTGTGTTGAACAAGGTTTGTTCGACACGCAAAATGCTCGGGGGGGGGGGGGGGGGAAGGATTCTCAGTGTGGCTTCGAGAGAAGCCAAAATGGGGCAAAGATCTCTATCCTCGGCAGAGAGGTATTCGTTGTGATGTAACTCGTGTGTGTGTGTGTGTGTGTGTGTGTGTGTGTGTGTGTGTGTGTGTGTGTGTGTGTGTGACTGGTGACGAGGCTGGCAGCCACGATAAGGAATCAAGGAGGCATGTAACATGCCTGACCGCCCCTCTCAAATTCCGGGACTAATGACCCAACTTCGATTGGATCAATCAACTCAGAGGTGCTCGTCGAGCTAATCTGAAACAAGCACATGTGAGGTTGAAAATGCTCTCAGTAGGCGAGCGATCACAGCTTTAAAGACAGGAAGATCAGAAGCCATCTTGAGTTGGTCAACAAACGAGTGTTGCAAGCAGATCAAGGCAGAACGAAAGAAACAAAGAGGGTGCTCAGGTTTTCTGCACTAGAACGAGTTTAGTGCATGAATTCACTTTCTGTTAGCAATTGTGGACAACTCATTGAACACAAAAATGTTTGAGAACGTACTCGTATCTTGAACAGCTTGCTGACAGTTCCCAGATAACATTGCAAAAAAACGGCAGACATTTGTGCACTTGGAAAAAGAGTTGGAGACATTAATTAAGCTGGACAGAACAGTTCAGTTTGAACTGATGAGTTGAACAAAAATAGCAAATCTGCGATGTTCTTGCACAAGCAACTCACGCTTGTTGTGAGGTTGTACAGACCCTCCACGCCTTTGTGGAGCAGTGAGACGCATTCTCCAACCCCTTTGAACACAGGGGTTCTGGCATGTGCTTTTGGTTTCGGTTTGGGTTCAACGTGAGTTCCAGCCATTGGTTCAGCACGGGCTCCGAGTTACGGCTGGGCATCTGGCACTGACATGTGGGTTTGACAGACAGACAGACAGATAGACAGTACTGTACAGTACAGCACAGTACAGTACACAGTGTAAAGTGTACAGTACAGTACAGTACAGTACAGTACAGTAGAAGTCCATTTGAACTTTGAGAACAGCTTGAACATTTTGAAAACGGGATGTTCGTGAGGCAGATTGACGGTTTGTCTCTCCGTTGGATGGTCCGGATTTCTGGTCTTGCTCCCCAGGGAGAGATCCATTTCAACATGTCAGCAGCACAAAGCTGAGCATATGCGCCTGTTGTGAATGAAGTCGATGCACAAACCACACTGCTTTCCTTTCTTTTCAGAACAAGAAAGAAGATTTGTTCGCAACGATACGATGGTACTACCGGCCTTCCGAAGTTCCTGACGGGATTTACCAGTGTCTGGTTCAAGACCGCAACACCGAAAACAGTGAGTGTCTGAAGTTTGAACGCAAAAGTCTCCAAGAGGGAGCAGGTCAGCGAATTGGGGTTCACAGTCAACGGAATTTGGAAAGTTCAGATATAGGGCCGCATTAGTGACCCTCCAAAACAAATTACAGCAAACATAGAACCTGCCTGGCTATTGGCTCCATTTCCGGTGTTATGAAAGGCACCCAAAGTCAGGAGGCAGGGGTGAGGGTCCAAAGCCTCTGCCCAAAGTCAGGCAGGTCTGGTGGTAGGCTCCTTGGCCCTCTTGCTTGGTACCTCCTCATTTCAATTCTCACTCAAAATGGCCAGATACTCATCAAGGCTGTGAGTGCCCTTTGCCAACTGATATCACATGTGAGTTGAAATGAGGAGGCACCCGTGAAAAAAGATTGGGGTGCCTCCCCATTTCATTCCACCACTTCGTGTTCTTGCAACAATTTTGCCCGCTGGTCACTTCAGAAAAATGATCAAGATGAGTTCCAGGTCATTATTCTGAAGCATAAGACAAGTCCTCCCTCTCTGGGACTTGGGACTGGCTACCTCTGTCCCTGAGGGGTGGGTCCCATAACAAGCTTGTCACCACCCCCCACCCCCCGGTCGGACTTGGGCTGGCCAAGTGGGGGCAGGGGGTCCCATGACAAGATTGTCACCAGACCCCAGCCTCTGTTGTACAGGACTTTTGCTCGAGAGGCTGAATGTAATGCTGATTTGTCGCGCGTCGTGCGCTGCGACGCTGCTCCCGTTGGGTACAACGTCCAGTTTTCTGTCAAAAACACGAGCACAAACACGCCAGCACACGCACGCACACGCACGCACACGCACGCACACACAGGCGCGCGCTCACACATGGGGTGTGATGCTGTTCTGACTCTTGTTTCCACACTTCAACAAAACTTGAGGAAAGAAAAATTTGCAAGGAGAAAAATTGCAGGAGGAGATGACACAAGGGGGAGATGGGGGGGGGGGGGGACAGCCGCTTCTGCTTGTTTTTCTTTTTATTTTTGACAAAGTTTGCCACTGTTCTCCTTGTTTGGAGTTGATGCTCTTTCCGGTACCTGTTGACGCAAGTTGGTCCATGTGGTAAATTGTGTGTGTGTGTGTGTGTGTGTGTGTGTGTGTGTGTGTGTGTGTGTGTGTGTGTGTGTGTCACCCCCACTTTAGGTGATTTGAGGAGGTGAATTCTGTCTTGGTTTGTTGTCAATTATTCTTCTTTTTTTTTCAAGAACAGTTTGATAAACCAAGAACAACAGGGTTTGTCAAGGTGTCATTTTTCATGAGAGGTTCTTGGTCACCCCAACATCAATTCTGTGCCAAATGAAATTGTATCCTGGGGTGTTTTATTGTTCGGGTTGATCCCGTTCACCTGACCAAGTCGTGCAAGTCATCCCATTCGCTGCTTTTCAAGTGAAGGGGACCGTCCCTGCAGCAGGGCTCGGACCGCACCTGTCCGTTGGGGCATCGCAGCGCCATTGGACGGCAGCTGCTGCTTCTCAGCGAATCACGGCGCGGCTCTTATTGCCGCCTCGGCTCCACGAACACCGTAATGGCTGCCATTGAAAATGTAGGTTAGTTGTTGTGTGCTTTCAAAATTCAAGCGCGAAATACTGATAATTTGGAGAGACGTAGAAACCCGGAGGAACCAGCTTTTTGACCGTGAAGCTCGTCTGTGCGAGGTGAGTTGTTCAGGAGGGTCTTTGTAATTGAGAAATCGGGAGAAAATGGCTGAAACTGAGCGGACGGGTCTTTGTGTGGAGGTGTCAAGTGGGCTCTGAACATGTCGAGTTCAGGCCTGCAGATCTAGAGTGTAAATTGGTCTTCTGCCCAGGTGGAGCCATTTCGAATGATACGTCAGTTCAGAATACGTTCAGGAAGGGTGGAGAGATCGCATATAACACCGGAACTTGGGTGTGAAAAGGAATCGTGTCTCCAAATACTCGTATACAGATTGGTGAGGGCATCTCTGTGTGTGTGTGTGTGTGTGTGTGTGTGTGTGTGTGTGTGTGTGTGTGCGTGCACGTGCGTTTTGATTTTCACGTTTGTTTTCCGTGTGATGCGGCACATTGAGGCACTGTTGGGGCTGCCGCTTTTTGCTCAAGATGCACTCGCGTGACCCCGTGGAATGACCTCGGGGTCAATGTTCCCATTTTGGCGCAGAGTCAACAAATTTGGAAATATATTTTGATGTGAAGGATGCAGAGTGATTTGTGAGTTTGAGTGGTATTGCAGCAATATGTTTGTACCAGGAATGATGTCAGTGCCATGATTACATGTGCAATTCCGGAGCATTTGCGCACAAATGTGTGTTTTGAGCCGGCGGTAGTTTGCCTGTGTGCCTGCAGAGGCGGGGGGGGGGAGGGAGGCGAAGGATGATAACATCAGGACATGCCCATGGTCATGCCCCCCCCCCACGCTGGATGAAGCCTTGTCTCACCTGGGATATGACCGTGTCCACTTTTCACATGTCATGGCTATGTCCAACCCCACGCCCAGGTAAGGACAACTGGAAGCAAGGATAGACCATGTGCAGTCCCCTCCTGGGAAGGATGACAGCAAGCATTGGGCCATGTCGAACTTGTGATATAGCCACGCCCAACCTATCCCCCCCCCCAGGTAGGTCAGGTGTTTGCAAGCATCAGGCCATGTTGACCTGGGACATGGCCATAACCTGTCCCCCCACCCCCCCCCCCCCCACACCCCTGCCTGTTGGATAACGACAGCCAACAGGTATCATCCCGCTCGGAGTCAGTCCGCGCACTGCAACCGTGGCCTTTCTAAGCTTTACGTTCTTGTGGAAAACAACAGCTGGACAAGACGGAATATTTTATTCATGTGATGAGATCATCTGAAACGAAATGTTTTGTGGGTTGCAGAGCAGACCACAAGATGTAGGCATCAACAGTTGAAGGGCGAGAAAAGTGGAAGTACCCAAAGATACAACCACAGCCTGGAATCGAACTCTTTCACAAACTCTCACACAGGCGTGTACGTTTTGGGACTCTGGAACGCCGTGCTAAAACTCTCCATTGTCAGCAGTCTTCACAAAGGCAAAGACCTTGAAGCGGTTGGGCGTTTCGTGGCTTTTGGCGCTTTGTGCCGCGCAGGGTGTTTCACTCACAAGTTTCCTGTTCCGCACCAAATTTGAGCGTCGGTCGATCTCGTCTGAAGATGACTTCGCCGGAGGAAATTGTCGTTCTGCTTTACGGTGGGTCTCGGTGGAGCACTTCGTAGTTGCCCAGCAATACCACATCGACCGTCCGACCATCTTATTCAAGCGCCCGACAGCTCAGGGGCCCCCAAACCAAGCAAATCTCTCACGATTTCGATCTCCCAAGGCAAAAAAAGATCTGGAGAAATCTACAACCATTTTCATATCCAGGCAAAAAGGCTGCCTCTTGTCATTCTCATCCTCTGATGCGGTGACTACAAAGCACAAAAGCTGCCTGCAGACAAATCTTCCTGCAGTGATTCAGCTTTCACTGCAAAGCTGTTTTCTCGACAGTGATGTGGGGTTTGTGATTGATATGACACAGGTTTCCTCAGCGAGATATGCTCAATGTTTACGTTACCATATGCCAACAAGTAAATATCTCAAGTGTCGGATTCTCAACTTCTTGCCTTCTCCAATGGTGTTTACCAACCACAGCACGTAGATGGGCTTTCGTATCACTCTTTTTGATGTTTGATATGCTCAGAATTATCAATAAATACACTTATTTAGGGATTAAGTTTCAGCATGTGGCCTTGTCATAAAAGGAATTAAGGGCGAAAATCTGCCAACTGGGTGTTCGTCACTGTGTGAGGTTCCGGCAGAAAAGCCTCAGAGCGTGATCGCCGGTTTCATTTCCTCTCCCGAGGTATTGATCCGACGCAGAGAACGCACCAAGTCAGAAGCTGTGATAAACTGTCCACTGCCGTTTTTCTTTCCATCACGACAATTGAGCAGTCTCTCTCTGTAAGCTTCATGGGTGTCTATTGTGGAGATTTGTCTATGCCAAATGACCTTGTGAAAGCACGCTTGGCGAAGCTCGATTGATTGGAAAGCCAGCTGGTGCTAATTTTGCTCGTACAACGTTAGATTCCACGAATCTTATTGTTTCCCTTCAATTTGTGGCTTCTTCCCACTGTGAAGGTCTCCATTGGTGCCACAATCCCCACCTTTGGGCATTTGAGAGGCACGAAATTTGTCATACAACAGATGAAAATTGTGGTTGACTGGCACGAATCTTTCGGGCACAGGCGTATCCCGCCATTGCGTTTCAATCATCTGCAGAAATTGGCACGAGCTCCGCATCGCGATCTGATCCTGACCAGGCGGGTCAGGAGCACGGCCACTGCTCTCGGTTGGTCCGCAAGATGGATTCGCCATCTTCACCCCGTTGAGAGGCGCGGCTCGCTCCGCCGAGAGATAGTGCTCTGGTTGTATCCACTGTTAACCAGGTAATGGCAGGCGGATAGTTGTGTGTAAATCGTGGAGATCCGGTGCGAGGCTTTTCCTGCTGCACTTGTGGCATCCCGACCCCGTTGAATGTCAGAGGTCGGTTCTGCCTGTGAAGCCTGAGCTATTGCCCGTATTTCTGCGGGTTAATTTCACAGGTTAAGTAAATGGCGAGGTCGCGTAGCGAGGTGGCATCGCTGCGGCCTCGCCAGCGACGCAGAGATCCACGCGGGCAAATCATCATTCTTATCACCTCGCTTCTCACGAGGATATTGACGGGCACTTCCGAATGGCACGAAGATTTGCCGCTTCTCTTTCCACCGCTTCTTGTGCTCAAACAGCATAAAACGACTTTGCCCTGGTGGTGCATCACTGAACAACTTCACTGCGAACTTCGGTGCAAAGATTTTGAGCCCGCTACATTTCAGTGGGGGGAGGGAAACCAACTCAAGAGAAAAAGGGTTCAGCTTCAGGGGGGTGGGGGCAAGTTACCACCTCTTGGTGATAAAATTAGCTGTTTGGTTTTCTTTTTCGCTCTGGCAAGCAGTTCGCTGGACCACTGCACGTTGTGAATGCCTGCTGTCTCGAGCCACGGGCTGGTTGATCTTTGGTCTCCTGCATCACAAGCATTCAGCTCCGATTGTTGGGAGAAACTCGAGTCTTCTGGTATCTTCACTGTGCTCACCGTCTGCTGTTTCTTGTTGGGTTCCAAAGCGTTTGAGCCTCACCGCAAGAAATGGTTTACACGCTGACGATAAGGCAGCGAGGTGAAGCAAGGTGTACTGACTGACTGAGCACGAGATTTTCCTCTGATCCACGGCTCTGAGAAAACGATGTCAGGCAGAGGCGAGTGTCAAAGGGAGGTGCTGGGTCGGTCCGGAGATGGGGGCAGAGACCCTCGGTGACCCCACCCTCCGGTACAAGCAAAACAAAGCCAAAACTGAAAACAACCCAATTTCCGTCAGCCGTTATCTCCCCCGTCGAGAATTGAGATTCGTTCAGTGGTGGTGTCAACTCTGGCACACTATTTGTCCTCCCTGAAAATGGGTTGGCTCCGCCCCACGTGCGCGGGTTGAGTGTGGAGCAGAAGCCTCGGGCGCTGCGCACTGGATCCCACTTGAACATCAGCTTCTCAGCGGGTTCTCATCACCACACAACATCCCGCGTTACCTGAATGATCCCGTTCCGGCGTAATCGCCTCACCTGTCCTCGGCCTATGCGGGAAATGTTTACCCCGCGGAAGCGCAGGTTCAGTTCAGTTGGTGTCAGCAGATGACCGGCGAGCTGAGAAAATGGGCGTTGGGAGGTGCTGTTGAAGGGAGGTGAAGTCACACTCGTGCACTACTTTGAGTTGAAAAAGATTCCAGCGGTACTGAGATGTTTTTGTGCACTGAAAGTTTCCTTGAAGCACAAGCTGATGTATCTTTTCGTGGTCTTGCCAACGCAAAGTGAAAAGAATCAACTTGACTGAACTACCTGGCAGATGTTGACACCCAAGATGAGGGGGGTTGGATTGCTCACTGCCGTTGGCAGAGCTCACTGTTGACATTTGTCTACATACATCTTCTCTTTCTAAACAAATCCTCCGCCATTGTGGTGTCGTTTTGACTCAAACGTGTAAGTTTGAGCTTTGGACCTGCTGGCCTTTGCCAAGGATACCTGTACACTCAAGATCCGAAATTATTTCTTGATTGTTTACCGGTAGTTTTTCACCAGCACAATTTGTACGCATTTTTCGCCGTCGATTCGAGATTGAAAAGTCGCAAACCCTGGTGCTGACAAAGTCAGTTCTTTCAATGCATCACGTTTGAGTCGCACGTGGAAGGAAACAATGAACAGATACGGACTGTGAAAGTACGCATTGTCGCGAAATGTGTTTGATGACCTCACGAGTTTTGGGGTTGCGTTCAGTTGTTGAGTTGACTTCAACGTCAGGTGGACATACCAGAAGGTTGAGAAAGTCGCTCGGAGCGTTTCTTTCCACTGGTTTTGTGTCGTGGTTTGATCATTATTTGGATTCACGACTTCACTTTTTTTCCAACTCCTGCCTCTGCGCGTCAGGACTTGCGAGGCAGGTGAAGGCCTCACTGTGTCGCGTGTGGCTGCGACTTTTTACCAGAATTAGGAAACGGATTTTATGTGGCGGCCTCACACAAAGCATCGTCTGCATCGATTTGATCCAGATCGAATGGCCAAGTCAGGCGAGACTGGTGTTGAGCGAGTCACGTCAGGTTCCACGCATTGACGCCCTCCGGAAAGATCGAAGGCGAAATTTGTGGAAACAATTGTTTGCGCTCGCCCGAGTGCCTGACTGGAGTGTGTTTCCACCGTGCTCTCCCTTTGATGCGCGCACACACGGTGGTGTGGGATGTCTCCGTCTCGGAGAAACGCACACACCACCTGAGTGGAAGACAAATTTGCTCTGGTGCCGACCCCACTGACAAAAATGCACGGAGGTTGTAAGCGTCCTTTAAAGAGTTAAGTTTCCCTGTGTTCTGTCCGTGATAAATATTTACAAACACGGTGCTGAAGGGAATCTCTAAACTATGATGGAGCCGTGGTGAAATGGTACAAAGCAATATTTCCTGGCCTCCCGTGTCAGGCCTTTTTCGGTGTCGTGCTCTGAGAAGCCATGACCTCTTTTACCTGTTATCTCGCAACACATTAACTCCTCCTGGCAACTTTCGAAACTGAAGACAATTGTCTTGCGTTTTTGACGTTTGCTTGTGATGTTGGTGTGGAGATTGTGATCGTTTGTTAGTTCAGCGTTTGCCAGCCCAAGGTACACGCACAAGCCGCTTATTATCACATCAGAAGAAGCGTCTGCTCAACACCGTGTATCATTTCACAGCGAATTGGCTGTAAGTTTAACCTTTGTGTTGGAGTATCGTCTGCCGGTACAAAGCAGTGAGACAGGCCCACAGGCGAGTATCAGTCAGGCAGTTTCAGTGGCAAAAAAGGTAAGTAGCTATTTGGCTGGAAACACTCGAGGTATTCTTCCAAATGAAATTTCGAAGCGGAGTAGTGTTTGAGGAAGGAAACACAGCACACAGTGGGTTGGCTCGGATTCCGGTGCTTCGAAATTCAGTCTTTCTTTGAAAAGAAGTTTGTCCGTTTGTCAGAGCGATGACGATGTGGCTCAAGTGAAGCAACACCGCGTGTCGGACTATCTTCGAGCAATGCTCCAAATTCCACACGTTTGCCATAAACATTGCACTCTCCTACCTGAATGACCGCAGGCCTGAAATAATAATACAATGTGCATTTCTGTCATCTACGGCTAATATTTACACGGGTCGCTCTGCGGATGGCCAGATTTCTGCATAAATAATCACAATTGACGTGGGAGTTGTACCTCCTGGCCAGTGACCCACGAACAAATGTCCATTTTTTCCTGTGAAAACATGGTTCCAATTGAATCTTCACCTTAATGAAATCTATAAAAAGTGGAATGCACTCGAAACCAATGAGTGCGTCGTTGAACAAAGGTGTGTGTGTGTGTGTGTGTGTGTGTGTGTGTGTGTGTCACAGAAACGTTTTGGTTCCTTATCTTGCATCTGTCTGTTGAAAACATATTTCATGTGAGACCAGAGTGTTCGCGGAGTGAAGTGTTCCACTCACGGCCCGAAATTAGCGCGTTTCAACACACTTCGGAAGGCTCTGCGAGTCCTTCCAGCCACGATAACCACCACTCAAGTGCGTGTGCTATATCATTGAAAAACAATAACTGATAAGTTTTGAAAGCGCGATTGAAAGCAAGAAGCATGAAGAAAGCCGTGCGGAGAGTGCTCTGTCTAAACCCATCACAGATAAATTGCTGCTTGACATGGTCGTGTGTTGATAAGAGCAACACTTCAGAACAACTTCTTCGACTGCCAAGAAATTTTCTGAGATCCTCTTGAAATATTTGCGTGTGCAGAAATGTTTGTCAGTCTGCGCTGGATTTTACGATTCAAACGTCGATCTATGTTGGTCAGCCATCTTCAGAAGCAACATGTCGTTGCTTCCAAACAAAGCTGCAGGTGCTGATCGGTCAAACGTTTGTTTTGCTCGTTTCCTCGTATACAAGAACTTCTCTGACACATTCCATCCCACTTTTTGGGTCCAGTTGTGAGTTTTTCAGTTGAACCGTGTGACATTGTGTCGATGTGTGTTGTGACATTGTGTTCTTTTAACAACATCACGTTTTCATTTGTGGCGATAAGATGAAAATTAAGCCTGTCCTATCATCTTCAGTGTTGATAATGCTGTTTGACAAGAAGTTGAACAATGTTTGTTCAATCGACGTGTAAAAGCCAAAATAACGCCCACCGAGTGAGAGAGGATGGACACGAGTGTGTTGTGGCTTTGTGATACAAGGTGCTGTGTTCTGTCTCGTTGTAGATTCGGGTTTGGATCTGCTCATCAACGACCCTGTGATCCGGGCGCGAGAACTCTTCATCTCCGACGCCACCGACACGTACCCAGTCGCCGCTCTCAGGTACGTTTGTTACAAACAATTTACGGGAGAGAACATCGAAGAGTCGCAATACGTACTTCGCACCACGCCCGCAGCTATCGTGCGGAGAACACGCTGAAAACATCTCGTGATTGTGGGCCTCTCGTGAGAAAGATCCTATCTTTGAAAAGAAAAAGGACACGGTATCTCGGACCATTATCTCCTTGGCAGGGGAACAGGTCGATTTGAACTTGAACCGAGTGTTTACACTGGTAATTAGGGATATAAGTTTTCAGCAGATGGGAGAAAGATTTGGTCTCGATACACACATTCTCCTGCGAAGGGGTGTCATCAAGCGTACCAAAGGTGATTCGAATGCGCAAGGAGGCCCGACGTGGAACACAAGCCTATCAGACTGACCTCTTACAGGTCACTTTGCCTGTAAAGAATGTCGCCCCATATGGCGGAGTTTGTACCACGGCACCGGGCTGTGCGTGCGTGTGCTCAGGTGACGCTTGCGATCGCACGAAAGTACTTTCAAATGTGTGCCATTTGAGGAAGGCTGCTTCTCTTTGTCAATGCACACAGAGACAGTAAAACATTTCCCCATCAACCTCAGAATGGCTGTGATCACGTGTCGTTTGTGCTTCAGTCTCTCGAGATTGAACGAGGGCGGCTTTCAGGTCTTCATCGGTATTGAAAAATCAAGTTCGTGTCACCACCCGCAGTGATCAGGTGGACAAAGTGAGCCACTTCATCCACAACCAACAAAGTCTCAAATTTTCCCCACAAGTGTGCATCGCCCACGAGGAAATTTTGCATTGTCTCTGATCTTAAGTGTTCTCAGTCACGGAGCTGCTTGTCTCTGGCAGGAAGTTTGGAGCTACATCCAAAAGAATGATTTCTTTGTGTGGAAAACTGTCATAAAGGTACATAATTTATGCGGCTTGATGATGCCAGGATAGGCAGTAATGCTGTAAAAGCGTCCTGGCAGCTGGCAGTTTGTGCTCGTAAAGTCAACTACAATAAACTTATTCCTCTCATACCGCACACGCAAACACACATCTTGGAAAAATATTTGCTATTATTTCATGCGATCCTATTTTAGAATGATTGTGTACAAGCAAGATTTGTTTTGTGTCTTCAGCTGTTATCTCTTTGATAAACATGTTTCACTGAGAAATACGAGCGGGCTATTTGTGTGTACAACCCTCCTTTTCTCCATCAACCCATTCACCGAGTCTTTCCACCGGTCGACGTTGAAAACATAAAGAAGGATCAGGACTATAGATCTGCAGAATTTCAGATCTCGCCAACTGTGGTCTCGGGCTCTCGTTTGTTACTCAGCACAAAAATCTTGGAACAGCAACACAAGTAACTCCGCACGCATTTGAGTCGGAAAAAGGGACCAAGGATGTGCCTTGGTTTCTTTGATTAGATGCGCTTTGTCGGGGATTAGTGACAGGTGTTGTATCTCGCTGAATATTGAGTCTCGCTGGCTCCCCGGCGGCGCTGCCCGCCTTGAGCCGCCGCCGTCAGCCAGGGAAACCCACAACAAGCCGTGAAGCCATCGTGCCGAGTCAAAGTTCAGAGCTGCCAGATCCATACCAGCCACGCAATAAATGGCAAATGTTGATAAAGCTGAGGAGCGGGCCAACCTTTCTATCACACATCTTGCTCAGCATTAACAGCCTCAAAAGATAAACACCAGCTCTCAAACAAAACTCGTCTCGGTTGCACCGGACGCCGTTGCAAATGGAAGGCGGTTCAGGTGAAAAATCTGTTTGAAACCAGGAGCTGAAAGTTTTGCAACGGTACAGAGCCTATTTTGTTTGAATAGATCCCACCTGTGATAGCCAATGCACTATCATTTACAGACACACGTAAATCAAGCACTATCACTGACAGTTTTGACTATCGATGCAAACGCAACTGAATAACCATGTTTCTTTTTCAGGGGAAGGTGCAAGGTTGTGCATTATCAGGACATCTACGGTATTTGCGACTTCGTGCCGGATGAAGACACCTTCTTCTACGTGTTAGAGTACAATCCGCAGACCAAGAGGCTGGCGACCACGCAGGGCGAGATCCGGGTCGGGCCGAGCCATCAGGTATGCAGAGTGGCGCCTGTCTGTCTGTCTGTCTGTCTGTCTGTCTGTCTGTCTGTCTGTCTGTCTCTCTCTCTCTCTCTCTCTCTCTCCATTCGGAAATGGGGATGTGCGTGAAGATCAACACAAAATCTGAACCGCGCCTTTCAGCCGAAGACAGGGTCCAGAAAAGACAGATCTGATGTGAGGGGCATATTGAAGATCATCAGCTTTGTACATGAGCTCTTGGTGCTTCTGAAGTCTGTGATTAGACCCACGAATACAGCGGCAGCGGGCAGGCAGGCAGGATGCACAAAGACAGATTTCCTGAAAAGCTGTTTCCTCCTCCTCGGGCGTCAATATTTCAAGAAGATCAAGCGGTAATGCGTCTTGATTGAAACCTGCAAAGCCAGAAGAGATTCCGGCTCAAGCAGCATCCCATACTCGCATTGTGATTGCCTCTTTAAGGAAACAAATGTGCCTCCCAATGCTTCTCTTGAAGACGCGTACGAGGAGACTTGCAATTCTAACGTTCGATTGCATGTTGTATCACCTTTGGTTAGTGTCCTTTCTGCCCTAAAATTGGTAAGAGTTAACACAGTTTTGAGTGCAACAA
>JAAUXT010051193.1_pt1 | contig 25442 bp, 27 predicted proteins | sample 7278171 | NCBI WGS metagenome assembly JAAUXT01 (sample SAMN14350112, study PRJNA611818) | marine sediment metagenome | isolation source: surface marine sediment (1.8m) | place: French Polynesia: Moorea | collected 2018-08
CCCCCCCGGAAAGAAAAATTTTCCAAATTATCCGGGTTAGGGGTATCTTGGACAGATTGTCCGATTGTCCGGGTTACCCCCCCTACCCATCCCCCAGAAAGAAAAATTTTCCAAATTGTCCGGGTTAGCGGTATCTCAGACACATTGCTGACTGGGGCATTGGTGGATTGGGACAATTGCTGTCCTGCCTATGTACGCTGCCCGCGGCTGATTGTCTACTTGAAAGTCTAGTTGTGTGTAAAATTGTTATCTTGGCAGATGAAACGTTGTGTATTTCAGGAAGATATCGACAGAAGGATCCTCAGTTTGAACTTACATTTTTTGACACACAGCGTCTTTTCACAGAATTTGAGAAATGCGGTTCTCCAAAGGATTTTGTCTTCTGAGGCGGCCTCAGAGGACACACAAATTCGGGAGTTATTAAAAGTAAACCTTTACGAAAGCGCACATCTGTTCACTGGTTCACCAGTTTAGCCTGGGGGGGGGGATACCCTCCCCCCTTCCCTCCTGGCAGAGAGGCCGTGGTCACCAGTCACGATCCGGCGAACCGATGGCACGCTCAAATCAGAAATGCATTGCAACTGCAGTCTGGAGAGCACAATGCTTTCTTATCCTGTTCTGCCGGTGAAGACACCAATTTAGCTCTCATTTTGAGAAGATTTTCAATCTTAGTTTGGAAGAGGCGCTTATGCATGACGTCGTTGCTGTTCGATTTGTTTCTGACGGAGGAAGGGCGTCGGTCGTGCCTTGAAAAGGTTTTGTGGTAGTAGCAGGCTCACAGCTGTTGCTTTGTAAACATTTCTCAGTTGTTGAGGTGACGCGCGTTGCGTCCTACGCAAATGAGGGGAAGGATGGCCCACGCACAAGGTGCTTGCACGGTCGCGCACGGGTGGTGATGTCGGGAATCTGTGGACCCCCCCCCCCAGGAGGATCCTCGGATTACGAGTACAATGACCTGATACCTGAGAGTATTTCTTTCGTTCGGTGGTGGGTTTTGGTGTGTGTGTGTGTGTGTGTGTGTGTGTGTGTGTGTGTGTGTGTGTGTGTGTGTGTGTGTGACATTTTGAATCTGCTGAAAAGAGATGGTCATCATCTGCTTGCAATGCGAGTACCTGCACGTCAGGCGTATCGCAGGAGGAAAGAGGCCTCAACGTTTCTGCGAGGTCATCTCCCAAGCAAGGAGAAGAAGGTTCTCAACGAAGACTCATTTCTGCTGGACTTTTGTGCTTCAACCATTTCAGAGAGGCTGCGATTTTTTTGCCCCAATTGATTTTCGTGTCCTGTTTACCGGACCCATTCACTGTCATCTGTGGCAATCTCGCGCGAAAAAGCGCATTGAAAGCTCACGATGTTTTGCATGAAATATTCATGGCAAGCTGTTACGAGCACTGCTTTGTTGCTTGAACGTCGACTCTGAAAGACGAATAGATGGGTTCGTTGAACCTGAGGCGAATGGCAACAGGAAGCGTTGTCTCGTCGACGTGTTTGAAACCAGGTCTCTGGCTGCAGCAGCCTCCGGAATGTGGTCACAATGAAAATTTGTCCTTTTCTGTCGAACATTCCGTGTGGAAATCACGGCCAACTGATCTTGGAAACAGAGCCTGGCCTTTCGTGGCAATCCTGGGGGGAAAACAACGTTCCAAAGACTCAGTGTCAGCCCTTTCTGCTTGTGCTGACTTTTGTGTGGCCAGGGAATGACTCGGAGAAGCTGAGCCCTGAGTAGCGTTAACGAGCGGATGGCGTGGCGCAGCGCTCTCCGTTCTCTGTTGGTCGCGTCGGGGCGACATTCACGGCGGATCTCCCCGTGATTTAACCAACGATTGCCCAAAAACATCAAGCATCGGGGAGGTGGATCGAAACGTAGCGACGCAACTGGGAGAGAGATAGAGTGTGTCGTGGAATACGATACGAGTGACTCTTTTGAGAGACCAAAACCACAACCCAGGTGCCGAGGCCCTGTGTTTGTTGGGAGGGTTCACCTTTCTCCGTGCATTGCCAACACCCAGCATCTCAGCAGAGCCAAAGACAGCTCCACAACCAGCACTTTGCTCGTCAGTGGCAGTGGAATCCAGCAGTTGTGGATCTGTCACAACGTCCTCACCAACACGATGGTCGAAGTCAGTTTCGCGACGGTGATGTTTGAATTCCAAACTTTGGAACGCAGCTCTGAAGGGTCACTTTTTTCCCGGGGAGTACTTCAGTAACGTGCTTGAGTGGATGGCTGGTGAGTATTTCCCAGGGGCTGTGTACCTCCACGGTCAGTTTTGTTTTGTGGTCGCTGGCGCTTCCTGTCGCACTTGCCGAAGCCAGAGGCTTCTTGCCCATTTCTCTCCGCGCTACACGACGAAAACACCAGTCTTCATAAGTTCATTCCAAAACATTGCCTCACAACACACAAGACACCCAGAAGGAAAGGGTGGTGCTGGGGAGTGAAGCCTTCGACAAGATAAATTGCATTGGACGGCGAGAGAATTTCGCAGAAGGCGTATTGCTTGTGTTGTGGAACTGAGGGAGGTGATAGATGGCTATAGAAATCCCATTACGCCCGATGCCTGTCACGAACAGTGGCAGTGAGCGTTTATTGTTTCCGTTTCGTGTCTGTGCAACTGGTTGTTGCCACGTGCAGAAGACGACACCCTGGATGCGAGGGAAGCAGGACTGAGCGCGCGGCGTGACGCTCGACGACGAGCATCTTGTCTTGGAATGGCTCGTGGAACTGGTTGTGGCGGTTGTTCACGGCTGCCACGGATCAGATGCGCGACAGCTTCAACAACTCGCGTCTTTTGTGATCTCTGCTTTCAGTCCTTGTCTGTAGATCACCACTCGTGTTGTCATTTGAAAAACAGGTGCTCCAAATATATGGATTTGGCATTGCGCTGGATTTATGGCTGAAAACACTGTCGTTGCCTCTTTACTGAGCAGTATTTGGGGTTCTGACTGTTCATCAGCCGTAGAACTGAATCCTGTGTTCATGTTGGTTTTGTCAGACATTTGCTGGTTTTTGGGCAGGCACTGAGTGACTTCTGGGTGTGAAGAAACATTTAAAGTCAGAAATCTGACGTTTCATGTTCGTTCTCTGCACTCGGAGTTTTTGCTTTGGAACAGGTTTCTTTTCAGCTTGTTTCAGCTCTCTCGCAGAACTGTGAGAAAGATTCAAAATTTTATTCAGGGCTCCAGTTGTGGCAACCATGTTGTTTTGAGCTGGAAGTCTGGCATGCCGCACCTGTACTGGAACTGATTTCACACAAAAGTTCACTTTTGTTTGCATTTGGGTATTACTCCTGGTGTGTGGAACCTTCGTTGGCCATACAGCATGTTGTCCGGCAAATACACCACATTACTCTTCAAAAAGGAGCTTGATCTTTCACCCCTTGACCGTCCGGCTTCGGACTCTCGGCAAGTCCCGCGCATGGTTCAACGACAGAAGTATTCGTCACTTCAAATCAGTGAACGTGTTCCGTCTTGACTTGGGGTGGTTGAACCTGCCTGGTGAAAGTTTAGAACCGCTTCTGCTGGAACTGAGCTGGGTTGATCTCACGCCAGAAGAGCAGTGGATCTGCTCTTGGTTGCAACGAGTGTTGTTGGTGTGAGCCGCCCAAGATACAGTCCGGTTTGGTTTACCTGGTCGATCCACCGATCAGCACTCTGCTAAATCACCCCCTCAGAATATCTCGATGCTGTGGAAGCTTTTTTTGAAGTCGTGCTGAAGCTCTTCCGCTTGTTCGGTTTCCGTTTGCGTTGTGGATGATTTGAAATCAGTGAGTGCAGTTTTGCGGAGGATTCCCGGAGCATGTCATCAGTACGGAATGCCATGCACGGTTGCCATTTTCCACACAGGATTGAACCCAGTTAAATGGGCACAGCACATGGGTCTGACAGAACGAACCTGGAATTTCTCTGAATATCGCGAACAAGTCCAGCCGTCCCTGCCGGAAGTCCTGCTTGGCCTGTGATCAAAGCGTCGGACAGTTGTGTGTCTGGTGGTCCAGACGGTGTTGAAAAGAACGATTGCGTGGCTGTTTTCCACTCGCCACACGAAAACGCCCTCGTTCTTTCACCCACAATTCTCTGACAGCAGGGGAGAAATCAAAACTGCTTCGAAAACGTCATTCAGTCTGACGTGTTTTTCGATTCGCCTCAGCGTCTGCGGGAAAGCTGAGAAATTACGATGTCTCGTCAAGATTTCTGTTCAGGGGCTCATTCTCTTGGGTACCAAGTGGCTTCGCACTCGACGTGCTCGTCTGCAGTGAACGTTTGGTGGGCTACAGTGTCGCGCGTATCAGAACGACGCAGCTCGATCCAGTGTTGTGGATCGGGCAGGTGTCGGGTGTGGTGCGCTTGGGTTACTTGCTGTTCAAAGAACGCTCCTTCAATCAGCCTTCCGTTTGCATGGAATGAACAAACATGGCTGCATTAAAAATGTATTTTCAAGCAACAAACAGACGAGGACATGTCGTGTTCAGCTCTTGTTGGAATCATCCGTGTGTTTGTGTCATTTGGGACGAATTCAACATGAAACAACAGAGGGGAAACACGGGAGCTACAACACATGGCAACGTGAACACACAACTCTTGTGTTTACAGAACCCACTCCCTGGAGAGGAAAAACAACGCACTGCTGCAACTAAGCAAATTTACCACCTAACAACTTGTTTGGCAACAAATTAGACGGATATTTCTACTTGACCTTATCTGCGCTGGAGGAGTAATGCAATTAGAGAAATCCCGCCAGCTGAGCTGAGTGCAGCCGCTGTGCGGAGAACAGGCCACAGCTCCACAGCCAGGAGGGCGGCGGGGCGCGGACTGCAGAATGCGCCGTTTGGTGATGTACATCGTGGTTGGAAACGTGTGCAGCGTGAGACCACCTTATCCGGCTGCAAAAGATTCTGCAAATTTGAAGGTGAACGTCAGACGTGGTTTCATTTTGAAGGACTATGGTCGTCCATGCTTGGGACGTCAGGGACTCCTCCTACATCCCGTTCCCTGGCCCTTTGCAGCAGTGTCGTTCACAGCCACATTTCAAATGTGGATGCGCCCCTCCGAAGCAGACGGTTTCATTTGGGGAACTCACCCACATTTGAGTTTGGTGTCCAAGACAACATGACGACTTCCTTTGTGGAGCAAAGTTTTCTTCAGGCCTGGCCACTGCGCTTGCAACTCCGACGTTGTCGGACCACGCAGGTGAAACATCTAGCGTCCCTTGTCAGCCTTCCATCTGTTTGGAGCATGGTGAGATCTCGTTGGAGGAAAGAATAGGGAAAACCGGCGGCAATTCAACTGTATGGAGAAACGTCGCACCCGGAGATTGATGCCAGCGGGTGCGGGGTGTGAAGTCCTTTGAGCGGAATCCTTCACACCTGCATTTCGATCGAGACCTTGTCGGTTTTGTCAGTGACAGTTTCGGACTCGCGCCCTCCCTCGGGAAATCAGGCGGCGGAGCCTGCACTCAGTGCTCGCTCACTGCTGCTGTGGAGAGGACCGCGGGACGTGCTGTGCGCGGACAGTGCAGTCCCGACTCAAGTGACTGTGGTTACTGCAGGGAGTGTGGAATCGACTCCACAAAAAGTAGATCGTGACAAGTTCACCAACTCCACCGAGCTGTGCACGTGCAAAACTTGTCGCGAACGAAACAAGTGAAACCCTGTCACGAAGTGGCAATCTGACGCTTTTGGTGCCCATCAGGGTCGAATTTTGGCGTTCAAAAAACAAAATCGCTGATGCTTCACAACGATGCCGCAACGAGCACTTCAGCAAGCATTCTGGTGTGGCGTTTCTGTGTCCTGTGCGCTGGTTGCACTGTGTCTTCTGGTGTAGGGTGCCCTACGTTCTGAACAGTCGGGGACTATCCACTCGGCCACTGGGTTGGGTGCCAGACTGAAACCAAACTTTCGATGGTGGTTGACGTTCAGTTGAACTCCAACGGAGCTGTTTGTGTGAATGAGAAAGCAAACCGCGCTGTAGTTTTATCACTGCGGGTACTTGTCAGGTTGAGTCGGCGAGAAGAGGAGGCCCAGTGAGTGACGGGTTCGGGGAATCAATCTGACAACGCGTCAAGTAGCGAGAGCCGCTCGAGCTCCTCCGCTGCTCGCCACCGCGGCGGCGCACTGTGCTCCCTCTCCAGAGTCGGCTCACAGAGCAGCGTTCGATTTTCCCACCGTGTCAGGCGAACTTGGCGCGGGGCAAAACCTTGGAACTGACGAGTAAATTGAGGTGGGCAAAGGTTGAGCAAAAGCCAGAAAGAACAGCGCAGAACGAACTGCGAGTTTCCGTGCAATGACGTTTTACGCGTTGCATTTGCGCCAAGGCGCACAGCCCAGCCTGGACGTGCACACTGACGAAGCAGCGGCTTTTCTCTGTGAACTTGAGCTCGTCTCGCGACGAACCACATTCTTCCTGCGCAGTCATCTCCTGAAATGGAGCAAATGGGACAGTGCCCCTTGAGGCTGCTCTTTCTCAGTGGCCTAATTAGCGGAAAACCATGGACTCGGCGGAACTGCAGGCGCAGTGCAAGGCAATCAGCCCGTGCAGAGCTTGTCGGCCCAATCGACATCGTTCCTGGTGTCCGTTGCGTGTGCTTGACCGCGAGTGACTGCAAAACCAGTGGTGTACGTTCCACACAGTTCCGTGTAGACGCAACATTTGCCTCAATTTTCTATTCACCAATGTCCTATTAAAACAATGGCAAACTCACGACCGTGCGACCTTTTGTTGTTGCTTTCTTTGCGCGAAGAAGACAACGTACAGCAGCATTTGGCGCCACAAGGGGTTGGATGTTCAGCCTTGTTTGGTCATTGCACCAGGGAACTTGCGTTGGCCCAGCGCGCGAATGGAGACGAGTATTCATTCTGTAACGGTGGCGGCCCGGAGCTTTTTCTCTGCACAAGAGCCTGTGCTGTGGAGGGCTGTTCATTAATGGAACGATAATCCAGCGCTGAGCGCGGCTCCTCCGTCCCGCGGCAGCTGCTTGTGATGTTCCGCAGCGACGCTGCCTAATTAGGATTGTTTCTCTGATGCAACAATTGGAATGAATGAAGCTGACGGTTCACAACATAACGACGTGCTCCGGCATTTCAGATCCCGAGAAGCTGGTGATACTTGAGCTGCGGATAAAATGAAGCTCTTCCAGTCTTCGCGTTGAGCCCGGGTCTGGAGGTGTGTCTCATTCGTAGGTCAGCTCCACCGTGATTGCGTTGGTAGGACATGGCCAAATGAGACCAAGAAAGATCATGTGGCACAAGGCCCTTCAATGCACATGCCGCCGTCCGTGCTCAGATTAATTTTCAATGGACGGGAAAGCAGTTAATCGTGTTGCAAGACAAGTTCCTCAACGCGAAACACTTCCATGATGAAGCGTTGACAGTTCGCTGGCTATTGCTGCACAGGTTGAATTGACATGTTCAGCAGCTTTTTACGTTCTGGCCTCAGAAGATTGTACTGAAGGTGGTGGTGAGATGAGCACAGTTGTGAAATGACAGCGTCAGCTCTGGACCGTCGCTCAACCGTCATAAAGGACAGCCAATAGTGACCGACAACGGAGGTGCAAAGCGAATAGCACTTGTTGCAGCAGTCGGGTGCTCCAGCTCCATGCACGTGGACTGATACTCCGAGGACGGGCGTCCCAGGGAAACAGTGATGGAAGCAGAAAGACAAAACGCCACGTGCAGTCTGGATCTTCCTTGTGTGAACGTTCGAATAAATTGTTGTTCAACGTCAATTTTGCCTGCACATCGCGTATTCATTTGTTAAAAGGGTCCCCGGACTCTGTGTGGGTGATAGTCCAGTGCAGCACTGTGGAAAACGAAGATCGGTTGCAGCCCTGCAGGATCATTCGCACCGGCCCGAGCTGCTCGCTCGCTGTAAATGTCAACCTGTTTTTGTTTCCGGGTGGTGCACCGCCGTCGCTGTGAGGGGTGAGTTGCACAGACAAGTGCTCTTCTTGGTCAGACCAACAAAAGCGAAACAGGTGTCATCAGTGGACCCTTTTGGAAGGTTCGAACAAGACATGCTTTGGGAAAGGACGCAGGGATGCTGTTGCTCTCGAGTTTTCTGGTGTCCTGAATACTTGTTGCGGGAGCGGTCACCGCACGCCTGTGAAGTTCTCCGACCTGCTGACTGTTGTTCGTTGCTTTTCCTTTGGGGGAGGGTCGGTGTGATTGAGACAGTTCTCTTTTTACGAATTTGCACACTTGCAAGACCAACGGAACAATCGCGTCCCCCACTTGAGTTCGATGCCATTCGTGTCTTGTTCCCAAGTCGAGATGCAAAGCTCTCATTGACGGCCAGCGCCAGATTGTGGACCAATAAGTTGGCTTCGTCTGAAGGATTTTTGGACGAAGAGTACAGCGCAAACAGACGTGCAGTGACAATGAGAATGACATCATTTGAAATCGTTCCCGACAACGAAGTGTTCACAGTGTAGCTCACCTTCACATGAATGTCTAGCCAAAACACAATACATGCTCTTTTTTTGCGATCAACCTTCTTGGAAAAAAAAGACAAAACAGCACCAAGACTTGCAAAGCATTCAAAAAGGTCTCTTGCTTGCAGTGGCCTCAAACAAGGTATGCAGCGTGATGTGGAAGAGCTCTGGGTGCGACTGCGCAGCTGTGCGCCAATGATAACTGGCTGCAGGAATTTCCTTCCAGTCAACTGTTTGTATGCACCGTAGTAAACTTGTCGGTGTCAGATTTACCCGGCTTGGTAATGAACCAATTGGTGAAGGATATGCCTCGAACTCCTCCGATATCACAATGCGGATTTGTGAGTGCTTGGGAAGTCTTTCGGTGTTGAAGTCGCCCACTTCTGTTTTGTCTGAATCCGATACAAACAAATGCGCGTGCAGCCGGGTTGTGACGATTTCATATCAACGCACGACTTTGTGCGCAACATGGCAATATTGATGTGTGTGTGTGTGTGTGTGTGTGTGTGTGTGTGTTTGGGGTGGGGACCAACATTGTTTTGAAAAAATGGGGGGGGGGCGCTCTCCCCAAATGGTCGTACATGATTCTGGACCATTTTTGAAAACGACTTTTTCCTCCCAAAAAGATATTTTATTCCCCACGGAAAGTTACGCAGGCGCCGTACGAGCGTACACCTTTCAATGCGTAGCTTTCGTTGACTGCTTGGGCGACGAGTTAAGTGTGGGGTGCCTGAACGTTTCACAGGTGCACATACGAGTAGCTGTGTGTTTGTTGCTGCCTGTCATGGACGGGCGACACCAACGCCGGAGTGAGCGTCAGGAAGTGGAGTGGGTTGGAGAGCGAGCGCACGGTGACGGTAATGATGATGGGAGATGAAGTGATGTGAAAGCTCACGTCGTCGCGCTAATGCAGCTCCATGTCACCGTCCCGTCTGTGATGTGTGCAACTCCGCAGGCTCCATCCGCTCACTGCCTCCACCCGAGGAGAAAGAGAATTGCTGGAGCTGTGCGGCGGTTGAAATGACGACGTTCATTGTGAGTCCGCTGAGGTCTCAACGTCTGACAGGATTCTGATCACTGTGGAGGTCGAATGGGGGACAGACTTCCACAGTGCAGATTGTGAAATATAGAAACAACTCAAATTTCTCAAGAATCCTTGTGTATTTAAAATGCATGTTTGTTTGGAACCCAGGTGTGCAGACAACACTGCATTTTGTGCAGACAATCTTCGATGCAACTGCTGTGCTGCCTAACATCTGATCATCGTGACTTTTCTCTTTTCAGTTCGGTTGCACGACAGTATACAAGATGAGGGATTCCATTACTTAGTCTTCGATCTGTAAGTACCGCGCTTCTGCAGCATGATCAGCTCCGATCGATCGCGCTGATCGGCTTTGCGTTCGGTGCCCAGGGTATCAACGAAAACATTTTCCACCAAAACCAGCAAAAATCTGGAAAGTTAGGAAATTCTTATGAACATTTTAGCAAGAGGTGAGGAAATAGTGAAAATGGCTTGTGACTTGCGACTCGAGCGTTTGTGTTGGTTTTGCAGAGTGACGGGAGGCGAGCTGTTTGAAGACATCGTGGCCCGGGAGTTCTACAGTGAGGCCGACGCCAGGTACGTACGTGCTGCAGCCAGCGTGCTGCGGGGAGACCGGAAGTGCGCGGGGTTGGGGTGGAGTGGGGGCTACTTTGAGGGTGAACACAGTCAGCTGATTTCGTCTGTGCCATGGGCACACTGGCAGACCAAACCAGAGGAAAATGGATCGCTTGAAAAAACCTTTTATGGGCACACACCTGGCAAGAAGACCTTGACTTTGACCAGGAGGCAGAGTGCAAATACTGTCAGTTTGGGGCCTTGGGTTCAGGAAACGAATCTTTGTATCCGGGAAGACAAGCTGAACGTGTTCACCAAAATAAAACCCTGGATCGTGTTGTGCGACGCAGGAAGGTCACTCGCACTCTTGAGCGTGTGTGCGTCATTCGTCTAAAGCACGGTTTTCCCACACGACTTCACTGGAGTGAATTCAGCACTCCAGTCTCCTGGGTGATCTTGCCCGTGTCATTGCCAAAAGTGAGACAGTTCTGTCGCGCTTCCATCTCAATGGCGCAGACATTGAAGTGGAAGAGTGACATTTTTGTTCCAGCGTCTCTTAGCTGCAGTTGGTGCGAAGGGAACGATAACAGGGACTGGTGGTGGTGAAAAATGGTAATTTGATCAGGCCATACCAATCACATTGACCCCGAGTTGAACCCCCAGCATGAAACGTTGCGGACAAAAGCTATTTCACGAAACGACACTTCTTCAGAACCAATTTTCTATTTTTCGTCGTCACGTGTTTCGCTCGGGTTCACTGTGACCGAACAGAACGTCTCCGTCTTGGTACCGAATCAAGTGTTTCGCGAGTCAGCGACACAGCAACAAACAGTGGTTGCAGAAAGTCACCAGATCGGGTGGGTAAGCGTGACAGCAGTGTGTCTGGCAATGTTTCCTGCAAGTCTGCAAGTCCTTTCTCGGCGTTTTGCAGTCAAAGTTGAAACCCCTCGGCCAGTCCTTGCAATTTGTAGTTCGAAGGATCCTTCCTCGAACTTTGCGCGTGGCCACAGAGCATTATTTCCTTGGCCGGATGAAACTGCAATTTGAGGGTGCGTGGGCGACATTTGTGGTGATTGGGAAGCAGGTGAGGCAGCCGAGCTGTTATTGCTTCATTTCCTGAAGCCCGAATCCTGCCCTATGAAGACGGCGAGACACCTTCAAGAGTCCGCTTGAGGAGTCCTCTTTGGACTTTCACAGGGGTCCCACACATCACAGAAATCCTGGAGAAAAAATCAGAAAATAATTCTGGAACAAAAAGTGAAAAAAAGAAAGAATTCAATTTGTGTTTTCGTACAAATCAAGATTCAAACAATTTATTTGGTAATTACCTGTTGTTTGATTTGTCTATCTGTCATAATTTTAAGTACCAGGTAATTTTACAGACAAAATACGCTTGTACTTCTGTTTGAGCCAAAGTACACATGGAGGACCTATGAAAGAAATGAAACACCAAGACATTTGTTTGCAAACCTGAAGATCGGGGGGGGGGGGCAATGCTGAAATATGTGAAATATGGCGCAGGGATCCTTGAGAAACGTGAACTTCGCTCATCTGGTGCGACTGCAACCACTTTTTTGTTGGTCTGTCTCATGCCGAGATGGAACGATTGTATTTTCTCTGACAAAATCTCGACAAGATCATCCCCTCTCGTGTGTTGTGTTTGGTTTTCTAAATTTTAGGTTGATGACGAACATGACGACAACGGACGGATCGTTGTTGCCACATTGGAAATTGCACACAGACTGGAGGACCCATCCCGCTTGCAAATTTTAGGCTCCTGTGACATTTTGGCTTGGTCCGGGAATGGAATGGGAGACTACTGCTCAAACAGGGTTCCCACACTGTACAAAAATGGTTCTTGTGAAATCACACAATGACTTCTCTGAGACCTTTGGTCGAGAAAGGAGTTGTATAATTGAACAGGCGTGAGTGGAAAAGGCGCAAAACTGACAACAAGCGGATGGGTTCTCGCACAAAAATTATGTGAAGATCATTGGTTGGTCTCTTCATTTTTCAGGTTGCAGGGCGGCAGTGAGAGCACCACGCTGTGCGCTGTCAGTGAAAGGCCGACTGACACAATTGAAATGAATTTTTGACATGTGGTGTGACTGACCACGGCTTTTGATATCAGTATCTTGAATCTACAAACGAGACCAGTCTTTTCCTCGTTTCTGAAAAAAAAAAACAAACAAAAAACACCAGAATTTGAAGCATCAGCTGTCCTGGGACAAAATCCGTGGTTTCCTACGAATGGTTAACAACTTGTCTTTTTCACTAATTTGGTATCCTTGTGAATTTCAGCCACTGTATACAACAAATTTTAGAAGGTGTCAACCATTGCCATATGAATAGTATAATTCACAGAGATTTAAAGGTGGGTGGTTGCTCCCTTGATCAGTGCTGTTGCGCAACAACAGTGCAAACTGCTGACGTCACTTTAGTTGCATGGTGACGTTGCATCACACCATTCATGAGGTCATCCACACAAATAACACCAAGGGCCACATTGAGTGGTGGTCTTAACACAACATTGCCAAGGCTTCTGTTCCTGCACGCTGCTGAAAATTCGGAAAAATCAATCACCTTTTGGCAGTTGTGGACAGAAAGTTTGGCCCCAGTGGAACGCAGCAACAGGAGTCGCAGCAGAAACATGAAGTCCAGATTGCATGAGTTTTCCTTTTGCTGTGCCTTTAGCAATAGGAAAACTTCCACATCCACTCATTGGCCCAATGCACAAGATGTACTAAACAAAATAACCATATGTATTCTGTTATTTTACTTTCCCAAGCAGGATTCTTGAATCTAACGCGCGCAACCATTGGGGCACTACAAATGCAAACATGGCGACTTCTTTTTACCCTCTTTTTGTTTCCTGACCACATCCTGCAATCTGAGGGGCTCGTTTCCTCTCTCCAGTTGACGAAGTGGAGAGGACACTGTCCTTTCAGAGCGCAGAACCAAAAGCAAAACAAATTGTTTTATGTTGTTCCTTTTGTCCAGATTTTTCGGTGATTATTTTCTTCTTCGCGTTTTTTCAGTCACTGCATGCAGCAAATCTTAGAGAGTGTTAACTATTGTCATCAACATGGTGTCGTTCATAGAGACCTTAAGGTGGGTGAATTCAAAATCCAAATCTTATTTTCCTAAATGTCGAAGTTTCGAGTCTTGTCTTCTCATTGGGTGCTGCTAGCCAGACTGTAGTGTAGTTTCGAACAACACTGAATCACACAACTCCTACGTTCTGCAGCAGGAAAAGGCAAAGTCCAACTGTTCGTTTTAAGTTTTACTCGCACTTGTATACTGATGCCAAGACGCAGTATTTTTAGAAGCTTGTAGTACTCGAACAGATGCATAGGGCTTCGTAGAAGTGGCTGCTGGCGTCTTTTTGTGCGGACACCGCGTTTTGCGATCGGTTTTCTGCCAAGTATGTCTTTCCGCACAAAAAGGGACACCGCCACGGACAAAAACGACCTTTGCTTTGTGTGTAGTGAAACAAGATTGTTGGGGGACCTCAGTCTCAGGGAGGAAACAGTTTGGGAGAAAACTTTTGCGGCGAGGGACCTTCGCAAAGTTGGAAACATCACCGAGAATAGATTTTACGTAGTCGCACGACTCGTCAGTTCAGCGATTAAATAACGACGTGCTTCCAGAATAGGTTTTTCATTGCAAGTAGTTGACGTCTTTCGCAGTCAGCAATCACTGTCAGTCTTTTAGTTCAATAGAATCTGCTAGCATCACCCAAGTAACCTTGGTGTCTGGTCATCTTTCTGTCCAGTTGCGATCTCTACTCTGTCCATCTTTTGAATGCTGTGAAAAGTGTGACTCGACATTTCTCGCCTGACCCACCCCAGTCTGTACATACACACTCAGTTGATTCTGACAATACGTTTGTGTTCTGCCAGACTTCCTGTTTTTGTATTGCAATGTGTTGGACTGTACGAATTCTGTTTCCCCTGATCGTGGGAACGTGAACTGTCGGAGACTTTTGCTTTGTGACCTGTTTGCAGTTCCAATATTTTATTTGTGGCTGCATACGTATACTATGAGTACTGTTTTGGCTCCACAGTTGACCACATATCCCCGTGGTTATTCGCTGGCTTGAGTTCGTGTTGCCTTTGCTTTCCGTAGAGACTTTTGTCCAATTCAGATGGGTGCCTTTGGTGAAAATTTTTGGTTTCATATCACGAGTGCAACTCAAAAAGACACTGTCGACTGCTGTTGGAAGCATTCCCACACAGAAGCCATCTCTGCGTTCAGATTATTCATTAATTTTTCCCGTTTTCAGTGAAATTGCTGCTTCCATGGATGACATTCTTTTCAGTGTCATTTTGAAGTCAGATTCTTCGGATTGACCCTGGAAAGAACTTGTCCGTGAAATCAGCTGTTTCCAGTGTTTGATTTCATTTTCATTTGTTGACATTTTCACTCAAACACTAACAATCACAGCCTGCACTGAACGCCAGACCAGAGGAGGATTCAAAACATGTCGGGTTGCTGACAAACCGTCAGACACAGTTTGCCTTCGACCGATATCGCGACTGAAACCACTGTCTGGGGGGTTGTTTGAAATCAAATGATGGGGCGTTGGTTGTTGGGAGAGTTCATCACACGAACAAATCAAAAACGCACACTGAATGACACACAATGAAGACAAAGTCTGGTTGCGTTTGTGTGGTGCAGTCGAATTCTTTCATTGCAAGAGCTACTTCCAGAATACTTTCGTGGGAATCCGATGGGAGGTTGTTCTGTTGTAGTTCGTCGGTAGTTTCGCTTTCTTTGCGGACATCCTCAATCTTGGATGTTCAGAGAACGACTGCGAAATAACTTGCAGGCTTCTCCAGTTCCACTGAAGAACTGAGGACAGAGTGGCTGCAGTAGAGTACATTTCCTGCACATTGGTGCCTCCAGGCATCGAAGGAAGGAGAGCTCATTCGTATTCCTTTGCTTTTGCTTTTGTGGGAATGAAGATGCAACCCAATCGCAGGCCTCGTGACCAACTGAGTGTGGTGCGCTTGATCGGCTATCGCGGTTGTCTTGCACGAGACGACGCGACTCTCGTAGAAGTTCAATCGACAGCTGTCCTCTTGGGATAGGATGTATCAAATGTGACGCTGACAAGGCAGCAGTTAAAATTCAATGTCAGGAACGTGCTTGACGACGCCCTGTCTGGGAGCAAGTGGTGGACCGAAGTGACCCACTCCTTCTGACTTGTGAGAAGACAGCTGTTCACGCGGTGCTGAGCTGGTCAAGGCAATTTCTTTCAATCTAAGTTGCAGTCTCTGTGACTCAAAAATTGACCACCTGAAATGGAGTTGGTTGTACAGCATCTCTGTCGCGTGTGGTTTGTTCCGAGACAGAACATAACGACATGGGCCTCCTGAATGGCACATTTGATCAATACTTTTGAAGATGAAAAGTTTTGTCTCTTCAATGCAAAGAAGTGTCTTTTGAGTCTCGTTTCGTGGACGTCTCGCACTTGATTCGTTCTGCGATGTGAACGGATGAGTGATGCGGTTGAGATCCGTTCATTTCCGCCTCGGCTTTGCGAGGAATCTCCGCGCCGCGCTAAATCACTCGGCGCCGCCTGCGCCCGCCGCGCCTTCGCCTGCGCTGTCGTGGATTCTGGGCGAAAAGAGACAGGTCTTTGGATCGGCCCGGCGCCGTCCACAAAAATGATCCATTGCACCCAGTCAGCGATGGGTCCAGCCTGGACAGACGAGTCGTGAGACCTGGACGCGTCTCAAAGGAGCCCAACCCGAGTCGGAATCAGACCTGATCGAATCTCCACGTCTGCAACGCGCACTGTCATCAAGTTGGAACGACCGAGATACTTTTTAGGGAAAATGGAATGCTGGAAGAACATGATATTGGGCTTTCAAGTGGTGTTCCTCTTTCGGAACATTTTGTATAGCCCAGTTTATCAAAACTCCCGTGGGACACTGCTGCTGGTCCTTCAGCTTCTGAGACGCACATTGTATCACACGTTTCCGAAGCATTGCCTACAAACAAGTTCGACTTTTTCCTGCTCGGTTGTCTTTCATTCCAACATCTACAATACGTTACAAAAATATGAAACTGTGCTTGTCCCAGCAAGGTTTTCGATGAGTGTGTTTGTGCTGCACCCCTCCACAGTTTCAAAAGGTGTTTGTTTCCTTACGGCCAGTTGTTGCAGAAATTGGGAAAGTGTGTTCTTGTGAGACACCCACCCTACCTTCAGAAACTTCGACCGGCATGCTGACCACAACACCCCCGTACAATTATTGCCAAACCCAGGCAAACCCTTTCTTGGCCAAACTCGTTCAGCCAAGCTCCCCAGACCCCACACCTCCACCAGGCAAGTGCTCCACCAGCCAACCCCAACTCCCACTGGCCAAGCGCCACCCTCATCAACTCCACTCTTTCTGCAGCCAGCTGAACTTCTTCCTCCTCCCATAAAAAAAGATCTGGACGGTCCAGAGCACCAGTTGCGTGCGCAAGTCAGCAGCCTGATCCCTCGAAGGAGGCTACGATCAGCTGAGATGGACCGCAAGTACGGTCCTGGGGTACGTAGGGACTCGAGAGACTGTCTTTTGGAATCAGTCGTCTCACAAAGTGCGTTGATCCTTGAACCACAGTTTTGTGGTTGGTACGTGTGCAGTTCATCGGTGGACGGAATCTCACGCTGCGTGGGTTCCACACGTCCAGATGCGTGGCTCCTTTTGTTGTCGGGACGTTTTCGGTCCGTCCAGTTTTATATTCACGCACGTTCGGCACCAGAGGCCCAAAGCATGCAAGATCACGCCTCCTGTGGTGAACTTCCGGTCTCTGATTCACTTGCCGTGGATCCGCGTGTTGAGGACACGCGACGGGCTCGTCGGCCTCGGCTCGTCCCGGAGTTCGCCTTGTACCACAGGCCGCTCCTCACTGGCTACACTGTAACAACCTGGACAAAATGCTTTACAATGCGCTTCGCCTGCACTGCCTTGTTGCAATCCAATCCTGATGCACCTGAGGTGAATCTCAATCGCTTCGAGTCACTGCTGCGGACCAACGGTCTTTGCAATGTCCGCTGCAGAGCTCTTGTGCTTGAGCAGTCGTCAATACTCCGAGGCGTTCGTTCGGGCATTCTGCAAGAAGCGAGTATTCAGGGGTGCAAAGGGTAACGCCGCTCCAGGTCTTGAAAGCGAAACTCGGCTGACTTTCAAACGCACTTTTTTCTGCAAAGAGCTGCTGAGCGAGGCGTTGTCTCAGTGGTTCGAGCCGCACAGTCATATTTCGTCGGCAAGTGACGGGTCTGTCCGATAACATCGCAGTCTGGGAGTCCTGCGAGCCTAAGACGCCTAATTTTTCAGCCAGAAGCTTTCGTCTTCGTGCCCGTTGCGAATGATGAAGGGTCTTGTCCGCCGTGTCGTGACCTCTTTTTTTCGTGGCGTGTTCAGACTCACATTCACATACGAGTACCACTGTCGTGTTGAAGAGCACGCGCGCACACGTGGACGGCTTGTGACGAGTGAAGTAGACAGACACTCAGTTCGTGGACCAGTGCAGCAAATTGTGATCATTCGGATCCAATAATATATTTTTTGAGTGATTGGTTTATTGTTCCGACCCACAAGTGCACGACAATATTTCAATCTTGAAAGCAAAATACGTGTTAGATATCCTTGATCAGTTGTTTCTTTTATTGGTCTTTGATCGAACAGTGGTTCTGTTCAGACGACATTTTTCGGTGCAGAAAATGGCTTTCAGTGCAGGTGTTGCGGGCTCTGTCGTTTTCACGTTGGCTGAAACGTGGCAGCGTGAAGCTGCGGTGTGAAACTACGCCCCTTGCAAACTTAGAGATTGACAAAATGCAGAAGAAGGAACCAGCCTCTTCATATGCAAGCTTCAGCTGTGAAAGGGGGTCACACTGTTCGCTACATTTGAGCCAACGTGAAAACGCCTTTTGGTAGCGTCGGTCCTTCTCAGTGTCATTCGCTTCGCTTTTCACAGCTTCAGCTCAACTAATTATGCCTGACGCATACTTGTCGGAAATATATTGACGAAACGAATCAAAACAGCCACATCAAAAATCAGCCGCCAAAGAGATAATCCACTCAGCATTTGTGAGATGAGCTTTGACACAAAGCGTCACCACCGTGTCGGCTATTCAGTGTGCGCTGGGCATTTCGTGAAGCTGAAGCTTGTGACGCTTCAGTGACAGATGCTACGCGGAAAAGGTTGAGAACAACGTTGCTGCCTTCGTTGAATCGAAACAGTCGCGAGCTCCGATCCAAGCGAGAAAGTGCAAAACGTGAAGTTTCCAAATCAACGCACAATTCCCACATCCCTCCCCCCCGCTCTTTCAAAAAACACGAACACAAACATGCGTGTTAATATCAAGTTGTGCGGAAAACGACAACCAATATTCAGTTTCAAGGCTGCATTGGGGACGGATCCTGGGAAATACAGATTTCTAGACCGCAAGATCTCGTGCTTCACACTTGATATTGACAAGCATAACATATCACAACAAAATTGACAGTTATGTGTTGTAACATTTCGTGCTGGAAGTAGATAAGATTATCCTTTTTAAGGCCATACAGAAATTCATCCGTCCACAAATTCGAAAAACTTAGTGAACGCCTTTTTTCTGACTGCCGAAACTCGTGAGATTGGACGAACAAGCAAAGTCAAGTGGAGTGGCACAAGAGGACAAGCTGTTGTCTTTGTTCTGAACTGAAGCAGTTGGCATGGTTCAAAATTTGGCCACTGTGGATCAACCAAGAACCTTTGCTTTTGTTCTTCGTGTGTTACGCAATTCACGGAGGGGGTAAACAATTTTTTGACCAAGTTGTGTTCCTTTTGCAGCCAGAAAACTTGCTTCTAGCCAGTAAAGCCAAAGGTGCTGCTGTGAAGCTGGCAGACTTTGGTCTTGCAATAGAGGTCCAGGGCGACCAGCAAGCATGGTTCGGTAAGTTCACACGAGGGCCTTGTCCTCGTACTATTTGCAGCAAAGTGAAGAAGGTTCTGTTTCAGAGTTGTATGTTGCCAAGACGGTGTGTCACAGGCTTTGTTGTAACGTATCTTTGCAGGATTTGCTGGGACCCCGGGCTACCTCTCACCTGAAGTACTTAGGAAAGACCCCTATGGCAAACCTGTAGATATTTGGGCATGTGGTGAGTACGATTTTGTGGAAAAGTCCATGTTTCGAGACTTCCCGAGTTGAATGCGAAATATCCATTCGTCTCGGGACAGCCCAGCCAAGAACATTGCCACACGCTGCACTTGATTACCGCAGTGAATCATCAGATTGTTCCTTCTTGCGCAATGCTACACGGTAAATAGCATTGCACTGACGGACGTGCGTTTTGCTACATTTCAGGTGTTATATTGTACATCTTGTTAGTCGGTTACCCTCCCTTCTGGGACGAGGACCAGCATAGGTTATATGCACAAATCAAGGCTGGAGCCTACGACGTGAGTAGTCGAGTCGAAATGCTTTCCGTTGAACGCAGACAGTTGATCCATCGATGGTCCTGTCTTTCAACCCGCAGTCAAAAGTTGGCTTCAGAGAAAAGAGTGGAGCGAAGGCCCTGCAACTTCACCTGTGGAAATGAACCCTCGACCAACTTTCAGCAGAGTTCAGCGTCTGCTGCACAGAACAAATAAACTGCGAATTTGGAACCTTGATCGCAACTCGTAAACTTCAGTGTGAAATTTTCATTCTTCTTGAGCTGAATCAAATTGCCTCTCGTGCTTTGTATTGTCTTCGTGTTCGATGTTGCTGAGAGTGTGTACTTTCGCTGCAGTACCCCACGCCCGAGTGGGACACGGTGACGCCGGAAGCGAAGAACCTCATCAACAGCATGCTGACGGTGAACCCCGCCAAGCGCATCACGGCCGCAGACGCGCTCAAACACCCCTGGATCTGCGTAAGCTTCGTTGGGTCGGGGTTCGAGGCTGCGATGTTCGGACATGTTGTCGGGTTGTTTGGCACTGTCGGCTCAACCCGTCGTGGATTTATGCGAAAGTTCGGGGCCTCGGCTCCAGTCGTAATAGCGTGTTGTGAGTGGGGCGTCACCAGCCCCGATCCGCCTCGGTTCGATTCAACCAAAATCGCCAGCGGAAAGGACAGTGTTGGGAGCCCGATTCAGTTCGGTAGGCAACACTTTTTGTGAAAATGTGCAGCTCAAGCAGTTCGGCGCCACAAAAAATGGAGTGAGTTTATTCTTTCTGTTCCCAAGACACCTTGCGTGTGCACTGCAGCTTTTGCAGTCTTGGCACAGCGCTATGTGGGAATTCACAGCATCCAAATGTGTCGGTCGACAGCAAGGTCCGCACGACCGGGATGGAAGTCCTCAACACCTAGGACTCTCTTAGCTCAGTGACCACACACACAGCTTGTCTGGTGTGTATTTGTGCGTATGTTCCCCCTCGCTGGTGCAGGTATTCTGAAAACGTGTGTGGAAGAAGTCCTGCAGCATTGGTGTCCTGCAGTGACACTGAATTATCTCCAGTCAATCACGCACGAGACAAACAACGATGAGTGCTAATTTTAACTTTGTCGTGCGAATATCTTCCCATTGATTTTGAACGAAAGAAACCTGTTCTTGCAGCGTCACCAACGGTGTAAGGGAGGGCGTGGAAGTTTGGGGGGGGGGGCAATACTTACTCGAAGCTCGTTGTCGCAGGCGCCAAGCTACGAAAATGTAGACAGCTGAAGAAAGGTATGAAAATTGTTCACTGCCAGACAACTTTCGCTGGAGACACCGGAGCCAACTGTTCTGAAGGTCAGGAGAGATGAGTATCGCTTTCAGCCAATCGTGATTTTGCGGTTTATGGAGAGTTCCACAGAACCAAGGAACTGCGACCGCAGTGAACGAGGACCAAGCGTAACAGTTCTGACAGTGTTGAACAGTCTATAAAATGTTTCATTTCGTTTGTCGCTGAAAACTTGCCGAAACGAGTGTCAAACTTGAACGATGGAATGGACGTAACTCATCAAAGAAGAAACTCAAAATCAAATCCGAAGAGATGAGACCACAAGAACTTCACCATCTTTCGAGTTTTTGCTCAGCGACCATTTGTCGTTTCTGCTGGGCCAGGAACACGTGTGTGCGATTTGAGTTCTATGCACTTGTTTCTCAGCAACGCGAGCGCGTCGCGGCGTCGGTGCACCGTCAGCAGACCGTTGACTGTCTCAAACAGTTCAACGCCAGACGCAAACTCAAGGTAGCAGCTGGCGCCTCTTCGGAACCTCGCCTCGTCTCAACGCAGAGCGCACGCAATCTTCTTCCCGTGGGAATCTTTTGGCAGCATTGTGGGACGAATCAGCCAAATTTCCTTTGTCAGTCAACTGCTTCCTGTGCGCTGGCATTTTCCTACAACCTGCAGTGTACTTCGAAAAAACAAGTCTGTCTGGCAACAGAATTCCACGAAATGCATTCTTTTTCGGACAGTGCACTCTTTCAGATCTGTCTGGGCCGTGGGAAACTAACTGACTGGTGGCTGGCGTTCGATTCTGGCGCTGTCTTTTGACTTTTCTTTCAGGACGAAGTGCTGGAGTCGCAACTTCTTGACATCTTTCAAACTTGATCAAGCGTACACACATTGTGAAAAATTGGGCTGTGGTGACCAGTTCGACCTTCAGACTGTGAACGACGTCAATTGGCACCTGACGCCTTGTTTCTCGCAGTGTCTGTGATACGGTTGATCGGCATGTAGTTGAAACACTGTCCTTTATGTTGACGGGTATTGGTGCTGTTTTTTAGCAACGGGAGCGGGTGGCGGCTGTCGTACACAGACAAGAAACGGTTAACTGCTTGAAGACATTTAATGCACGCAGAAAACTCAAGGTCCGTCTCTTCTTGATTGTACCGGTCTTCTTTGTGACTTGTTCATTTGCTTCTCAAAAACGAGTTGTGTGGAAACTCCTGAACACAGCTGCGACAGTAGAAAAATTAACTTCTTGTGTTCGCCTTCTTGCTGGAGGCAACGTCACGTGGAGTGCAATCAGTACTTGGCCTGTGAATACTGCAGACAGACCTAACTTCACTCACCCCTCCCCAGTTTTGAAACCAGAGGGTGGGGGCAGACAGCAACGACTTATGTTTTGAGTCACCAGTATTTTTTAAGATGAAAACTATTTGCCATATTCACTTAATTTCTTTCAATGCGGGTGGGGTTTGACAAAAACAGCAAGGTGGATAAGGGGTAACAAAATGTGAGAATTTGATAACAAAAATTTCAGGTGACAAAATTTTCCACCTGTGCAAGTCTGGACTTTTTTCAACCATTCCTATGACGCATACACAAAGTAAAACACGCGATCAAATTGAAGTTCAAAGATCTGAGTACTTGTTTCATTCACAGGGTCAAATGTATGTCTTTTCCAGGGTGCCATTCTTACCACGATGCTGGCTACAAGAAATTTCTCAAGTGAGTACCTATGCATTTCATTCTTCACTCAAAACACCGACCTTGTTCGTCCGATACACCGCACGTTTTCCCATACCTGTCCGTTTTGTTGCAGCCGTCACAATGAATTGAATTTTCCTCAGCTATTTGATTTGTTTGCCAAGTGTTTTCCCGACACCGATTCGTGCGCTCCATGTTGTGTTGTTTTCACTTTGTCAAGTGTGTTGACATTCTGGCGTGATGGCTACGTACACGTGATGTACGCCCAGATCTCGTTCTGAACCCAGCCAAACTTACGATTGCTTGATCCATTCACCGCAAAGCAAAATGGAAAGAGAGAGAGAGAGAAAAAAAAAAATGATTCACGCAATAGTTCACTTTGTGTCGTGACACGACCTCCTGTGCTTGAGCACTCCCCCCCCCCCCCCATCTTGCATCCAATCCACGGAAGATGTTTTGAAGTTCTTATTGTTCTGGTTATTTCTTTGTTACTTGTTCGTGAAGTATTGTGTGAGCGCTCGACTCATATTTGTTTTACATATTTGTAATTTTCGATCTTTCCGTGTTAGAAACTTCCCCACAACACATCAATGCAGTGTGTGGCCAGTCACGCCTTGAGATTTAACTGGAACTTCACAAGGTTGCTTTCTATGTTTGCATTTTGACACGAGAACCGTGGCTCCAACACGAGAAAGGGGCCCAGGAAATGTAGCTTGACAAGAGTACATGGCTTAGCTGGTTGTGACTGTGTTGCGACAAACGTGTAAGATACCTTTTGAAATCAGTGGACATTACTGAGCTGGTGTACTGGTTGCTGCTTCTGAAAGAACACCCCCATTCCTTTCCAATGAAGTGCAGCGTGCTGGTTTTGGGCTCCTTCGCTGTGCAGCGGAGACAAAGTGGAATTCTGCTGCGCGGAGACGGCAGACAGCACGAGAATACGGACGAACTTCTGATCTTAATTCTCGTTGGCAGACACGGGGGTTCCGCACGTCAAACGAGCCCTTTGAGTTGAAGGGCGAATCGTGTTGCTAAAGTTTCAAACTTGTTCTGTGTTTTTGGGTGGACCCATTTCGACAGTGTCAATATTTTCGATTTCGTGCACCATTCACGAATTTCTGAAAAAAAATGTTCTGCTTGAAATTTAACAGTTTTGTAATGTTTCAGACAAAACCTGGGTCCGAATAAAGGGGGGGGGGGCTTCTTCATATTTTTCTCACCATGTGAATGAAAGCCGCAGAGAGCAAAAATTGTGGTTGGGAATTCCTTTTTGTTCGTTTCAGAACTTTGTTCATTGTCACTGAAAAATACCAACACGTGAATTCACCAACAGCCACAAGTCCCGTGTAAAGTGGCAGCAGAAGACACAACCAGTACACTAAAAGTTGTCAATCGTTGCATCTTGTCTCCCAGAAACGATCTTTTGAAGATTTTTGAAGAGAAATAAGAAATCTGGGTTTTGCACTCACTCGGAAAAGTTCGATTGTTCTCTGCGAGAGATAAGATGCTGCGAGCTCAGATTGTAAGCGCAGCGCTTGCCGATTGTCAGACGAATGTGCAAAGCAAGAGTTGTGACCCCCATCACCAGGAGAAACAAGCGACTCGCCGCAACCGACAAGGACGCCGTTTTGTCCAGCGCTCTGCTCAGAACTTTCGCAGTGAAAGGCAAAAATTGAAGGAGTGAAAAAACACTTTGCATTCGTCTGACAAAGCAAAGAATATTGTTGTTTGTCATGTACATCGTGCATGATGTTGTATTCAACATTGTCTGTCCTTTTGTTCTCTTTGCACACGATTCTAGTCAGCAAAGCAGATAAGGGGGACAAAAGTAAGTCTTTCCATCAGAGATTCGATCTCCTCCTTAATTTTAAACGCAGTTCGACCTTCTACATAAGGGAGTAAGCTCGCACCTCTTCCCAACACGTCCGTACAGAAGTTCGTGCCCTTTAGAGTCAAGACGTTAGTTGGTTGTGAAAATTGTGTTTCTTCTTGAACGAGCACAAATGGAACCCGATTTCCCACGTTGCAATCCCTTTGCTGGGTCGTTGCTCAAGCAGGAAAATTGTCAGTAATTCTTCTCTTCTGAAATGGACCGTGAACTGGGCCACGATTTCTAACGGATTTGAAAAAAAAAACAAAACAAAGAAGTATTTAAATTGCAAAAACATAGTTGGCAAAGTTGATACCGGCCCCGTGGTGTTGGTGCGATGCAACTCCCATTTATTCATGATTTCCGACTGATTTAAACCCCCCGTTACTTGGTTTTGCTTCAATCACATTGAACAAGAACTTTTGTTTGGACAGTAATGAAGTTTCCTTTCTCGAAAATGCTCATGCTGCTTCTTGACGAGTTTACACGTGGCCCTCCGGGTCTGTCTGCTGAACGAGTTTGTTCAGAAGTCGTAGGTCCCGAAGGTGTTTCTTGATGGGTCCAAGTTTACACCTCTGCCCAGAGTCCACTCATTGCCATGAACAACAGTCCGATCAGCCTCAGGCGATCAGTCACCCCCCCCCCCCCCCAATGAGACGCCAAACGTGATCGTCAAGAAGTTTAGCATTGTGAATACAGTTTTAATTAAATACAAAAGAACAGTAGAAGGAAACGAGAGAATGCCATCCCTGGTACTTTATTTGTGGAGCTTTGTTTGCTGTCGCCACTTGCACTGATACCTTTGGTTTTGCATGGAATTGGTGCTGCTCTGAGGTTACTGATCGATAAGTGGACTGGAAATTGTGCTGTGGCTTTTTTCAATTGTGAACATTGCATTTATTCAACATTTTCAGTGTCTACACGGAGATTACCGTGTTGTATTTTGATTTCACCGTCCCGAAGAAAACCTGTAAAATCTAAACGTGTACTCATTGTGCGTTCGTCAGTTTTGTTGCTGAATTTGCTGAGCAAATTTCACGAGTGTCTTTCACGCACAGATCTACTCTTCACACATTTACATTTACACTTAGAAATTGTAAGATGTTTGGTGTTTATGCGGGGGGGGGGGGGGGTAAGTAGAATTGAGTCGGGGGGCAAGGGGTTTTTATAAGGTTTGA
>JAAUXT010064471.1_pt1 | contig 25442 bp, 22 predicted proteins | sample 7278171 | NCBI WGS metagenome assembly JAAUXT01 (sample SAMN14350112, study PRJNA611818) | marine sediment metagenome | isolation source: surface marine sediment (1.8m) | place: French Polynesia: Moorea | collected 2018-08
AGAATCTCTTAAAGGAGATGCACTTCATTTTTGAAGGCAGATAACTTTTAGCTTTTGTACAGCACTAACCTGGGAAATAAAGCAAGTGTCTACAGTCCAGTTTAAGCCTTATGGTCACTGGATTCCGAAGGACATTTCAATGCAATGAGAGGGGTTGCATGAGAGGGGGTTGCGCACCCCAAAGGGCACGTGCCCCCTACACTCGCGCACCCCTCTCGTGCGCCCCCGGCCTTCCCAGGAACCGGCGTGTGGTACTGCTTTGCAGTTTTCCTTGTTTTTCCTTTTCCATTTTTTCTTTTTTCCCACCGCAAGGCAGTGTATTCCCGGCCTTCCGCTGCCTTTCGTCCACAGGCTTCGCGAAGACCAAAAAAACCCGTACACAATACTCGGGTGTTCGCGTGATGTTCGTCCATTGTTTGTCTGTTACACACTGCTGTTGGACATGACAAACACCGTCGGGGCTGTAGTCCTGTGCTTCAGTCCGTCAGGTTCGTGGGAGTCCTCAGCTTGAAAAGACGCAAAAAACGTTTTGCTGGGTCGGTCGGTGAGTCATGCACTTTGTTCACTGATCTCCAATGCACAACAGCAACTTACCGGTACTCTCAGGAATGGATGGCATCGAGACATCGGCGATACTCTCTGTGGGAACCGAGGTCAGGTCCATGCTGTATCTGCAGCGGGGATGAAAGAAGACCATACTCCACCACGGAGCCATGACCAAGATGTCAATTTAACTCGCACAGGAAGTTTCAAGAAAGTTGCGAGGTGTCAAACGCCTTTTAATCAACATGCATGGTCCGCAAATGAGCAATTTTTTGTGCTGTACGTTGAAAAAGGAGTTCAGAAGTCTTTGTCTCTGATCTGTAAACTTGCAAGTCTCTGCACGCGCGCACAGATGCATGACACGCACCTGGGCTTTCTGTTGTACCAACCATCTCCCTGCGCTTTGTTCGGATATGCCACCTCCCCATGCTTGATGTAGTCCAAACCTGCAGAGTTAGAGTATACCACGTTAGAATCCTAAAGCTTTCTAGCCTGAAGATTTTTGTTCTCTGCAGCTCTCGATTTGTTCATCCATACATGGAGACAGACCTTCTGACAGGCTATGCCCGACATCAAGTTGATGTTTTTGGGACAGAAAAATCCTTCAGGCAGATTTTGTAGAAAATGGAAGCTGTGCCATGTAATGTTGCTGGAAGGCGTCCGATTGAAAAATGGTTTGTGTCTATGTTCCAGGTCGAGTCAGAAAGATGAATGACAAGCTGGTAAAACCTGTTTTAGACTCTCATGGATTCGTGGAACAGCTGAACTCAACTTATTTGAGTGAAACGCACACTTAATTGAAGGGAATGTTTAAAACCCATGTGTGTACCTTTTTCTTCTATTTCGCGGTCCACTCTCAGGAACTTCAGCTTTTTTAGAACTCCAAAAATGAGGCAGGACCAGGCAATCGTCCACACTATGATGACACTCACTCCAACCAAGTTCCAGCCCAAGATCTAAACAGGTTGAATGGCGCAGAAACGACAAGAACTGCTCATCAAAAACATACGTACGCTCATTGTGCGCTTGTGAAAAATAGCAATGTTCCGACTTGGGGTGCATACCACCCATTGCAATGGGGCAAAGAAAAGTCGAACTTACCACCCCTGACCGTTTATCCCATTTGTACAAAATTCCCTTTCCCTCATCGAAGAGAGCGGCCGCAATGACTCCCCACAAGCCCGGTCCCGCGTGCACTGAAACCGAGCGAAAAGGAGCTCAAATGGTGAACAAGGCTTGTGTGCGTGTGTGTGTATGTGTGTGCGTGTGTGTGTACAATCCTGCATTTGCTGAAGCGTCCGGCGTCAGCTCAGTGAAACGATTTGGCTGCCGGACATCAAACCTTCCCGTCAAATCAATTTGCCAACAAAAGCAGCCCTCCCCCCCAACTGCTGCAAGAACTCTTCATCAATTTTGCTCCCTGCAGTATCGCGACATTTTCATGTCGCTCCACAGAAACGGAGGACATGTGCCAGAAAGACGTGTCCGAACCTGCCGTGGCGTCCAGCGGGTCATCAACGCCGACCCTGAGCACCGCCCACTGGGTTCCCAGGAGGCAGAAACCTCCAATCACTCCGACCACCATCGCCGCCCAAGGGCGGTACACGTCACAGCCGGAGCAAACTGCCACCTGAAAGTAGCGCTCGTGTCGCACATCACTGAGGAAGAACAAATGTAGGAGAAAGTGGAATCCAATTGAAAAGAAAAGCTGTTTCAAACAACATTGTTTTCCAGCGCAAGTCGTGTCAGACGAGAAACATTCGGTTGTTCGTGGCCAGCTTTGTGTCAATTTCGTTTCTTCAGGGTCAAGTAAAACACACGAAACAACGTTCAAAGAGTTGAGATTCTCCCTCTGTCGTGTACGATCATCACCACCATCTTTTGCACGCGTACGGGTTACGAGTCCAACGAAAAATTCTTCACCATTCCGGCAAGGGCGCCCAGAATGCACATTTCCATGCTCCACTGGATCCTCTCGTGCCTGATCCTGGCTTTGATAGCCTTGAAGACGATGCAGGTGACGCTGCCCGAGCTGGCGGCGATGACGGTGTTCACCGTGATGAGCGCGACGATGGAACCCTGACCCGGCTGCAGCGAGCAATCCGCCCCAAGCCAAAATTGGTCAGGGGGCAACGACGTATCAATCAGTCAAGTGACTCATGGCAACACTGATGCAGTGATATTTTTATCAAACAGCTCAAAGGAGACTTTGTTTCAAAACTCAATTGACGTGAAAGTTGTTTCTCACCTGAGAGATTTGTCCGAGCGATCCGCCATTGAAAGAGAAGAATCCCATGACCAGGATGAACGCTCCGAGAGAAACCAACTGCAATGCAACACAACCTTTTCTTTGCGAATGAAGCTGTTTCGACTTGTCTTACCTTTCAACATAATTTTGCGGAACACTGTGTCAAAATGGAATCGCATCTTCAGAAGACTGACCGGCACTGAATGTCCGGGGATTGGCACGGGTTTGCCGTTTTCATCGAAGCGTCCAAGCCTGGGCCCGACGAAGAGCGCCCCCATGAAGGCTGCCACCCCGCCCAGGGTGTGCACTGCACCGCTGCCAGCGAAATCCTGAACGGTCAGACCAAAACAATAATTCAAGCGACAAGCAGCAAAGCAGAATCATTGTCGTGTCATTCAATGCTTTCGGGCAAAAAAGAAAGGCACACCAGTTAAGGTCAAAAGATCTTTGGTACCTGGTAGCGAACAATGGTTTCCTGACCGCCATAGTCAATAGTGACTCCACTGTACAGCCAGCCCACAGGAGACCACGCCCAGTGGCTCACGATTGGGTACACGATTCCTGCAGAAACGAACCAAGTCCCCAAAGCCGTAATCAGGAGATTTTACAAATCGTCCTCGTAGACACACATGCAATCTGTCGTAAATCAACCAGTTTCACTTTCTTCTTGTGACTTGAGAATCACGCCTGTGATAGCAGACCAAAGCTTTCAATAGTCCATTTTGATAGACAATCCAAAACACAGGCGCACCTGTGAGCATGAAGCTGTAGGTGAAGTACGCGGTGAGAGAACATCTCTCCGCCACCGCCCCAGACACGATGGTCGCCGTGGTTGCAGCGAACGTGTACTGGAAGAACCATCTCGCCAGGTGCTCATTTCCCAAATCTGCCAGAGGAACAGGTGAAAACATCACTTGTGTATGAAGCAGGGACAGGCAAAGCGAGTTTACAAGAACGGTGAACGTACTTTGTAATACGAGTCCAGGACACTCACTTTTCAAACCAAATTGGGTGTACCCCATGAATCCGTTCCCGTCTCCGTACGCCAACGCCCACCCAAGCCACCAGTACGCGAACGCTCCAATAACTACAGAAACAGACTGGCATCAAAATGTTCAATAATCTTCTGTTTTCTTGTATAGAAATAAGACCAGGGTTCCTTCCGTCACTCACATGAATCGAGCAGATTCTTCAGCAGGATGTTGGTGGCGTTCTTCGCACGGACGGACCCGCACTCCAGGAAGCCAAACCCAGCCTGGATGACTGCAAGAGAAAAAACGCTTGAGCCTCAGGCACGAAAATTGTGACACAAATTTTTTAAGGTTGGTGGGTCCCAGGTCCTGCTCCACGGATCCGCTAGGCCTTGTCTGAAATGTTGCAGAATACGGTTGACCTGGTCACCAAATCAACTCAAAAGACAGGGTGATTTGTCGAAACACTTCTTTTAGTCAAAATTTGCTCACAGTAGACAATGATGGCGTTGACGAGGATGTAGAGCTCGTCTGTGTTCCGCTCCAGACTCCTCTGATCGTCATGGACCTTCTTGAGAAAGGCAGCCAGCGCCGTTTCGTTGTTGAGAATGCTCCTGATGTCGCCCAGCTCAGTCATTGTGCAGCAATCTTCTGTTGACGAAGAATGGAATGTCCAAAACCTTTTTCAAGTTTTTGAACGACGAAGCAGTACAATGCAACGCATGTTTGGGTCGTTTGAAGTTTTGGCGGAATGGACGCCCGCGTTGAACACCTCCCGCGTCTCCCTGTAGATGTTTCCACATTGAGCAGTTTGGTGGATCTTGGTCTCTCTGATCGTGCTACCCTGGCTCTCTTGTTGTCTTTCATCACGACGTTGGAGTCCCAGGTCGGATCATCTCTTGGTATAGACCAGTCTTGGGTTCAATTGGGACGTGGTTCTTTGGGGATTCTGTTTGTCCTTTTCTGGTTTCCCGTCTTTGGATTGAAGAATGTTGTTGTGACCGACAATCAAACAAGCCTCCATACAAGTGCACTTCAATGTAAGAACCCGAGACAACCATTGTACTCATAGCACCCAGCCTGTAATCCCTTGTCCGTCTCGGTCGACTGAACGTCTTGCAATGGCACACCCACATTGCTCGGCCCAGACCTTATGTTTGGACCGTCTGGAGCTTTCGACCGGTAAAAGACTCGCGGTCCGTCCCCTCAAGTCCAGTGCAGCTTTGAAATGTTTTTGCATGCAGCGCATTTGTGAAAGTCTTCAGCCAAACGGCGGCAGCTTTGCCTTGTTGACTCGGATTCTGCGTCTGAGGTACTAGATCGTAAATTCTTGCCTTTTTCTGTCGAGAATGTGGAATCCAATTGACACCAACTTCTCAATTCAAAAAGCACAGCAACGCCCCTCAACTGTGCAGCATTGCAAAAGGTCACTGTCTACTGCATAGCCGTTCTTGTATTTGTTTTCGGACCTTCTGTCCAGACAAACATCTTTCCCTTTCGACGAAACAACAAACTTGTGACGTGCGCATGTGTCGTAGAAGATTGTACGCTGGAAAATGATGAAGATCTCAACTCCGCACGGATGAACGACCTGAAGGGGAAATGACTTGAATAGGTGTCACATTTGGATCAGCTGGAAGTTGAACCGTGAATGAACCTTTCCAAATCAACTGTTGTGTGCAGTCATTGTGAGAGTACAAACATTGTAAGAACCAGCACTGCTGGAACGAAAGGGCCCCGAGTGCAAGTGGCTTCCCAGTGCGTCAACATTGTTGCTGTTGCTCTTCATGCGGAGCAAGATCAGCCAGGATCATAAGATCGTACAGGGGCTTTCAGCGAGATCTCAACCATTTAATTTTCAATAAATCATATAATTAACTTCACTATTTTCCGCAAGCTACACAAGTTGAATCCTACTGCGACCGGACACAGCGACTGCAGCCATGGATAAATTGTCTGAGATCATCCTTTTGCTTCACCGTGTGAACATTTTGTGTTTTCTGTCATTTTATGTGAGTTGAATTTCTTTTCTCTGGACCCAAGCTACCGCCGTGAGGGAAGACAATTTACTTGTTCACAACGGTCAGCAAAATGGGATCCTAAAACTGAACCTCAAGATCATGCCCATTTCAGAGCAACTCACGTATGGGTCCGAAGCAGCAACCTTCGAAGGATTTTAATCAAGGGCAAAGGCGGCCCTGTAACGTTTTTTTGCACTTGAACCACAACATCTACAAGCACAACTGAGAAGAGACTCTTCTTCAGCGGATCCAAAGGGACAGGTTGTTCTGAACCTGCACAGTCCTTGGGTTTTCATGTCCTGAACCGATTGTGAACAAAGACAAACTCAGGAAAGTCCTGCCGTATCCACACAAAGTCGCACCCCAAAAATATCCCAAGGTTTGGGGTCTTCATATGTGATTAAAACAATCAAAACTCTTATATCATGTATGAGACGCCCCCCCCCCCACTTTGATGCTCAATTTTGGGGCAAAAAGGTGCGTCTTACTCACGGGTGGATACGGTGTGTCATTTGATGAAAGTAGAAAGCCAATTTCATAGACATCTCTGGAACAGATCAATCAAACAGATCAATATAGATGCCTCTGGAAGGACAAGAGTTCGCAGAGCTCTAACAAGATCATGAAAATTGAGCTCTCTTTGAGGGTGTTTGCAGACAACTCTTTGTGCATGCCAAAACACTTCTTGTTTTTTTCACTTGCATAAAGCAGACAAGAGGAGAAAAATTCCCCTGAAACCTGGAATTCTCCTTTTTGTGTATTGAAAAACAATGAACCAATGGCACTTTGCCATGTTCGTTTCAGCAACATCACCTCTGGGGTCTTGTTGTGTAAATTAACTGTGTCTCGACACTGGGGCACTGATGACACTTACGTTCGGATGAAAGAATTGACGCCAAGTTGTGCCTTTTGTGGAAAACAGGGAAGAGTGGCCACTCTGCAGCTCTGCAAGATGTGCTCACTGCGGAGACGGTGAGTGCCAGCTGAATTGTCAGAAGTTTCGGCCCAGGGGTCTGCGACCCCGACTCTCGAGATATTTCTATGTGCCCTTCCAGTTTATGTTTTCCCTCTTTCTGTGACTAGTTCTGACGTTGAACTGGATTTCTCCAAGGGGGTCCGGCCCTCTGCCTGGCCGGGCCTGGATAGGCCCTTGGCTGCTGCACAACGTGCATGTGTGCAGTTCCTTTTCCTGTTTGTTTTTACTGCATCATTTCCAACTTCTTGCTCGGGGCGATCAATCAAATACCCACTGCAATCAGTCAACCCTTACTCCACACCATGAACTACGCCAAAAAATAGTCGTATTCCTGTGTGAGAGAGGAGACTTTCGCTCTCCACATGGCTTGTGTGGAGACGGAGTCGCCAAATTCTATGTTCGAGTACTTGGACGGCTCAATGCATGGTAGTGCAAGAAATGTGAAACAAAAACGCACAAGTTTTCGCCCATCGAAAGAAGTAGATCAGTGGAAACATTTTGTTTCTCACACAAGCAACTCGCGAATCCATTTTCGTGTGGCAGTGGAATTAGCATGCTTTTCGACATTCCTCTGTGCATACCTGTCATCTCGGACAAGTGGCACGCAAGGTGGACCCAAATAAATATGCACAAGAAAAAAGACAATCGTGTCGCTCATTCGAGCGACAATATTTGTAAGTAAAAATTGTGCCTCACCTGCGTCAAGAATTGAATTTCGTCGTCAGTCAGTTTTTCTGTTCAACTGTTGGTGACTGCGGCTGTGTTGTGACGAATCTAATGTGCCCAGGGGCATACAGTCTTCTGTCCCAGATAACCAAACCTTGACGGACCTGCCTCACATGAAAGCAAAATCAAGTTCTTTGAATTACTGCCGATTTCGTCACAACGTTTCCTGGACATATTTAGCAGCGCAGTGAGAGTGCGCAAACCAGCTCCTCGTAACTCATTGCGTAAGTTGAGAAAAGGATGCTGCAGTCTCGTGCCTTCAGCGAAAATAACACAAAAAGGAACGGAAGTTGAGATGTTTTGACATGTCCTCTCTGCACTTCAATTGGACGTGTTCCTCACGTGCAGTGTGCTGTGTTTTGGCTGCACCCACAAACAAGTCTACAGAAGGATTTTATGTCAAAAACTTTCCGTGTACACCTTGAATTTCGCATTTACGTACGTAAATCGGAAGGGACAATTGACCTTTTATGGGTTTTCATGCTTGTGCTTTTTGCGCGCTTGCCGTACGCTGCACGGCAACTCGCGCTCGTGCATGCATGTGGGTTGCTGCAGTCTTTCACCCAACACTCGCTGGTCGCTGAACAAGAGCAACCTCTCTGATGTTATGAATGCAAAAGTACATAAAGGTGAATCGTACCAGAGAATATCAAGTCATTTGGGTCACCCAACAAGGGAGCTCAGCAGCCTTGTCCCCACCAGACGTTGTGGTCGTGAAATTTGACTGGTTCAGGTAAGAACGCGCAGTGGCTTGCAACTTTTTTGTCTCCCTGCTGATTGGGGCACATCCGCGCGAGAATGCAGGGGGCAGCCTCTGAGCCTCCACAAACGCGAAAGAAGCAAAAGCACTCACTTCAATCCAGGATATGTCGCAAGTTTTTCACCTGCATGCCATGCAATGCAAAACCCACAGGACCTGTTGGGCTGAGAATGGTTCAGGTAACAACTGCCACAAATGAATTGACAAGATTTTTTATCACGGGTTACAGATGAAGAACCAACGTAGCTCCATCCTTGAGGTGGTGTCTGATCCAGCAGACACACAACAAGGTGCAAAAATGCACCTGAGAATCATTCCACCACGTGTAGCAAGAATTTTCAGGTGCTTTGGGAGAAGTTTCTGTTGGGCGTGCCCTTACGCCTGAGGTACCGTCTTCCTTCCCTCCTTCACCTTTCAACTTTGTTATCACTTGTTCTTTTTCAGATGAACAAATGCCACAACTCTGAAATTACCAAAATTTCTTGTTCGCTCGCAAAAGCCAGTGAGTGGTGGATGTGGTGGATTCGCATTGCGTCCCTTGCAACGCGCAGCGCTTGTCAAGGACTGAGCGCACAACAAGTCGCTGGATCTCTGGCCGCCAATGGACCAAGGACGCTGACACTCAGTTCACAACGTTCTCGGTTTCAGCAACAGCATCCAGCAGATGTCAGACTGTGCACATGGCCCGAAGAACGATGATCTGTGAGCAAATTCTTGAATACACGTTTGCGCCGCATATATAGATTCTTTGCTTGTTCGCCCAAAACGATTCAGCCCTCTTTCCGATTTATGAATAGCACCAACCACTGTGCGTGATTTTTTTTGTTTTGAACACTGTCAGTACCGGACAACGAAGAAAATCTGCCTTCTCTTGTTGGGATCATCTCAAGCCATCGGTTGGTGATTGCGGCCGCGCTACCAAGGTGCGTCTGAAGAGTCTGTCAACATTTCATCTCAAAATGCCTGTCTGTTTGAAAGCAGAAAGAAAGCAAAATTTCCTCACGCAAGAAACCAAAAAGATTTGTTGGAGATCTCAGCATATGGCAACATCCTGTTTGAAGAAGAGTGCGTCAAAGACTCTTGGATGAAGGACACAAGCTTGATGTCAATCAACAAAACCAAAAAAAGGATTTTGGCGCGTGTGTTTGTGTGCGGACGCAGCGGCAAAGAACAAACACCCTGCTGGGGGCCCTGGAAACGTGTCCGCAAAATGGCAATTAAAAAGCAATTTTTGAACATATTTGGCGTGAAGTTTCAGGATTTGGTTTTCAAAATTTACCTCACGTCAGACTACAGCCATATGCTCTATGTTTCTCAAAACAAAGAAAAATCTCCTTTCCTGTGAGGCAAAAGTTTTGTCGTGGACGGTTGATTTGATTCTGCGGAGTTCAGCCAGACGCAAGTCAGTCAAAGTTCTTCACTTGGCCAACAGTTACGTTTTGGAAGTTGAATCTGCAGACGAATATCATCCCTGCAGGGCCTGACTCACGGTTCATCCACCCAGGGTCACAGCGAGTCGCTCAGCAGCACTGCAAATCCAGATCAATGAAATTTCCAGTTGTCTCTCCGTTTCGGTTTTCTCTCACCCTTGAATGTACAAAACACACAGAAACACAAACAGGTTGTTGGGGCGCCACACACAACTGGTGCTGCACGGCTCTTTGCATTCGAAGAAACTGTATGTGCTGGTCTAAATCGGATCCGTTTGTCTGTCGAAGGAACCCTGCCAGGGACGGCCTGGCATGGTTCGAGAACAAACTGACTCCATTTGACGAAAACACATTTGTGCGCGAAAGCAAAACAACTTCCCGATGTCCATTATGTACGAATACAGCACTAGTGCGATATTTGAGGGGCGTTTCTCGTTGATTACTCGAAAACTGTTCAACTATCACACTTGTGCTGTATGACATATATTTAACTCATCCTCATACACTATTCTAGATGCAACTCACCCCTCAACGGGGATTCGTTCCATCCAGAATAGTGTGTTCGGATTCGTTCAATATATGTTACGTATTTCTTGTTGTTGCTGCTGCTGTTGCTGCAAATGCCACTTTTCCCAGTGTTATATTTTTTCACCTCTTGGCTCTTTTGTCCATTGAGTCGGTGCGATTTATCTATCGAAGACCCTCTTCGTGAATTTTTCTGAAATGTTTGCCTGGCACGAATTCGGCCAGGCATTCTTCACCGATTACGAATAAAGGCGCAAAACGACACAATATGTTGGTGTCATGAGAATGTGCCTGTGAAACAAACAGTGATCGGAAGCTTTCCTCGATCGTTGTTTGACTTCAAAGGTGACGGCTCGCAGCGTGTGTCTGTATCCGACTCACGACTCGCCTGACTCATCTGGATGCGGAGGGATTCCCCGGAAGTGGATTGACGGGTCCGTGATAAGGAGTTATGTCAATGCAAATAACAGGTGTGAGTCTGCAGATTAAGGATTTCCTCATCTCCGAGGTAAACCAATGAGTAACCGCACTGTCTACATTGGTGCAAACGTGTCAATGGCTTCAAGACAACAAGTCAGTCTTCTGTGCAAGAGTTAAACAATCTTCTGTTTGTGTCAAAGGACAGGAATTTGTCCAGCAGCACAAACGTCTTCTACGCACACAAGGCTGACTTCAGGTTCAATCCGCATTTCTTTGCTCTGTTCGCTGAAACAACACAGAGGTTATGATATTATTTACCAGTTGACCTGGTCGAGTCAGAACTGAGTCATTCTAATCTGCATGGGGGATCCTCCTGTTTAAAATTGCCTTATTTTGGACGATGACTGCCGCGTATCCACCAGAGGGGCAATTTTCTCTTCATTAAGATGGAGGAAATGGAGAAAATGATATTGTGTTGTTGTTTCTTGCATCCCGGTTGAAAGATTATGGATGAATCAACACCCCATCGTCATGCACGGTGGACAGTGCAGGTTGGACTTGACTAAAAATCCAGCTCACAATACTTCTGCACGGAGTGACCTGAGTTATGTTTTGATTGTGTAAAATACCTTCGTCTTCTGTTTGTTGCTTTTGATTGAGTTTCTTGAAAGGTCTTTTATTTTTATCGAAACAGAATGTTCAACAAAAAAACTTGCGCGTTGCAAGGCGGGAGAAACCACACTCAGATATTTTTGTTGTCCTTGTATTTTCATAAGTTGTGTTGGCACAAGCGCGACCAAAACAAAGTTGACTCAATAAATATACATAAATCCGTCAAATGAAAAAATACAGAATTTGAGTTTGAACTTGTTCGTGGAGGACTTTGTGCTGTGCACTCGATTCTGTTTCCATGAAACCATCAGCCAAACATGCACGCTTTCAAATTTCTTTTCTTTCGCTGTGTCCCAAAACATTCAGACATTGTTCACAGAGAGGAAACTTCCAACCCACCGCCGAGGAATCACTGCAGATTCTGGACGCGTTGACCCTGCGCCAGACGAATCTGACTCAGAAAGCCGCCGCTGCGCCAATTTCGCGCTCCCCAACACCAAGCGAAAAATTGACCAAAAAGACAAAACCACATGAAAAGAACTGTTCCAATATTGACCCGTGGGCTTTCAGAGTGAACACATAAGGGATGGCCGTTGACGGGCTTCTTTCCGCATTGAGACATGACATCACCATGAAATTTGAACGCAGCCGTTTGTGAAAGCAAACGGCAACGAAATTTGCGCTTGGGCAGTTCATTCATCTGTCTTTCACGCTCATTGCGAACTCTTTTTGTGCTGTGCTCACACAATTTATTGTCACTTCTCGACAAAAAGAGATTCGTTATGCTTTCCATTTGTGTGAAACTTACAAGTACACGACACGGAGTTGTTTTTTCTTCTATTTTCACGCAAACGAGCCTCCACGTGCTTGCCCCTGTGCGATCATCACATCCCGCTCCCGAGCGGCTACTACGTTGTACTACCACCTACGGGGCCTTGTTTGTCTGCATTCATGTATACCCTGGGGGAGATCTCCTCACTTGTGGGTACGGCCTCAAAATGTCAAAGGTGCGAGAGACAAGCTGACATCATCAGCAATTTGCCAGCAATATCTAAATGAAAGTGTTCCTCCTCAAGTACCACGGTCCGTTGCTGTTCAATATCTTGTTTGCAGTAATGGGTGGTTGGGTGTCGCCAGATGCACATCAGGTACAGACGACCTGATGTGAGTACTTTTCTGTCTGAGTACTGCCATAATCTGTTCAATGTAATGCTTCTTCTCTTGGGTCTCGTTTTGCTTTGGTTCTGACATCACAAGACTGTTTGCAATGCAAAAGAACACCGCCTTGAGTACCAGGTGAGAGAATAGTGGTGACTTCATCCACGAGGAGAAACTCCCGAGGGGACAAAATGAGACTGACGTCAGTGTATCAGTTTTCACTTTGCCACTTGTGTCCAATTAATTTCTCCCCAGTTGGCTCCTATAAATCCTGTAAATCAGTTTATCCTCAGTGTGAAGGCCCATCACTTGCGTCATGATCCGTTTTGTGTTTTGGCTGGTTTTGCAGATTCAGTGACCGGCGGGGCAAACGTAGATGCCCACGGGGAAAACTGTTTTGCGTCACAACCACGTCTCACAGATGCTTTGGGAAGCAAAATTTGGAATGAGTACAAAAATCGAGCTCCAATGGGAACAGGATGCTGCCAAATTTAGCCACAAAAAGAAGTCTATTTTTGGAGAGGTGTCTCTCTATTTGTGACTTGGAGTCGTTATTTTTGGAGTGAGAAGAACATGGATCAGAAAAACAGCTGAGATAGTGAAACGCGCCGCTTCATTCCTCCTTGGTCAGCGTTCCCAGAATTTTCCTCCAGTTGTCGTCTTGAGACAACAAGATTCGCCAGACTGAGAAAAATTTCAGCAAGAGGTTCAAGATTTAAGTGATGAAAAATTCACGAGCATCTTCTTTGAACAGTGTGCACGTATTGCTTGTGCATTGTATGCTGCGCTTGTGCCTGTTCTGCTCCTGCACTTGTAAATGCCATGGCGTGCTGTATCCGTGGCTGTATCCACGGCAACGCTTTTGCTCTTCAATGATGTGTGTTTCTCGTGTGACGTCGGGTGTTTCCTGTCAGAGACACGACTGCACAGGGACTCGCTCTCCTGCTGTCCAATGTGCTGTTGTCTCATAAACCCTTGCGCGAAACTCGTCCCTTTTTTACCCTCTGCAGTGCTGAGTATTCTTTGATCCCTGTTCAGTGTCCTGGAGTACTTCTGAAACGTCCCAACGACTGGGTATTGATTTTTGATTTGCGGTCTCTGGAATGTCGCACTCAGCAGCTGGACCCTGCAGATGATGAGCTATTTTTAGAAACTCGAGAAGCTATTTTGGTTGCGATATGTGAGTAAGCAAGCTGGAAGACTTTGTTTCCCTGAGTCACTCATTTAGGTGGGGACAAACATATTTTGAAATCTTGGAATTTCTTGAAGTGACGTGCTGAGTACGACTTGGGACTTTGTTTTGTGTTCCGTGAGACGGAACTAACAGCAAGGAAAGTTGACATCTTGCACTGGAAGAGAAATGTTCCTGGGAGGTCCAAAGCTTGTGTGCAACATTCTCCGTTTTCTAACATCATTTGAACCTTCATTGACGACTCTTATCTCTGTAATTGAAGGAAGTCTGCAGGAAAAGTCCCATACATCACGCCAATGACAACATACTTGGTGTGTAATTTAAGGTAATTAACTGCATTTAGTTTTTGTACAACTTGCACCAAGCAAAAGAATAAGCTGTACAATTCTCTGCACGGTTTACCGCACCACACACAGCCACTTCGTCGCGTGGGGTGGGAAGTGGGGTTCAGAATCAATTGCAAATACTTGCGGATTGGCCGTCTGCGCTAATGATATGTATGTCATCAGCAGATGAAATTTTAATGTTCAACTTGATTGAAGTCGACAGTACAACAGGTAATTTTCGAGCAGATAAAGTGTTTCAACAGTCTAATTGCTTCGCTGAGGTCTTCCCCGATTTGCAACTCCAAACAGGAATGAACCACTTGTGCGGTATATCACCTGCAAGAAAGAAAAGCAATTCAGCTGAAATTACGCCCGTGTACGACCTTTCACTTTTGTGCTGGGAAGAGTGAAAAAACGCTCTCGACTTTCACGAATTATCCGAGAAAACAAAATCTTCCGAGGTCGAATCAGCTGATTCGTCCTGCAAACGCTTTTCTGTATGTTTTATCGGTGCAGTTACTCGTAGTTGGGCACTGGGTGCAGTCCGTTGCCGTAAAACTCCGCGTTACGTCGCACCTGCATGTCACACCCCAAGTTAAACCCCACAACTTGGTACAAAAACTCTTTTTCCACAAAACAAAAATTGAACAAAAAGAGCAAGTTTCATGAAATGAAAGTTTGTTCTTTTCTTTTTCTTCCGAGTTACCGATCTGAGGAAAGAAAGTTGACATTTCCTTCCAAAAATTGCAAAATTTTCAGAAAAGTTTACTTTTGTGGGTGATTTATTTTTCAATGATGGTGGATGCTTCAAGGGTCATTCCCCGGTAAAAGCAACCCCTACGCGGGGTCATACAGGATGCCAATCCGGGTTGGATGCTGCGATTTGGCAGATCCAGGGGTCCCCAGGCCCTCACAATGCGCAAAATGTTTTGCCTCCCCTCCCACAATTGCACCACGGGACACAGTTTTTTTTTTTCATTTTCGTGCGCTTTTTTTTGGAAGTTTACAACTCCCTGGGAACAAACCCAAACAAAAATCGCTCCTTCTGGAGGACAAACATCAACAAACAACATCATCTTCAACACTGTGTTTCATCAAACAAGCACCGTTTACGACACGCACTTTTCACAGGGAAGATTTCTTGGAGGTATCTCCCAGAGAACCAACACATTTCACGGAGTTACTGTTGAGAGCCTCCCTGGCCTCCCAAATTAATGTGTTCCTTGTTTTTGCACCAGAGAAACAATTATCACTCTTGTCAGGGTTCCCACTGTTTGGTTCCGAATAAAGGATTTTTTGTGCCACCCAGCATCTTTCGATGTGTCTTGGCCCATAACATTCGCGTTTCGAGTCTTCGGCCACAGAAATCCCTTTTCCTGGAGGTTCAGCTCCTTGGGGGACTGCTCTTTTGGTGCAAGAGCTGACCATGCACACAAAAAATAATTTGGTGGCTTCTTTGTTGAGCAGCAAGTGCGTACACAAGTTTGAGTCTTTTCCTCATTCCCACTGTCCAATAACTGGCCACTTGTATCAAACGCCCCAGCTCGACTCGCATTGGACGCCTGACTCCTGATTCTTGCCAGTTTGTTTCTGTTTTGTCAGCGTTGGGTCTTGCAGTCATTTTGGCACTGGGCGGTGCACAGGGAGGCAACGCACCACGCTGCAAAATTATCACAGAGATTGTTTCAGGTGCAAAGAATTTTTTCATGCCATAAAAGTGAAGGAATTGTGAAAACTAAAAACAATACGCTCGAAATTCTGTGACAAATTTCTGAACAACGCTTCAGACAAGCTGTATAGGATTCTTTGCGGTCCAGGCCAATTCTTCGTGCACTCAGTGGCTGCATGTGCAATCAAACCTGGCAGGAAGTGGTTTTGTCCAATATCTACTGTGGGGGATAAGATGTACCTTCAGATATTCATTTTCTTGTCAACAAAGGTGGGAAGCAAAAGTGCCTGCACGCTGTGTTTACGCACGGAAGAGCAACTGGATCAAGAAAAGCACTCGCATCCCACCATCGCCCTTCTTTGCGCACGACTTTCGCCTGGCGTGCTCAGAAAAGTGCAACGTGTTTCAGAAACCAGTGCAAAGCTCTCAGGCTTTCGCTGAAACAATCCAAAAGATAAGCACCGTTGCCCACAGGAAAACAGGAAGTTTGACCAAAGCGGTTTCGCTCCTCTCGTTTGTGGTCATTTTCGAACCCTTCAGTCCCAGGCACCACCTTCATTGATTAAAACATCACATGCAGGGGCGGATTCAGCTGGGAAGCTGGTCCCCGCCTGACATCTCATGAAAACCCCTGAAATTTTGCACTACCCTCAACCCGACCCTGGATCAGCTGGGTCGGGTGGCGTGAGAGGAAACAGAGATCGTTTTTGTAAAGGATTGCATTTGCACCGGATCTGTGACAAAACGAATCCTTCTGAAATTTATGTGCGGGTCACACACAACCAGCAGGAAAAAGACGTTTCGTCCCCACGGTGGTCATCTGCTGAAACATTCACCAGGGCCAGTGGTGGGCCTTCGACCTGTGTCTTTGCCTGTCACGCACTCACGAGTTAGAAACCACAACTATGTGAGATATTCGGCTAAGAAATACTCTTTGTGAATGGAGAATGTATTTGAAGGCGAACAAAGGACTCCAAAATCGGGTCTGCAATGCAATGGAAGGAAACCACAAAAATTTGACAAAGATGTTCACGTCTCGAAAGGTAAATCTGGTCATTATGCAAAGGCCAGGTTTGCATACCTCTGTCAGGCAGGTGCAACTTGCTTCTTTATTAGATTGTTCCTTTGCACCACTTTTGCAAAGGGTTGAAAATCAACCCCCCCCACACACACACACGCACACACAAAGAGGATAGAAAGATCAAGGCACGAAACTGCGTTATCTCGCCTGGATTCTTGTGTGCGCACGCAGAGAAAAAAGGGGATTCCCCTTGCTTGACAAAATGCTTGTCTGTCAGTTTTGCTCATCGCAAAAGCTGTACGCTCCAGAACAAGTGGTTGCTGCGTTCATTTTCGTGCACCTTGAAGAGTTTTTTTGAAGGAAACCAAATGCTTTTCGATTGTTTGTCCTCTGGGACAACTTCAACGGTTTCTTTGAACAAAATTCAAACTACCAAACGAGACTGGACTTTCCTGCAAATTTTTGTGTGCGTGGGCGGCCGCGCATGCACGCGCCTGTCAATGCATGTGCTCCAAGCTAGACGCGAAAAGCATTTCATTAGACAAGCACAAAATGCACGTGCGTGGGTTGCCGAACTTTTGTCCGTCATGCTAAAATTGTACACACTCAATATCTCCACCTGCGTAGATTTCTTGGAGTGTGATCTTCAGAAATCAGTGTTTGTGTCCAATTTGCAACCCCCAAATAAATTTTGCAAAACTGCATACGGCACACGGTGCCAAGCAAGGCGTATGGTGGCCAGACAGGTCTGGTCTTGAACAAGAGGCTGAAACGGCGATGACAAACTGATTCACGAAGTGGAACGCTTTTCACAAAACTTTTCCCACGCCTTACATTTACAAACAGTGAACGCAAACAATGTTTGAAGGCCTTTGTCTGAATTTCAAGTTGCCTGGATCTACATCAGTAGAAAGTAACGCTTTTTCAACTCGGGCAGTGATCACCTGCACCTATCTACCTGTGCATGAATGAGCCAATGTTGGTGCCCAGGTTGGCGCAAAAACCGCAAACGACATCCGGTGGGCCCCTGTCTCACATACCTTTGCTCACCACCGGAAAACGCATTATGTGCAGATCAGTATGCGCATACTCTGTCGAATTGACTGAAGTTCGTTGATAGCTCATCAAACAATACACATTTCATGTGTGGTCGGCACATCTACCCCCACTCCCGTGTCGCACATTTCTTTTGATCTGTTTCCAAATGAGAAGTGGAATTTAGATTTGGTTGGTGTACAATTGCCAATTTGGTGTTTGCAGAAAGGAGTGATCCGACAATCCAAATCCAAAAACACGATCTGCATGTTTTCGTCATGACTTCGTACTCCTGCAGACACAAATCTGTTCCTGGGAAGTAAAAATGTGAAAAATACACAAAACAAACGGCCATCGTTCAGTGGTTTTGTTTGTTTTCTTTTCAATTCTTCACGGGTTCTTCACTGAACTCCCATTACAAAAAGTGTCCAAAATGTGACTTCTGTAGTTCTTGTTTTACGATTTCGCAACAGTGTTTCTTAACCCCGCGGTGACCTCAACACGCAAGACACACGTCGGCACACGAACGTTTGGCTGGTCGGACCGATGTTGCAATGCAGCGCGTCGTTGCAAGTGCCGAGGCTCGATATGGGAGCTCGGGATCATTTTGCCGCTTTTCGCTTCCTTCAGCTGACGTTGTCTGTTTAGGATGTTTCTTTTTCAGAGCTGTGCACTCAGGTGACAAGAAACCTTTTATTATTTTCCGCAAAACTTGATTAGTTGCTTGCTAGTTGACTTCTGTGACGTTTTACTCACAATCTGAAACCCTTCCGCCCCTCCCTGAGGACACCCCCGGTGTCCTCGTGGTTCTAACTTGTGTCATCGTTTTGGGAATGTCACGTGGTGAGGATTACGTAGACTCTGAGTCGACGAATTTAGCATCACGAATCAGCGCTCATGCATATTCATCGCACCTCTGTGTGGAATTTCCGTTTTTATGAATGAAGTAAGACTTTGCTCAAGTTGTTGTCAGTTCGCTTTCAACTGCCGGTGAGAAAGGGAGAAGAACTTCAATAGCCTCCGATTGGCTGCCAGAAACGTATTTAATTCGCCAACTCACTTGGAACTCGAGACAAAACCGCAAAACTTCGGTAGGAGGAGCCTGCGAAGCAGCTTGGCAGACAGTGAGTGATTGAAAGAAACTTTACTGACAAAGGAGGGTGCCGCCGAAAACTGTATCCAGGATGACCATGAGCTGGCTCAACACCTATTTAAGACAGGACTCGGAGAAAGAGAGGGCAAACCACGAACAAACAGTGATGGAAGCGGGCGTCCACGACATGCCGACCAACAACAACTACCAGTACTACACAGGCATGGGGCCCTGCCCTGCCTCGCCGCGACTTCAAGAACAGTCTGCAGTGCCGACGACCGGGTTCGATCCTCGTGCTCAGGAAGGCATTCACGACATGCCGACAAGACTGGGGTTTCCAGCCCGACAGGACAGTTTCCTCAGACAGGAGAGCATTCTCTCAGTCGACTCCAGTCTGCAGAGCCCCACCTCAATTGTCGAGAGGGGTTACAAGAACCCGTCGGTGTACTTGGACAGTGATGTGCAGGACGACAAAACTGCGCCGATTACCTCAGCCTCCATGGAGAGCCTCTCCTCGCAACACAGGACGATTTCGAAATGTTGCATGGCGTTTTTGGTGACATTCGGTATCGTGCTGTTGGCCGCGGCTTTTGCGGTGTTGTTCGTCACATGGCACCAGAACCGACGAAATTTCGCAGACTCCCCGACCTTCGGCTGTGTTCCCTGCAACCACCTGGTGCTGTCCTCCGATCCCCTGGACGACCACAGGGCCGAGTTCGAGCACAGATGGGAAGGCACCGAGAGAGTCTGCTGCGCAAGGAACGCCACCCAGTTCGAGAGGTTGATCATTCTGGTGAGTCCGAATTTATTTTCAATTCATTTTGACTTTTGAAGCCCTACTAAACAATCACGAGCCCCAACAATGCAAGTCCAGACCTGTTGCAGCACGATTGTGCAACGTACCCCAACGATGCGAAGTCCAGTCAGTTGGCTGCATGGAATGTCCAAAATTTCGGGTGTTTTACGAGGTGTTAAAGTGATTAACTTGTGCTGTGATAACCCGATTGTTTTCTATTAGAATGCGTGGCTCAACACCACTTCAGCACACCACTTGGTCTGGAAATTTCGCGGGAAAGCCCCTTTCTCGGGCTTGACATGAAACACACTGACCGCTGCAGCAGCTCTGCATTTTGACGCGACGCGAGGTTTTCGCATCCCATGCAGGCAGAGCTCTGTGATTGATTGAACTACAAATCTCTCCTTCCTCCATGCACCAGAACCCAAAATTTTGTTTTTCTCGGCCTTGTGAGGATTTCATCATTCCAAAGTCAAAGATCGTGTTTCTGACTGCGATTGAGTCTGTTCTCACAATTGGCCTAGACTGGGAAAAGTCCCCTCCCAAGCCTTTTCTCTCGTGCAGAAAGCCGGGGACGTCTCAAAAAATCAGGTGGAAATTCCTCCAGAAACGGAGAGGGTATTTTCAAGGCTGTGATATGTCTTCCTTTTCCATTCCAACCATGTGCGCAGTGGTTTCATGGTTGAACTGTTTGAGGATACTGTCTGCGTGCACGTGTGCTGGAGATGCTACGCAGACAAAGAAATCGCAAGCCGAGTGATTTAGAAGCCAAGTCCTGGAGGTATAGAATACCGCTACTGTCACTGACAAAGTGTTGAAGTATTGACGAAGGCGCATGCCAAAAATTACGAAATACTGCGACGTAAATGTTCAGATGCTGGATGTACAACTTGGATGCAGCCATAGCGTTCTGTTCGAGTAAATTTTCGTGTGTTCTGCCCTGAGTCGAAAACTATTTCTCGAAAACTTGGTTCGCCATCATACCTCACCAGCAGAGGAATTGTTTCAGCCTTGTGAACAATGGGTGAAGTGCGGGAGGCATGAAACAATTGTCAGGTGACACATAAAGAGCGAATGCACGCGCAGCTGATGATAGGGAAGTGATGAGGTTGCAGCGATGAGCAATTGAGTCGCCAATCTAGTGTTTACATCAGAAGCAGATTCACCCAAATCTGCGGCCGCACTTCCTTCTGTGAGCAGCTTCTGCTGCGGGTGATTTCCTTCTGATCTCAGGTGCAGATTCTTGACGCTGCTTTTGTCAAATTCTGGCGAAGAAAAATAAATTTCGTCGCCTGAGATTTGTTCTGTTGAACCAACGCGGACGTCTCAAAAAAATAATTGAGAGCCCGGTGCGTTCTTTGTCAACTGTTGTGAAAAGAGCCTGTTTATTTTTGTTTGCCTGAATGAGCGTTCCAAGTCCTGTATTCTTCACTGGGAATGAGTCAAAGTTGACTCTTGATCAAACTTCGATGCAGATTGTCAGCGTGGATTTGCTCCGTTTTTTTGTGTTGGATCACTGACAGGCAAAAAGCACTGTTGTTGTGACACGGTGTGTCGAGCAGGGAATCCTTCAGGGAAGCACCTTGTAATCAGTCATGAAGAAGGGTATTTCCGTATCTGGAAGTGGTTGGAAACAAGCCTCGCACAGAATGATGAAGTGGTGTGACACGTTTTGCGAATGAAAAACAGAACTGGATTTGTCAGGCGCGGTACCTTTTGGACGTGAAAGGGCGCGTGCCTTTGGGCCCCGCCGGATCTGTCCCTGTTGCCAAACCGATTGAAAGGTGTGATGAAGGTCATTCCTTCAAAGAATCGAAAGATGGAACAAAATACCGTCAAACAGACATTTTGTGTGAGGGGTCTGAGCACATTGCGTTTTCTTTCCAAGAAACGAGTCTGTGGAGCAAAACGTTTTGAGAGTGAATTTGTGTCACTGTCATTGTCCCGTGAGAATAAAGCATTTGATCCAAGTCGATTTGACAAACGTGGAAGCAAGTCTGTGGGTGACGATTCATGTGACCAGCAAGTTTTCAGTCCCTGGCTCAGCCAAACCAAAAATTTCCAAGGAAGAAATCAAAACCTTGTGATGATCTGTTTTCACGAGGCACAAATGTTTCTTTTGAAAAACTCGACCGTACGATGTCAGTGGTCCCATTGCACGATGCGAGATTCCATTTCTTCTTCAAATCGAACCTTGTTTGGGTGAAAACTGCACCAGTTTCGCCACACAGATACTTTTCGGGCTATTCGGTGTATTTACCAATGTCGTGCACATACTCAAAGATATCTTTTATTGATACCAAATTGTCGTGTGTTTTGATAAAAGACTTATTTATTGCCCCAGAAGTGGATGGTCAATTAGGTGTTGTTGCATACGTAGATGTTCGTGTTGTGTTGCTCTTATCAGATCATACTCGCCTAATAAAGGCTGTTTCCCATCTTTGTCCAACACTTGGCTTGTTTCCACACGTGACACAAATTCTTTTGCATTTCCCTCTTGCACTTGAACACAACTAACTGAACAAAAGGTTGCGAGAAACTGCAAAGTAACCACACGGGAAATTCAATTTTCTTGAAGATTGAAGAACGTTTCCTTGTTTCCCATGATACGAGCTGTTGTCAAAAGGAATGGACTTGAAGTTGCACTTAAAAACCGACATGTTTAAGATCTGCAATGTGGTGTCTTTGATGAAGACATGGTTAACTTGGCGTCAATGTGTCCCAAGAGGTCCAACAAAACAACCACATGTTTGTTTTTTCCTCTTCTCCAATTGTTCCAAGAAGACAGTGGAGGTGAAAGAAAAAGAAGTTTCAAAGTATGTGAAGCAATATTTTGTCATGCACCTGCACTTGAGATTTGTTTCCTCGACAAACAATTTTGAAAAAAAGTGAGAAGAAATATTCCGACGAACACACATCATAAAGGCGCATATTACATTTTGTGCAGTGTGTAATACATTTGACTTTGGCTCCAGAGAAGCATGACAATAGCTTCGTGGGTTCTGTGCAAACACCTGGATGACATCACGGTGAAAAAGATGCCTAGCCGCATCTGGCAAATTCGGTGTGTGTGTGTGTGTGTGTGTGTGTGTGTGTGTGTGTGTGTGTACGTGTGTATGTATACGTATGTATGTATGTATGTTTGTATGTATGTATGTATGTATGTATGTATGTATGTATGTATGTATGTATGTATGTATGTTTGCTTGTGTGCGTGCGTGTGTGTACGTGTGTGAAGCGTGACACCTTTTCGTTGTCGTTCACAAGATACAGTGTTACCCGACAAGATGGACACTTTTTGCTTTTGTTTGTTTCTTTCATTCTTCGCACAAGCCATCCATGCTAAAAACTCGTCCAGAATTTTGGTTGGACAAGATTTCCACTGTGCTTCTCTCTCAATCATGACAAACGAAATTGAAAAGTTCGCGCATCAGTTTCGAGTCAAGTGAACGTTTTGTTCATTTGAAAAAAATCTGTCTGCAACAGTGTTGAAGAAAATAAGCCATTGACTTTTACAATGGACTCAACTGTCGCTGTTAGTGCACGTTTCGAACAAGCCCAAAGTTTTGACAGTCTCAAGGAAAAAGAAATTTAGTGTCATAATGGCTCTGTTTGTGTTTTTCAAAGTTTGCCTCCATGAAAGTCAAACAACCGGAGAACAGGGCCTTCATGGTGTGATGGGAAATAATGATGTTCCACGGTACATTTAGGTGCGATGAACAGACTCTGAAAGATTTGTGTCTCCAAAAAGTGTTTTTGTAAACCTTGGAGGCAGACGCTGATGGTCCATGTTTCCTCGACTTTGTTCAGACGGACTTCGGAAGCAGCCGTGGGGTACTGTCCATTCTGAGAGAGCACTGTGTGGCGAGAACAAAAGGCCTAACTTTTGCAAAGTGTGAAGTGCCAAACCCAGACACCAAAATTGGCCAAGGCAAATTTTGTGAATGTTTGATGATTGACAGGGGAGAACATTCATTTCGTCACCGACGTGAGCAAACGGTAATGACACCAGACATTTGTTTGTTTGTGGTGATATTTTGGTGAATGATTCGTGGAACTCTTCTGCAGGCACTTGTGTGTACAGAACCACCAACGTAAGTTTGGGGACAAACAGTTTGAGCGAAGAAGCTTGAAGAGGAGCTGCTTGTGAGTTTATTTTTGTTCACCTCCTCCGGAAGTGAGCAGTTGTCCTTTGGACTCTGGCGTTAATTTTGTAACCACGCTTGAAGTGAGTAACCATCATCCAAAAAGTGAGGCAGCCGGAGTGGGCGTATCGGGGGCGGATCCTGGGTCTGATCAACGGGGAGACTTTTGGGGACCTGAATTCAACAAACATCTTTTTCGCGGAGGTCAGGAGACCGATCCTTCAGGGCCCCCAACAACTTCCCAGGATCCGCCCTGGTTTCAGGATTGAGTACAGCGGAGCGAAGGCTGGTTCACAAAGAACTTGAATTTTGCAATGCTGTTTGCTTGAAATTTCATCACTTTCATATCTATAGTTGGGAAAAAATCGTACAGACAGTTGATTATCTGTTTTCATCTCTTGTTTCGAATCAGTTCTCTTGGACAGCAACAATTGATGACTGAAGAAAGAGCTGAGTTTGTGAAAAAAAACTGCAAGTCATGACATTCAGACATCTCAAAGAGAAACTTGTTTGTGAGCATTTGGAATTCAATGACAAAACGATACGTTTCCTTGTTCGACCTCGGTACAGAAACATGAACATCGCTCCTCAAACCAATGCTTCAAACCTGCTTTGCACAGTCATGGATAATTGGCGCCGCTGACTTCGACAAAGCGCACACCGCCCATTCAATGCATGAGTCATGGGTCAGAGTACCAGAATCAGGTCTGTCGGGTGGGCTACGGCCCGACCCCTGGCAAGGTCACTGGGTCACGGGGCAGGTGAGTAAGTGAGTAAGAGATGATCTCATCAGTACACTGAGGGTATCCAGGGTATTTTGGGTTCTGAGGTGGAACCGTTTGGCGGCAAGCTGCACGCGAGCACGTGTCTGAAAATGCAAGCGCATGACAACTACTCGTATTTTTTTTTTGACAAACCGAAAGTTGCTTCATTGAAAAATCCCGATGGTTTTGTTTGAATCGGTCCTTCACTTCCCCATGAACATCAACATGATCTTTTCATTGGCCAACAAGTTATCGTTCCTTGTCCACTTATAAATTGAACAGTGACTTCCTGATAGAGATGTCACCGACAGTGTTCAAGAATAACCATCCCACGTGTATCTTGTGCACGTAGGATCCACGTCTGATGAAACTTTTGTCACCTGCACAGTAGTCTCTGTCGCGAACTTTTGCTCTTCCAGAAACGAATACTCAGGTGAACAATCTTTTGAAAAATGCTTTGTTCCAATGACTCGAATCATGCCAAGCTGAAATTGTTTTTGTTCAACATGTTGATGGCAAGTGGTATTGTGAATGAAATACCATTGACCAGTACTCAATCGAGCAGGTATTTCCAATACAAAGTACATCTGTCTGGGAACACACGGTTGAGTGTTGTGTTTCTGTGAGTCATTCTCCAACTTATCTGCATGGTTTTATCCACACTACCTGGCAGTTTGTTACCTTCAACACGTGCAGCTTTGCGCTTGGAAACACACCTGAGGCAACATGTTCAGGACACGATTGAAATGATAACAATTTGAAGTACGTACTTCCTCAACAGAAAGGGGAACGGTTCGACACCGACAGTGGAGAACTATTTTTACTTCAGTGTCGTCACCTGAGTGATGTCCCTCCCAGCGTTGTCGAAAACTTGGCCTGAAGGGCTTCTGCGCAGTTTCCACCACTCTGTCTGTCTGTCTGTCTGTCTGTCTGTCTGTCTGTCTGTCTGTCTGTCTGTCTGTCTGTCTGTCTGTCTGTCTGTCTGTCTGTCTGTCTGTCTGTCTGTCTGTC
>JAAUXT010106115.1_pt1 | contig 25441 bp, 35 predicted proteins | sample 7278171 | NCBI WGS metagenome assembly JAAUXT01 (sample SAMN14350112, study PRJNA611818) | marine sediment metagenome | isolation source: surface marine sediment (1.8m) | place: French Polynesia: Moorea | collected 2018-08
GAAGAAAAAAATGATACCATATGCGACTTGTAGAGCACCCCTAAGGGTGTCTGCACCCACTGTGATTCCAGTCTGTGATCACTGGAACAGGGGTAAAACAGAGGTTTTGTCTGCCCAAGATGGACAGACGCGGATACAGGGGCAAACCAATATCAGACCGCTACCGCGGCTGATAAATACCAAACAGCTGATTGGTTTTCATGCCACACGATTCAGACGAACAATATTTCAATTTGAAAATGTGCAAATAAAGCAAACTCACCTTGGCGAGAGGCACAGGTAGATGAAATCCTTCCCCTTGCCATCGAAGTTGAAGTTTTCCTTCTGCACGATGACCGCCTCGTACACCTTGTTGCCGTCCGTGCTGTGAGGCGCGATCAGCACGTTGAAGACGCTGCTCAGAATCAGCTTCCCCGCGTCCGTGTCGTCCGACAGCTGGCCCTCCAGCGGGACGCGCGCGAACAACTCTCCGGGACGTGCGCACACCAAAGTCGACTCGTAGATGCGGTTCTGCAGCTCGATGTACACCTTCAGGTTGTAGCTGCAGATAGACGACAGGGAATGTTCAAATTTTGTACACGTACTTTCGCTACCGAAGTGTCGAGTCGAGTGGACTGGGGAAAGACAACATCACGAGGGAATTTGCAAAGCTTGGGAAATGTGTCCCTACTTTTCAAAACTTGCTTTCTCTGGGGTTGCAGGCAGACAGGCACCCAAAACAGACAGCTCTGCCCCACTGATCTCTTCACGTGACTGCACGACTCACCTGGAAATGATCTGATGTCTGGTGAGCTCCTCCAGCTGCATCATTTTGTGCATCTTGTGCACGTAGTTGTGTCTGTTGAGCTCCACACCGACGGTCTGCTGTGTGATGACTGAATCGGCCGATGTCGGCGCCTTGTAGCGCAGCAGCAGCGCATCGTTCTGCGACGACGAGCTCGACTCGTCGAACCGGATGATTTCACGGTTGTCGCCGCTCCACCTGCCGTCAGAACAAAACTCATCACCTGCGCAGTGTGTGGGTGGCGCTTCTTCAATTTGCTACAAACAAAACGCACATCCCGACCAAACCAAAACAATCCAGGAGAACAGACGGGACCCTTCACATTGGTCGTCTTTCCACGACGAGACGCACCTGAAGAAGTGGAGCTGTTTGCGCAGCTGCTGCACTTTCTCCTGCATGATCTGGATGCCGAGCTCCACGTTCAGTTTGCGCACGAGCACGGGGCGCGAGCCGAAGTCGAACGTGACCCACTGCATGAAGGAGCCGAACATGCCGCCCGTGAAGCGAACCTCCACCTATCGACAAGTAGAATCATTGGTTACACAGTGAACACAACCAAACCATCTTCATCGCGTTTCTGACAAAAGTAACCCACACGCGTGTCCCAAATTGCCTGTGTGTCTTGACTCAGCGAACTCCGTACTCGTTTGTCAGCAGGTTAGATTTTCACAAACTGGCGTCAGGGCGTCCCGAAGTTTACCAAAACGGCATCCAAAGCTGACATCAAAGCAGCAAGTTTTGCGGACAATGAACCGTTTTCGTCACCTTGTAGACCGAGTTCTTGTCGGAGCCGCTGCTGTCGAGGAACGAGGCTCCGGGAGCGATCTGACTGAAGCGGTCCAGGTCGGCTCCGAGCAACGTGAAGTGCAGCCGGTCCTTGTTGTGCAGCAACGACACCTTCTCCAGCTTCTCCCCCTTCTGCAAGACAAAAGTTTTGTAACACACTGTGGTCTGCCTCACCTCTTGTCCGCTCGTTTTGTGGAACACTGCTCCGAACTTGTCCCCATTCGTGTGAGTTCATATTGCAGTAACATTCCCGAAAACTTACACTTTTGACGCCCCACAGATACAAATTTTGTGAAAGGAGAAAACGTTTGGCAAACCTTGGGTTTGACGATCAAAGTCCAAGTCATCTCGACGTTCTTGTTTTGTTCGTAGATGCTGAGCGGAGTGGAGCAGTCGACCTGAACTCCCTCCAGCTGCTCTGTGATCTGTGACAAAACAATGAGCAAACAGTGCTGTGATGTGATCTTTTCTGGTGAGGGGAAGAAGAGGAAGATCCGAGTTCCTTCACTTTGATCACACGCACCACATTGATGCCCGAGAACTGCTCCTCGTAGTCCTCGAGCAGCGCCTCCATGTACGAGTACACCTGCTCCTTGCGCGCGATCTCGCGCTTCATCTGCCGCCACTCCCAGCGCTCGCGCCACTCGTCCAGCTCCTCCGAGCTGTGCGCCAGCTTGCAGTAGTTGTACATGTCCGGTTTGTCCGAATAGCGACAGCGACCGTCGTTGGCGTGGCTGAAAGAGAACATAATTCTTGTTCTCTGGTTCTTTTGGAGCACGAAGGCCTCGCCTCGAAGCCGACTTCTCACTGGTGGACAAGCTTGTGCTTTCTGCACCACTCGCTCGGAGCTGCCACTGATGCTCCTTTACGTTCCACTCCAAACCACCATCTACTTACTCGGCGCACAGCTGGTAGTTGTTGGATGAGACGCCCCAGGGCGGTGGGCGGAAGTTCCACTGGTGCTCTTTGTCCGAGTTCAGATTGAACATGTGCTTCTCCGAGGCGCAATGCTCGTCCCACTGTTTCTGACTGTTGCACTGCACGCTGAAAACAGACACCACAAACGACGATTGAAATGACAATGCGAAGAAGTGAGATAAACTTTGATCATCTGTTCAGCTGGCAAGTCTGAATGGCCTCAGCAAAGGACCTCAATTGGAATCATAACGCTGGGAGACAGAACCCACCTGCAGTACTTGCAGTAGAAGGCGCTCATGAGCAGATCGATGGGCGTGCCACGCGGCCGCGGCGTCTGGGGCATCGTCGTCGGCTTGGCGCTGACGACCGACTGGCCCTGCGAGATGAGCTTGGCCGACGCGAGCGCAGCCTCGTGCGCTTTCTTGCAAATCTCAGCCACCCGTTCCAAACTCTTCACTGCAAACACAACCACGATCTGTTTTGTTGTTGACCGCTGCACAAGCTTTTCAACACCCAATAATTCGCCTCTCAAGTTCACATCCCGTCTGCACTTAGCTCTTGGCGCTCTGAGCAAAATGTTCTCAGTTCCACCCACAGGAGTACATTTGTTCTGAACTTAGAATGTGATGCACCCCTTCCAAGGTCCGCGTTCAAACTGTACGTACACATACACATGAAGAACCGGAAGCCTCCAGCTCGTGTTCACCTCCATCGTGGAATTTCGACATGACTGAACAAAACGAACGCTTTACTCACCGTTGTTGTGGCTCATCCAGACCCACATGTCCTTCTCCTCCTCGCTGTGTGCAAACTGGCAGCCCTCGACTCCTTTGTAGGTGCACTTGCGTTTCTCTCTGATATGCTGGCAAATGACGAACTTGTTGTTGGCGGGAATCTTGTTGGGCAGGCGGCGCAGTTCCTTGTTGGACGGCAGGATCAAGTAGGCGCGGTTGATCAGGAAGTTGTTGTGCTGTTGCGCTGCAACAAAAACCCGTCTCGTTCAGGACAAATTTCTGTTGGGAAACTGCAGGCGGGAAGCGCGAGTACATAATGAACTTCAAGTTTTTACCACAATTTTCTGTTTCTTTGCAACAACTGGTTTGTCTTCTGTCTTGCACTCACTCTTCACAACAAACATGAGATCCTGGTCTGGAACTTACTTTTTGAGTTGCACCTGTCCTTGCTTCCTTCCTGCGTCGCCTTGTGACCTCTCTTCAGACAAAGCCCGCACACCTCGATCACTCGGAACGGCGGTTTCAACGCTCGACTCTCCGAACTGACGGCGGTGCTGCTTCCCGAGTCCGTGGCATTTGCGGCAACAGAGGAGGGCGTCGAGGGCACACTCGAGGTCCGCCCACTGGCACCCGACGGACTGACAGTCGAGGGGGCGTACGATGGTCCACTTTCTGTCGCACTGGCTCCACTTCCCCCGAACGGGGCAGACGCAGATACAGGGGGTGTGTAGCCGCTCTGGGCGTGAAGGTAATTCATGTAGAACTGAGTCGATGCTTCCACGAGTTGATCGCGTGTGATTTCGCAGTCGCGCTCAACAAGCCACAGATCGCGTTCGATCTGACTGTGCGCAAACTTGCAATCTCCCTGGGCACGGCGCTTGCAATAATTTAGCTTGTGGCAGATGAGGAAGAAAGCCTTGTTATGCGTGAAGGGTCTTGGGTCGATGGGTGTGGCCTTCTTCTGGTGGTTGATGTGAAGCAGGAGCTTGTTGTGCACCCACACGTGGCCCGGGCCGTTGCAAACTTCCATGTTGCTCTCTGAATGCATGCTGATGCGACACGGCTGGTTGTAGAAACACGTGTGGCAGATGAAGGTCAGGATTCCACCGTGCTTGTTGAAAAAATCATTCGGGGTGAAGCCAATCTGATTTTGCTGGTGCCGATTCTGCAGAATGAATTCTTGAACTGAAAAGTCTCCGTCTTTCTCCAGGGTCCACAGGTACTGCTCCAGCTTGTTGTGAGCGAATGCGCAGAAATCAATACCGACAGTGCAAGGCTTCGGCGGCGACCCGGTGAAGTGGATACACATGGCGTAATCTCCTTGAAAGTAGCGGTGATTTTTTCGTTCCCGAACAGTGACCCACCACTCGTCGCCCTTTTTGCGGATCATGAGAACATCTTCTTTGCACGCGTGTTGGTGGTTCGAGCGTTGGTAGATGCCGAGTATATTGGACGCCTGGTGACAGCAATCGGTGCAGGCCAACCTGAATTCGTGAGTGCCGGATAGCGGGAAGTCATATTTTTCTGTCACGCCCTGCGCTTGCTGGCCATTGCTTGGTTGTTGATGCCTTGTCCGGTTCTGTTGTTGTTGGCTCTGTTGTTGAAAATGTCTCTGGTTGTTTGGTAGCTCCTGGCTGGCTGCTGCTGCTGCTTTTGCTTTTCTTACTGTGGAAGGATCACAAGGACATGAAGTTTATTTGCTGCTGGAGCAACGAGGAATCGACACCAACATGTCTGCCACAAGGCTGTTCAAAGTCCCACATGCAACTTACATTGAATCCTGTATTTGCACTGATCACGAACGAAGGCGCTCAGATCAAGTCTGCCGTTCAGTTCGAGCATCCACAGTTCGATCTCAGCCTCGTTGTGGGCGAACGTGCACATTGGTTCTCCGATCCGACACGGCTGCCCATTGAGAAACTGCTGACACAACCGGAACCGCCCCGTAAAGTAATTGTAGTTTATCTGCAAGGATGAACAAAATCGTCAGGGGCCTTTCCTCTTGTGACACACAAGTGGAGGGAAGGAAAAGTCCAGCAGCCTCGAACAAAACAGCGCTTCTCCATTTGTTAAAAAATTTCCTCAACGAATCTGACGGACTGACACAACAGAAGTGAACGCAGTCGAACCAGCAAAGTTTTTGTTCAAACCACTCACCCCTTCCTAAAAGTGACCAGATTCGTGACAAACAGGGTTACACGAAAGCCGAAACTGATTGAGAAACAACGCAACAGTCAAGAAGAAGAGAGTACAAATGACATGTGCACTTACATTCGGCAAAGGTCTGACTTTCACCCATTTCGAACCAGCCGGGTTGAGTTTATCTTTGACAAGAAGAAACTCCAAAAGACACTGATGATTCAGGCGATCCTTGTAGACGTATCCCTCGATTCCTTCTTTCACCTTCTCAAAGCAATGTCTGCATCCCAGCGTGAAGTGATATTTGATCCCAAATGGTGGTGGCATCTGAGGTTTTGGTACGTTAGCCATGGCTGCACTTTGAGCTTGTTGCTGAAACAGATGCAAGACTGTACATCGAAGCAACACGACGATTACCAAGCACCTCAATGACCACACACTTGTCAACGAATCCTCACCTTGCAGTGAACAAAACGCGAAGAAAATTGAACTGATTGACCAGGCACAATCAAACTTACTTTCTGAAAAATCACTTCTTCTCTTTTTTGTGAGGTTGGAGGAACACTTCGAGCACTTGTTTTGGCTTTTTCTACGGCAGGTGGTGGTGGAGATTCATCGACAGCATGCCCTGCGAACAGCGAGAACGTTTGTGAACATGTGTGCGTGAGACATTCACTGGAACTCAATCCAAACGTTTGCGGCCGGACGTACCTGGCACATCAAACTCATCTAAACCCATAGATTCGTCATTCATTCGAACACTGCCATTCTGCAAAACAGACAAATGCAGCCTTTGCAGAGAGTGACTCATTTTCTTGCACAACACGTCATCGACAAATAGTCCGTTCATTTCTTGAGCACTCTTCGAACAGTGGTACGAACGACTATATCACAATGTTGTCAGCAAGAAATGAATTTTTCATTTGGGAACTTCAAACAATCTGTCGGTAGCAATGACAGAAACGCTGTGTACAAACCTTTCTTGGCTTGAAGGAAACAGTTTCATCGTTCATGGCTCTCGCTGGTTTGCTGCTTGCAGCAGCAGTTGGCACAGGCAGTTTAGGTTTGGCGCTGATCTCTAGTTTCTGCACATCTGTGGAAACAAACCACTTTCAGTGTCATTTCAGGTGACACCAAGACGACGACGTTTGCTTTTGGTCCCACTCAGCCGTTCATTAAGTGTGTAGTGTACCCAGAGGGCATCACAGTTTATCGCCGAGGCAAATTTTGACACCAATCTTTGCCCCACATTCAACGCAATGAGCAGGTGCTCACAAAGTAGTCTCGCTCCCTCTTGTGTTCAGGGCGTTGTGCAAGTGAAAACTTGAAACAATTGAAGTGTGTGCTGGGACAAAGACACGGAAAGCGTGTCTCTGCGCCCTAATCACAGACCGACCCCGCCCCCTCCTCCCCTCGAACCCTGCTCCTGTGACATACCATTGCTTAGCTTATTAGTCATGTCCTCCTCATCTGACGTCACATGACCTTCGCTCGCCGACTCCATTTCGTCTTCGGAAGAGGACGAGCTCGTCTCTTCGCTGTTTTCTTCACTCGAGTCCGAATTCACGTCCTTCACCTCCTGCAGGTGTTGAAATTTGTTGTTGCCGCGGTTCGCCGGTGCTGGTTTGGCTGCTCCGTTACTCCCCCCTCCGTTTGTCTGAGGCTTCTCTGCTGCAACGCACAATTGATCTTTGACCTTTTCTTTCAGACTGGTCGACAACGGCGCCAAGAACCGATCGTGTTGACAGGGGCCAGCAACACTCACTGTCGACAAAAGAGCGCTCACCTTTGTTGCTCACTCTACCGTTGCTATTGTTTTTCTTGTGGTCTACTTTCTTGTCTGTGGGCTGTAAAGGAACAAATGGAGCATGGAATCCAGCAGCTAGCTGGTGAGTACAAGCTTCAAGAAAGTGGTACATTGAATATTCAACTCATTTCTAAGAAAAAGTTCCCTTTGCAAAAGATCAGATCTACCTTTTTGGCGATTTGAGCATTTGTGCCCACAAGCCAGCTCTCGTCCACTTTGGGCTCCGTGTCTGTGAGAACAGAAGCGCTCGCTGTCGCCGCTTTCGTCACCGCGGGCGCTGCTGGCTCCGCCTCGTCCCCGCTCCACAACATGTCCTTGAAATTGCCCGGCCGAACCGGCCACGATGTTTTCCAAGTTGTGTATTTTTCCGATCTCAGCGCTACTTGTCGGTTTTGGTTGACATCACCAAGGGGACGTTTTATCTCTGTCAACAAATCTTCAAACTCCTTCACCTGCAGTGAACAAAGTGAAGAATCTTAGATTCGTGTGGATTGGGTTCATCATCTCTGGCAGTCACAGCTTCGTAACAATCTGGAAAGTTTCAAGGAAAACGGCTGACAACAAGAATGCTACGCATAAAAAGCGTGTGGTCTATACAAACGTTCGCAGTTCATCACTGATCATTTTTTAAAAAAATTTTTTTTTTTCAAAAGTGGGTCTAACGTCTAACCCCAGACCCACTTTGGTCAAAGCGGGTCTAGGGTCAGACCTGCTTTCGAAAAAAATTTTTTTTTTTAAATGATCAGTACAATGATCAGTGTTGTTCACTGACCATTTTTTTCAAAAGCTGGTCCAAGCTTCCCCCCCCCCCCAGTTAGACCCGCTTTACACACACGGATGGACGGACATACAGACTGATGGTGATTATATTAAGCGTGTGGTACACGGCCCTTCGGGCGACCACACGCTTAAAAATGTTGGTTTCAAAGCACTCACATCAGACGGACGGTCTTTCTTGGTTGCACGCCGTTTGCCCTCCTCAGCTGAGATTAGCGCGAACTGATACTCTCTGAGCAGTTTCAGCGCAGTCGCTTTTCGGTAATACGCTTTTACGTTATCGTTGTTCAGCACCAAACCTGAAAAAAAGACGATGCAGATTCTAATTCACTGAAGCACATAGCAGATTGGGCTTCGTCACAGGGTCAAAGTTCATTCAGTTGTCGAAGAAACTGTTGGGCCACTTACCCATGTTACAGTTTTCAATGGCTTCACCATAAAGACCCTGAAGAAAAAACATTTTTGAATGGTTTATCTTTGTTCAGTTTGTGTCAGGAAATCGCACTTCCGTGCAAGTAATTTTTTTGCTGAACCAGCTCAGCAGAAAGATTGTGTCTCTCACCAATTTGTGCAGGCAAGCAGCTCTGTTGCAAAACACCGAAGAAACCAATTCCGTTTCAATTGCGCGACCTTCCAACCTTTCTATTGTACAAGCCAGGAATATCGCCTGAGTGTAATATTCGCCAGCATCCTCGTATTTCTTTTCTTTAAAAAGATCATTTCCCTCCTCCTTGTACATTTTCATAATTTCGACGATTTCACCCTGCAACGAAAACTACAGGTCACTCTTCACGCTCATGTGGTGGTCCTCCTTCATTCACGAATGGAAAGTGGGGTTGGGGGAGATAATCACCCTTGAGACACACCAATGGAAAGTATGTGCGTGTGTGTGTGTGTTGTGGACATTGCCCTTATATCAGTGTAGACGTGACCCACCCCACCCCCTTTTTCCACTTCTAGCTGTCGCAGGAACAAAGGAAAGCAACGTAAAATCACAAGTGCGAAAAACGCACAAGGTTCGGGCAATGGTACTGAACCACATTGCGAACACATTCAAAGTTTTACCCTTGGCAAATTGAGCTTCTTGATCAGCGATTCCCAAGAACTCAAGTTCGAATTCCACTGACTCAAATTCAACCTCCAGAACTTCAAACTCAACAAACTCACGCCACGGTGCTTTTCAAAGGTTTTTGAAAGCATAAATTTGGGCATGACTCAAAATTGTGCAGACAAGCTCGTGTGTCCCACCCGTTCGACGCAAATTCGGAAAGAATCTGGGCGACATGACGTCAAGTGATGGGTGAGATTCGGATTTGCAAGAAATTTTTGAATGGTGTCAAGTGATGACAGATAAAAATTGCGACAAAACTCATCATCGTGCAAACACGGAACCAAAAAGAAAGTCACTTACAGTTGGCATTTCGACAAGCTTTTTGTTCCTGGAAGAAAAAGAATCATTCCTGATAAAATTGATCGCAATGCAATTACTGATTGGCCAATGAAAGATGTGGGCGATGGGTGACAGTCAGCAACATATTTTGACACTGAGTGACAAACCTGAGGAGCGGAGTGAACTGCTCCAGTCTTCTCCTGCGGTCTTGCCTCTCCCGATCCATGGTGAGCTCTCCAGGTCCCGAGCCCCCTGCGCCTGCATGCGCCATGTCGAAACCTCAGTTCCACATCAGCCTGTCATCGAAATGAACACAACTTTTCATGTTGACGAGTCAATCTGCAACATTTGTTTGCGCCATTGGAAATCTGCATTTTTGTTCGATTGTCCGATCATCAATGAATCTATTGTTGCAACAATTTTCTTCCGGCCCCCGCATTGTGCGTAATTGAGGAATTTCGAATAAAGGACGACTGCAACCAGTGACAAGCACGTGCTTTCCGGGAAATGCCACCGAGGAGTCGCATCTGAAAATCCACAGGTGTCTGTGGAGATCTTTTGATCTCGGGAGCCGAGTGCAAGCTTTCTGTTGCAGGCGATCAAGACATCATGCGTGCGACTGGAATTGGAACAGCGAAATACCACGCGGCAATGTGTGGTCACGGTCGATTTTGACCAATCTCAAATCAAACCACCCTGGACCTGAATCTTTCGCAGTCAGCATAAATTTTGGAATGACAGGAAGATTTCAAACACAAGTTGCGTTCGTTTGACAGCTTCACACCTCCACTTACCAAGTTCTGAACCACAAACAAGCCTAAATTTACAGAAATACAAAGCTAATTTGTCTACTTTTAGAGTCGAACCACAATAAAGTGGCATTTGATCCAGTATATGTAAACCAAACAAAATCCACAATTCCGTGGAAAAGTGGGTCACAGGAAGTTGCTGGAATGAAAAATTTTTGCAGCCGCCGCAAAAGTCTCAGCGCGCGACATATCATGAAACTGAACGTAGTGCTTCAACAGGAGCTGTTCTGACACAGAAATGTTGCATCAAACTATTTTCTGTTGGGAGGAGTTTCTAAGTGACAACATTCAAAATGTTGTCAGTTTTGTTCACAAAAATGTTCACAGAGATTGCGCGCATATTTTTGTATGCGTAGATTATAAGAAGTTGTTTGTGGCATGTGACCAACGGGAGAAGTCACATGAGCAAAACGGAAAACCAAAAGTTAAAAGTAACTTCAAACCGAACAGCAAACAACATGGGACGGTCTGAATCACTTTTTCAACTGACATTCATCTCATTTGCTTGTTATTTGTGTAAGTACGGTCTGTCTCCAGGATGTGTGGATTGAAAGCTTCCACGGCGAAGAGGATCGTGGGCGATAATTTCAGTACCGTGAAGCTGTTACAAGATGCAGACTGGATCTAGATCTATCCACCAGCATCAACACTGCAAGAGCAACAAGATCAGTCGTCACATGCAGTTCTGTGGGCGTTTGGTATCATTTTTGGTCGCTAGTGCCCATTTTGTGCGGCAAGTGTCTTGGAAACCGTGTCCACAAATTGTTCCACCCTCTCCCAGAAGGTACAAGTCCCGGTAGGGATCCCGATGGTGATGAACTGGGGTGGCTGAAGAGGCGGTGGCTGAGGGAGGAAGGGGCATAAAATTGTGGACAGACGCACACATGAATGCAACTGGTTTTTGAGCCATTTGCTTCACCGAAATGCCCACAAGCACGACAATCAACACTCACCCCAACAAACACCCATTCGGAAATTGTTTTTTGGGTGGGGGAGGGGGGACAACATTCATTCGCAGTGCTTTTCTTTTGAGCGACGGCCGGCTGTCCAGAAATGTTCCAGTTCAAGCTGGCTTTGACTTGACGTGTTTTATTTTCACCACTTCTCGCCCAAGACCTGCAATATGTTTTCCTCGCCGTCCGATCAACTTGAACTTTTTTTGTCACACGTGAAGGTGCCCAAGGCAGCTTCCTGGAGGGTACCGTTTACATGAACAAAGGAAGTGCCAGATTTGTTGCGGGCAAACTGGACAAGAATGGAGCTGCTTACGGGACTTTCAACAACTCCTTGTTCTCCACCGGCTGGAGCGTGTTGAACGTCAAAGCGGGATTCAGCCAAAAACCAACAAGCAATGTGGAAATGGCATTTGCAGCGGGTTATTTTGAGGGTGTTGCCACAGCAGAGTGAGTACTGTGTTCTAGACAAGTCTTTTGTCACAAATCTGCAGATTTGTGCTTTTGCGGACAGGGTAATTGTAGCAACTTGTTCACGTGTTCCTGCGCACTTGTCACAACTTTGTTTTTGCAGGCAAATATGGCAAAACTACCAGAACCTGTATCCCTATTTCTTCGCTGGAAAGTCCAATGCCACTGTCGCCAAAACGAAGAAGTTCTTCAAAGATCAGGATGTCTGGACGAGAAACATGATCGAGAAGTTTGGGAAGACGGACCCGCTCTGGAGGCACGTGTCGTACGTCCTCGCGCAGTTCGATGGCTTGTACGCCGGATACATTTCAGTGGCCAAGAATGATTGGGTAAGCCAAATGTGTTGTTAGGAAAGGGCGATCTGTGGGAATCTGGTCTTGAAGTGACACCAATGTCCTGTGGAAAATTGGAGAAAAGAAACCCAGCAAGTCGAAGTTGGTGAACACTGATCAAACAGGCAGAAAACAAGGAAATGTTCGGCTCAAGCCCCTTCATTTCACTTTTGGGAGCTCCAGGTGTTTTGCTCCAGCCACATGAACACAGGTAGCTGCGCAGGTGCGTCACGCAGCGGGGGAACTTGTTTGTGGACCAAAAGCTATCACGGGTGACACCCCCTCCCACGCGAAGACCCCAGAAGCGTGTGCAAACGGAGATGCACCTGTGTTCAATGCGCAGGATTCTTGTTCCTCTGGCCCATGATGTGTGCAGCATGCTACTGCGCGGTGGTCACATAGTCCTGTGAGGACGATGTTCAGACCCTCGATTTCAACTGGTGAAGCCACAACACTGTTGCACTGGGTTCAGGATATCAATGGTGTCTTGTTCCACTGAACGGAAAGTTGACTCTGTTCGAATTGGCTTCTGCATTTGGAGTGAACTTGAACTTGCGGGCACTTTGGTGATTTGCAGGAGAAGGACGTCTTCGTTGTACAAGTGCTGAACGGGGTCGGAGACCTCCTGGACTTGATCCACGCAGTGGCGCCTGAATCACGACCAGACTTCAGCAAAATGACACCGGAACAGGTCTTTGCAACAGTGCTGAATGCGGGGCACTGCTCAGCACTAGTGAAGGTACACATAATTGTCATACTCCGAACACGAAGAGGGGAAAACAAACAATCTTTGATGACCCGACCTTGAAGAAAAAAGCCGAAATGATCACTCCCGCCCTGCACAAGTTTTCGACCCGAGCCGTTGCCTTCGACCTTTGCAGGTGACGGGAGCGTTCGAGAACGTGTTCATGGCGCACTCGTCGTGGTTCATCTACGAGTCAATGAATCGCATCTACAAGCATTACAGCTTCAACTTTCAAGACACCCACACGGCTGCCCAGAGCTTATCTTTCTCCAGCTACCCAGGTGCCAGAAAAATACAGCAGAATCTGCTGGACCAAGTGTCGGCAACGGATGGTGCGATGCACAAAACCACCGTGAAAAACGTGAAGAACATGCTTTCAGGTTTCCTCGAGTCCCTGGATGACTTCTACCTACTGGGGAGCAAGATGGTTCTGCTTCAGACAACTAACAACGTCTTCAACATGACCCTGTACGACGCTGTACAACCGCAAGCTCTGTTCGCCTGGCAACGCGTGCGCGTAGCGAATTACATGGCCAACAGTGGGAAGCAGTGGGCGGACGTCTTGAGGAGATACAACTCAGGTACTGCCCTGCTGAGGTTTGACTTTTTGCGATTGATTTGTCTCAGCATCAAAAACCAAGACTGTGGTTTGGTTCACTGATTGGGAGGACCCGCCTCTTTTCTCGAGCTTTCTTGATGCCCAGCGTCATTGTCACCGGTCGTGTTTTGGGTGTTTGATATATCTTGGCGTTTGCCTGCGGCATTTCGGCGAGCCGCAGGCTTGGTGCTGTCGCAATGGTGGTGTTCTGTACGAATGCGGTTTTGTTCCCAGTTGGAGGGAGTGAAGCACCCATCAAATTTCTTTTTTGCTTGTGGTGCACGCTACTGATCACGAAACGCTCCTGGGTAAGAAAGTGGAAAACCAGCAGTTGCTTTGAGAAATCCTATTGGTTGGTTGGCCCCTGCTCAGGAAACAAAACCGACTGTTGACTTCTTTTTCACTCTTCACTCTGGCAGGCAGTCGCCACTTATTTGCGAAACAACGCTTGTTGTGAGCACAATGCCTGCTGCAAGGAGCTGTTGGCTCATTGATCTTTGTCTCTTGTTTTGACGAACCTTCGATGGCATTGTCCTTCTGGTTCAACAGACGCAATGCAGTTGTGTAAATCTAAGTTTTGTATCTGCGTCTCTTCAGGAACGTACAACAACCAGTACATGGTGATTGACTTGAAGCAGATCGAGGTCAAGAAAAACATTCACGACAACGCCTTGTGGCTCGTCGAGCAGATTCCTACCAAAGTGGAGGCGGCAGACGTCACGCCAATACTCAGAGCAGGTGACGAAATGAACACCAGTGTTGTTTCACACAGGTCAGTGTTTCCTTCAGGAAATAATCAACATCCACTTTTATTCAGGATATTGGCCCTCGTACAACGTGCCGTTCTTCGAGTCGATCTACAACAAGAGTGGATACCCTGAGTTCGTGTTCATGCACGGGCTCGGGTACTCATACCAACTCGCTGCCAGAGCTAAAATCTATCGGAGAGACCAGGACAACGTGACCTCGATGGAAGCCCTGAAGTACATGATGCGCTACAACGGTGAGTACCGGAGATCGGTGTTTCTTTAGAGGACGGCTGCTCAACATGTCTGGTTGAGCGTCAAGGATAAATTTGTTTTATTGGACTTCAAACAGAGCTGTTACTTTGCCAAGAAGCGGTTGATGTGTTTCGTGTGAAATTGTTTGAATGGTAGCAGTGAGACGGAAAGTTTCGGGCCATTTGTCGTCGAGTGAAGTTTTGTTGTGTTTGAATGTTCTATGTCTCTCACTGCAGATTACCGAGAGGACCCATACTCCGGGGGAAATCCCTGCAACACGATTTGCTGTCGAGGTGACCTGAACAAGATGTCCCCAAGGCCTGTTGGTTGCTACGACACCAAGGTGACGAAGGGTCAACGCTTGAGTAAATCGGAACACGTCTGTGCCTGATGTGGCGATGCTTTCAAAGTCCTGTCTACGTTCCATCTGGTTTATATTTTGACTGAAGTGCGTGGATCGTTCTGCTTCAGGTCACCGATTTGCACATGGCGTTGGCCAGACAGTCCTACGCGATAAACGGTCCGACTGTTGGAGGCAGGTCGAAGCTGGAGCCGTTCGAGTGGACGGGACAGTTCGCCAAATATCCGCATGTGGGACTTCCGGAGAAATATGCGTTTTCCTGGCAGTTTATGGCTCCAGAACTGCCGTAGCGCCATGGCTTTCAACAGAATCATGCAGCTGTGCGCATTTTGAGGTGTGCTGGATGAGTTTTGATGATTTTGTCTGTTTTGTTTTTTACACTTGTGCAAAAGCACAGATGCGGATGTTAGATGTGCAGGTCAAGGGGACGTTTGTCGGAAGGTGAACCTCCCGTATTTCCCCGGGCACAGGCGGACCTGTCCCATCTCATGACGCGCACTGAAAGCTCATTCAACTGGTTGTTTGTTGTCTTTGAATCGTATCACTGCCTTGACGTTGTATGAACTTCATTTTGTAAACATATTGCCAAGTGAAATGATGTCACAAGTTTGCACAAGACCATGAGCTCCTCTGTGATACGCAAAACAGCTGCACCACTTGATCTGTACGAACATACCGTCTGACACTGTACTTTTCCGCTTTTGCGTAAGGACACGTGTTTTGTGATACCGAAAGATCTGCTGCGAAGCAGAATTGTTCTGGATTGCTTTGTGGAAAAGAAACGAGTACAACAGCTGCTATTCCATGTCTTTGTCTTTCTTGTGCGAGTGAAAATTTCGTTGGGATCGTTGCGCCGTGTATGTACTGAAACAACTGCGGGTGTTGTGCACTCCCCGTGCAGGATAAGGCCCTGTATCTTCGGTGGAGTTTTGGGGCGTGGAGAAAGCGTCTTCATGCCGTTATATTCTCCCAGGCAAAGTGCTCAGAATAGTCTGAAAAACGTGGGAAGAATCACTTTGCATCGCTCTGTTCAAACACGGAAGCGTTCTTGTTTTTGGAGGCTGACGGAAACAATTCATGAAATTGAAATTTATCGGAATCGACTTTGTTCCAGAATCCTCTCCACCTTCCTGGTCGCTCACGTGATGGAAGCGGACGAGCTGGCCCTCTCCGACGTCCACGTGAACGTCCAATTCACACCGCAGCCCGACCGCTCCTTCAAGGATTACACGGGTGAGGTGGAGGAGATCGTCCGAGCTGGTGTTACGTCACGTCTCGCGTACGGACGAGAGCCTGGATGTACTTCGCAAGTGCAGCATACCATGACCGCTGGGTTGGTAGCTGAGTGCGATCAACTTTCAAATATCTTTCAGTTGCGTTGTCGAGATTTCCATTCCGGAGCCCAGCGTGCGTGGACCCCCGGAAGGGTTCCGAGTCGACGCACGATGAGGACGGGGACCTGGATGAGGACGGGGACCTGCTCGTCTCCCGTCAAGACGCCCAGCGTGTCACAGACGTCATCTACATTGGCAAGGACAACTGCCTTCTTCGACTTCGACAAATTGTGACGTTGACTTAGTACAACGGCCCTCAACACAACACAAGTCTCATTAAAATCTCACAACAAAGCAAGACAGGATTTCAAATCATCGTCATTCTCTGTCTTTCAGAACACACACTGAGTACGAGATTAGTTGATGTGGGCCTGCAGGTCAGGATTTCTCTTCGGTTCTTTTGCTCTCACCTCCAGATTCTGATTCACTGACGTTGTTGCATGCGTGTTCAATTCAATCGATCTTTCAATGAAAGGAAAACATGTTAACCGCAAAAAATTGCGTTATCACCTCGCCTGGTTTTCAGGTTTGGCAAGGAAGTTTGCTGCTTTGTGATCACATTCTGCACAACGCGAATCTGTTCACGAACCGTGTGGTTCTCGAGCTGGGTGGAGGTGTTGGTTTGGCCAGTGTCGCTGCCGCCATGGTGGCCAAACTCGTCTTTTGTACAGGTGAACCACTCGGATTGACGTTTGCTTTGCAGATTTCGAATGTGTACCGGTGGTCGGTCTGAATGAACCTCAATGGCTTCTCGGTTTGCACGTAGATGTTGGTGATGACGTTTTGGAGCTGTGCGCGCGAAATGCGGAGGCCAACAGGCTCCTCTACTCAAATCACACGAACGAATCGGAGACCGAGCAAAATAAGCCTGGCGCAAAGCAGTCAGACACTCAAGATGTGATCCTGGTTCGAGAGCTCGACTGGATGAAAGAGAAACTCCAAGCGGGTTTGTTGGAAAATTGTGTTGTCTTGTGCGCGAGCGGGAAAATTAAATGTTTTGATGGCGAGAATTTTCCTGCTTGACCTGCCTGCTGCAAGTGCGCAGTTAGTCAGCTCTGCCCTTGTTTGAAACTCCGTTTCCTCAGTGGCCTTGTTGACTGGGATTTGGGAGGCGCAGGGCTGCCCCTGACCCGATGGACTTGGTCTCTTCAGAAGACGAATGCTGCAAGTTTGCGTGGTCTGCTGCTGATCTGGAAAAACTTGGCGAAGTGGAGATCATCGTCGCCGCTGATGGTGCGTGAGCATTCGATTTTCCTGCTCTTGTTATTGCAACGTCTGTTGCAAACATGACAGTCAGGACGTTCGTGTTTCAGTCGTTTACGACGACGACCTGACGGACGCCTTTTTCCGCACCGTCTATCACTTTCTGTCGAACAAAGCCCCCAAAACGCTGTTTGTCGCGTTGGAACGAAGGTAAGTCGTCCAGGTGTCAGCGCAAGTTGTTGAAATCATGATGTTGATATCAATGAACTGCCTTGCTGTTGGGTAAGATTTTACTGCACAGACTGGTGAAGCTAATTTTACTTCCAGGTTGAATTTCACAATGGAGGATCTCGACGTTTCATGTCCGGCGTACGATCACTTCAGAAAGTGTGTGAGCGATCTGTGTCAACTGAGCGACGAGAAAGTCACTTTTCAATCGCTCCAAATTGAGACCAAAACACTTCCGCAGTATTTTTACTACAACAGAACACAATATTTGGTGAGAATTTTTTTGTGGGTCACCTTTTCTCTTTCATCGTCAGGCCAAAGACGCGTGAAGATCAAGTGAACGGTTATTTCTGGTTTTGCAGGAACTTTGGAAGATATCCACTCATTTCGACAAGGGCTGAAGCCTTCGAGGCAGATTCGCATATTGCAACCCCCCCCCCCCCCCCGAGAAACAAGAAAATCTCGAGATCTCTCAATTTCAAGTGGTCAGCGAAAAGAACAGAAATAAACATTTGCATTGTTTTCAGAAATTTTTGTGTATTGGTCGAACAAGAAATTGGTCGGATTCCAATTGACCGCGGACTGCTGATTTTACCAAAGCATTTCGATAAACGCTACCAAAATTCACCATCCGTGGCAAGTGAAAACGGCCATTCAAAGGTAAGATGCTTTCACCATGCACAGCCAATTTAGAGTGAACGTCTTCCTTCACAATGCCGTATCAACAAAACAATTTTTCGTCCACTCGATTCGAATGTGCTGACCAAGAAAACTGCAACATGAGCTCCCGAGAAGAGGTTTGTCAAAGCCTTTGCCTCTGACAGCTTTATCTTCGGGCAAACATTGCTCCAGCGATGGTTTTGTGTTTGGTGACACCAAGTGGTTCCAGTTTACTAGCGATAATGCTCAAGGTCGAATCAGCGTCACGTGCAGGAAAGAACAACCAGTCACAGTTGCGGTGAGTGTACAGATCAGTCACACCACACTTGATTCAGGTATCTGTGCACCTTCATTCTGGTGAACGCGAGTCAGCTTCATGCTCAACTCGTTCCTTATCAGAAAAAAAATCCCATCTCTACGTGCAATGTTTGTTTCAACATCTTTGTACAAAAACGTATCACAAAAATAGAATCCTTCGGAACTTTCAACATTTACATGTACTCAGATCACACGCTTGAAAGTGAGAAGTTTCAAAATACAAATTTCAACAAACGTAGCACGCTTTTCAAGTCGAAGTCCTCAAATTTCAGGTAACTAAAACCGTCAGGTGAATTCAGGACGCATTATTTCTCCAAACTTTGAACGGTCGAAGCTGAAACTCGTCTGAGGTTCTGATGACTTTTCAAAACAAGAGTACAAACCGTGAAACTTGAATGTTCATACCGGTACTTCTGCATAGACAAGACACAATGATCATTCACATTCAAATATTCACACGCGTCCATAATGTTGGACAAATCGCTTCTCCATTCAAACATAAATAGATCTATTGTGCAACAAGGATGTTGCTAACAATTGCAAATTCACCATAACTGTTCAGCTTGGTTTTCCGCAACAAGTCACTCCCTGTTTCTCTGCCCCCAACCGACTCATTGCTGCCACCATCTTCTGGTTGACTGGTTCAGAGATCGATCTCTTTGGTCTGTGGACAGGACTTGACCATGAGTCTGACATTTGGACAGCTCTGACATCAGTGAATCCGTGTTGCCAGAAGTGTCTGAAACGATGCTGTTTCGAGATGGCAAGGGCCCATTCAGCTGTGAAGCCGTGTGCCGCCATGTTACCACCTCTTCATCCACGCGTGTTCTTTTCCTGAGAAACCACGGGCTTTTGACGTACTGGTCCCATGAAGATTACAAACGCACAACCATCTTGGAATACAACTGAACTTCTGTGTTTGAGCAGGCGAATCTGTGAATGCAAAATATTTTGCCCCGTAACTTCACAAACTTTCGGCCGTGCAATTTGTTTGCAAAGCTACACAGCTCCCATGTCTGTGTTCATGCACCTCCAGGTGAACAAGATTCAGACGACCGCTGTTTTTTCAAGTGTTGGCAAATTCCTGACAGGGGCGATTGATTGACAACTGCGATAGGCACCAATGAAATTACCGCACAATTCTTGTTATCCAAATGATGTCTCAACTGTGTGTGTGCGAGCACGGCCAATCCAAATGAGGAGATTAGCGCAATGCAGGCTTTTTGAAGGGCTCGGTCAATGCTGTGAATGGCGAACAACTTCAGAGCCAGCTTCTTTCCAAGAACAAGACCAGGCAAAACACCACTTCCGATGAACGACCCCGAAATGTTCACACTGTTGTTCCTCCCTGGAACAGGATAAACACTCCATCGTGTTGACAATTTGTCAACAAGATAAACAAAACATCTCCACTATGAGGCCGATTCCGTGGCTGATGCTGAGCTGCTGCCGTTTGCAAGTTTAGCACAGTGACTCTCCTGAGTGGAATTTGAGGTTGATGCTGCTGCTGAACTGGAGGAATGTATCCCGGCAAATGCGCGCTTCTGATTCGCTGATGCCGCTGACCCTGTGACACAACCGGATGTGGAGAACGACGCTGACTGGGCGAGAACTGACGACGTCAATGAGGACCGGCCTCGGTTTGGCAACACGGCAGCCACGCCCCCGTGTGAGTAGTTTTTGCGAGCTTCCACGTGATCGCGCAGTTTGTACAACAACATGGTCGTTCTGTGCACCACGTCCTGCTTTATGAGTCCGAAGTCGTACAGGTTGCACATGTGCATGATGAAGTTTCTGCAGAGATGGTCTCTGATCAAACGCTCTCCGTGCTCCTCCACGAACGTCTGACATGCGCGCGTCATCTGGCAATCTCCAATGAAACTGCAAGCAAAACATTTGTCACCATAAGACATGGTCGCAAACTGGACGAAGGTTGATTTTTGAAAGTGAAACGTGGTTAAGCATGCCTGATCTGGACTGTTCGCACGCACAAGCAAAGACGACTCACTTGTGTCGCATGACGTGCAGATTCCACATTTTCATGACTTCTTTCTCGCCTTCGTTCACGTCTGTGAAGTCGTCAATCAACTGCAAGAAACAAAATTAAATGTCTGACTGTTCTGTGGTTGACGAGCCGCTCCAAACGAACGTGTTGCGTTGCACACATTGCATGATTGACGCACAATCGACACAAAGCAACCCACTCAATCGCCACACCTGTTGCGTTTCGCGTTTTTCTGACACTTTCAAATGCCGATCTCTGTTGGTTTATGGCTCTTGGCGCAAGGTCTCCGGACAGTCGATTTCTGCCACTGCCACCTCGTTCACTCAGTTCCTCCGTCACACGCAACACTCACGAGGACGGTTTTTTGCTGCAGCCACTCCGGGTCGACCTCGTCCTCGCTGTCCTGGTCAATCTCGCTCGGCAACAGCGGGATGACAGCGTTCGAGTGGTAGTACAGGCGGTTGTGACCCTGGATGAACTGGCGCGACACGACTGACTCCTCGTCCGGCTCGACGAACTCCGAGTAGTCCGGCGCCGCGCACCGCTCCGGCCTGTCCGCGGGAAGCGGAAATGACGTTCACTCGTGAAGTGTCATGTGAACAAAACCAAATTCACCGGCAGCATGGCTCATTACGATCACTGGCACAACGCGACAGTCTCGATGTACCACCAGTCGACTGTTTCATTTCTTTGCACGCATCACAGAATATGTACTTTCAGGACGCACCTGTAGACGACGATGTGAGTGACGGGGGTTCTGCGCACGGGTCCGGCCCGGCTGAAGGAGAAGCCGATCTGGCTGTGCACGTCCTGCGGGTTCCCGATGTACGAGCCGTCGTAACAGTCGTTGATCGACACGTCGATCCGCGCGCCTTTGGGCTGCTCCTGTGTCGAAATGAACCGCACTGTTTCACCATTCCAACAGAAACACAAGGGTTTTCTTTCTTCAGAATTACCGTTTCTTTTTCTTGGTTCAGACGAAAGAACACTGACACTCACCACGTAGGTGAAGTTGAACCTTGGATGGGAGGTTCTCAGATGCTTCAACAGACTGAAGAGTTGCATGCAGTTGAGAGAGCACCACGGGCAGTGAAGGTCGTCTCTGGCTTCCGTCTGCTGCCGCGTGTTGTTGTTGTACAGGAACTGGTAGAAGATGCGCAGTTTCCGCGGTGACGGCAGAGCCGCCTCGCGCGAATTCTTCCGGTCAAACGTCAGCTCTTTCACCGCTGGAGGGAAGAAAGCAGAGAACTTATCTCACCAAAAGCACGCTCATTTGTCTGCGGCGACACTTAAAAGTGATGCTGCAAGCGTTTGAACCTCCAGTGCCAAGTTTATGGACTTCGTGTTACCACGCTCCGTCATCCATACAGGGCACAGAGCAAAATCAAACAACCAGGACCACTTATGGCCACGCCCTTGGACACCCGCAGTTTGTTGTACCCGTTGTGCAGAAGTCCTGCCACTGATACTTGTGCAACAGGCAATTTTCGCAAGTCCATCACGCTGAATTGTTTTCTTGACATGTTCCTCAGACACTGCGACTGACCGTGGTGGTCCCCGTAGTGGTGATTGCGAGTGCGCAGAGCCTCCATGACGGGAATGGGGGAGTCGACCAGTCCCTGACTAGGTGTCTTGTTCCAGCGCAGACTGAACTTGATCGTCGGACACTTATTGAAGATCTCAAAGCAACCAACAGCCTGTTAGAATTCAAAACGTTCAAGTTTTCCCAATGACCTGTGAAATTTCTTCGTCACTAAACAAGAGACACATTCGCGAAAACACTGCTTGAAATCTGCTGCTACAGACAGACAGCAAAACACAGGTCACGTGCAAAGAACAGAGCGAAGAGCGAAGACCGACATTTTACCAACCTTGCCGTCCATGACGGTTTCCCAGGACGCCTGTTGCCGCGGCGCGTGCGCGGCCGGCGGCGCGCTCAGTGGCTGCAGCGCCACCTCGTAGTCGCCCTCCGTCAACAGGCAGCGCCGATGCCGGTCGTAGATGACCAACTCCGCACAGTAGAGCACTGTAAGAGTGCAAATATCCAGACAATGATGCAGTCTTGCGCATGACCCGTCCTCTCAAGATGAATTTGTCAAAGATACATTCGAAGAAAAGAATCTCAGCTGGCATGAAAGTTACACTCCCTGTCCAACAACGCTTCACAACATTCCAATTTACTCCAAGCCACACTGTTCACCCGCGTGTGTCCGGATTCTCACCTGACTCCTGCTCGCCTGAAGTGTCCATGGCTGCCTCGTCAGACAAGTGCCCGTTGGGCACAGTTTCAGTGTGGTCTCCACCCGAGCCCGACCCGGAGCGGTGGCTGCGCCGTCGCTTTGCCGGGGGCCCTTCTGTACAAGAGAACACGCATTTCACTGAAGACGCAGGATATATCATACAAAGGCATAAGAGGGAGAACTTGTGGGTGTGTCGTTCAAATTGCACTCCAATCTCGTCAAAAGATCTGAACGCCACAACACTCACCCGGTTCGAGTCCGTTGACAGTGCCGGTCGCGTCACACGTGACCCGAATGAGCAGCGTGTAAGAGCGCACCACGTGGCCATTGCTGTGTTTGAAGTGGTCGCAGCCGACGGCGATCGCCTCTGCCTTTGATGGTGTCGCGTTCTCAGGATTGTAGGGGACTTTAGCGCGACCCAAACTCACCTCCATAAGAGGCGAGGAAACATCCTGAGGTGAAGAGATGACGTCGCGTTTCAGAGGAACAGACCAATACCGACAAACAACTTTGCAACAACACCCAAGCCGGAACACAGGCCTCTTCCCAGTAAACACACAAGGTCTGGAAGTGGACGAGTCTTGCACTCACCTTCCTCTTTTTGTGGCATATTTTCACCAACAGTAATTCCAAGTCAACGTATGAGGCGGTGCCGATTCCTGAAGAAAGAAATTCAGCAGTGAACCAAAGCTATCGAAGAACATGGTCGCGTATGTACGCCTCACACTGACGAAAAAGTACCCACCCGTGCTGTCGAAGAATCCAGTGAATGTCAAGTTCATAAATTCATTTTTATAGCTCTCAATGTTCAGGTCCTTCTTCCGCTGAGCTTCCACTCGATCCTTGATTGAGTCAACTTTGAATCCTTGCCTGCAAAAGTTTTCAAATTCGTGCATGAAAAGTCCGGTGTAAACCAGCAGTTTTTGCTGCTGAACGAAAACAACTGACCCAGAAATAATTCCCGTGGCACAAAGTTCGCAAGAACTTGAGTTTTGGGAGCACAAGTCACAGGTCAAACGCCGTGTTTTCTCGGCTGCCCAGAACAATTCATCGCAAATGGAGGCGGAAAACAAACCTTGTGTTTCTTTTTCGCTTGTTCCTGCATTGCATGTACGTCAACGTTCGGTGCAGGAAAATCGGCTGAAAGTTGTGACAGTACGTTGATTCAATGAATGGGGTTTTGGAGTTCAGACCAGACACACTTCTGCTTGATTTTTCTACTTTGTTCCAAATTATCACAAAGAACGCATGTTTCCAGTTTGCAGTTTAGTACTGTATCAACTGTAGAGTCTACAGTTGGTTTTAGATTTATACACAAAACAAAAGCAAGGCGAGAGAAAAAAAACAACAACAAAAACTCACCGACACCAGATTTCTTGCACGAAGATATCTGTAAATCTGCGTTGGCTCTGGAAAGAAGAATGACAAAACATGAATGACAAAGAAAATGAGATCAATACTCTCCTCGATCAGGAGTGTTCACACCTTGTGTGCCTGCAATAAATCTCAAATCCCAATATTCCATGTTCCGGATAAAGTGTCAAGACAAGCAGGCGGATTGTCGAAACTGATCTCAGTGTTGAACACTGAGCCTTTTTCACGCGCCCTGCAACAAACAGCACGACAATGGCTTCCATGACGAGGCTATTTCTGCTGACTGAGACCTCCTGACAACTGCATTCACTGGCGAATCTCTGGACTTGGGAGTCGACTCCCGACTGTCAACACTAGCAAAAACTCCACCGCAACCGAACACACGTGACAACACACTTCCAGCCGTCAGATTACCACCAGACTTCGCAAGAACATGCGATTGCATTTTACACAAGTATTCGCACACATCCACATTCAACAACTGTGGCTTGAGTACCAGGCGCAACGTTCGGAGACCCAAAGCAGAATGATCGGCAAAATCGAAGCCATTTCAAACGGAAACTGGGGCACTTTGGATCGGTAAGTTTTAGCTCACTTACTTTCAAAAGCCTGAAGGAATAACTCATGATCGGCCTGGATCTGTTCAAACTGTGGCTGTACTTCGTTATGAACTGTTCTTTCTTGTTTCTTGGGTGGCATTTTCCCTAAAATTCAGCAAAATATTGGCCACCCATCGAATCCGCGGGAATCGCCGTTTACAAAAGCATGGAAGTTTAGTCCGTTTCCCGGGCCGCGGCGGAGTCTCGCTCAGCGCGGCGCCGTCACGTCGGGCGGCGCAGGGAGCCGTGCGGGACTCAAGAAACGCTTTTCTTGACATGTGAAAATCGGACGGATCCCTGTGAGAGTGAAACGGGTTCCTGCCAATTTTCCCGTTTGTAGTAAAGTTCCGGGCGAGTTTTCGAAAATTTTGAAAATGTTGAAATATTTAAGTGTAGAATGCAGAAGATGACTTGGAAAACAGACATCAGTGGAGATCACTAACCATAGAATCTGAAATCGTGAAAGAGGTGAGACAGTCCGGTGAGTAAGTTGTGATCTCAAGTTGAAATGGTTCCACTTCCTCATGATTTCAGGCCGGGCCATGAATTTGAGCCAGACATTCCTATGACTTTGTTCTGTTTTACTGGCAGCATGACAACGCAAGGGGATATGCGACCTCGGTCTTTGTAGAAACAATGTTTGAACCTGATTATTTTGTGCAAAGCTTGAGTCGGTAAAAGCTTAAATATATTTCTGAGACAAGTGGACTCCCACCGATGCCATGCCTGACGGATGACTCACGTTGCGATTTTACTTGTTGGACACGTTGTTGGCGGGTCAGAAGGGTAGGGTCCGAAAACGTAACAGTACCCTTTTGACTCGACGATCGTCCGTGTGGAAACTACCTATGGGTGCTTCTGACACTGAATTTGAC
>JAAUXT010027360.1_pt1 | contig 25435 bp, 21 predicted proteins | sample 7278171 | NCBI WGS metagenome assembly JAAUXT01 (sample SAMN14350112, study PRJNA611818) | marine sediment metagenome | isolation source: surface marine sediment (1.8m) | place: French Polynesia: Moorea | collected 2018-08
CCTGCCACCAAACGAACGTTTTCCTGTGGCCACACCCCAAACCCTCCCTCAAACCCAATTCCGATTACTATTTTAATGGGGGGGGGAGGTTCTGCTGGATGTTTTATTGTGGGCGGGTTCTTTGCGGAGGGGGGCGAGTCATAAGTTCAAGGGCTCGTGTCTGAATACGAGACCAGAGCAGAATCCTGAAAACTCTGGTGCGTGGCGTGACGAGTTCTTGTTTTTACGGTCCGCTTGGACAAAAGCGTCGTGCACAGCGCACATGCGCGAGCGAGCCACCGTGCCGCGGGCGACGCGACGCGTGATGGAGGTGGACGCCGGGCAGGGTGTCGAGTCGGACCGCAGGACGGGACGGGAGACGGGCGGGACACGTTCGCTGCACAGCGCACAGGACTCAAAAACAAAGGAAACCCCGAAAGTCTCAGGATTCATATTCTGCGCGTGCGCGTGTAGTTTGGTACACAGTTTGGAATTGTGATTTTTGGTGTTGTACAATTTGAGAGGCATCGGCCCCCAAATGCAGTGAAAAGAGTCAAGACCAACACACGCGCGTGCACGCATGTTTGACGACTACAACGCGCAGTGTCAGAGACGCCCTTGTCTCCAGCACCGTGACTGCGACAACAACGCCATAATTTACTGCCACCCATCAAGTTTTAATAAAATTAATAACAAAAGCAGAGAGAACCAACACAACAACAAAGGTTCTCCCATCCCTTTGGTGCGTTTGGCTCAGAGGAACCGCGAGCAACGCGATTCTTCCAGGACTGAGGACGTTCTCCCGACTCCCCAGAGACGGTCATGTTGGAACCACGGACTCTGCCGGACCAGCGCACCGGGTATACAAGGTGAGGGAAGATTGTGGGGTGACCTGTGATACAGTGAAACAGAAATCTTCGAGATAGATAACAGGCAAAAACATGCAAGTTGAGTGAAGTTTAGGAACGAAAAGGACTTTTGTCTTTTTCTCTCAAAAAATGTCTATTTCCTCTGGGATTTTGTTCACTTTTGTGAAAAACGGTTCAAACTTTTGAGAATTGAGAAAAGTTGTGCACGAATAACGAGTTTCTGTGTTCCCACGACAATTGCACCTTTTCAGTCTTTCTGCGTGTGGTCCCCAGTGCACAAAACTCTCATTGCAGCACTCAAGTTACACACACATAGGAATCGCGTGTGCGAATCGATAAATTTGGAGGTGACCTGTGTCACTCAAATGTCCACAAACCAGGCAATTGCGTGAAACTTTTGCTGATGGGTGAACAACTTGGCTCATGATGGATTTCCTTGGTTCACCAATCTGAAGCCATGGTGTCGTGTTCCCAACATCCGATCAGTGACACAAAATAAACTGTTCAAGCTCCAGATCCTTGCTTTCGGAACCAAAAGGCCCCAAACAGTTCCTTTGTCAAAATTGCAGCGAGGGTCCCGGAAGATCAAGCCCAATGACCCTTTTTCCAAGGGACACAAGAACGAAATTTGTGCATGGCGTTTTGGTTTTGTTTTCGTGGAACAAGGTTTGCGCCGAAGCAAAATCTAAAGTTCTGTGAAAACTGCTGTGTTGGTCGCTGCTGGCGATGTCTGGTTCGAGATTTTCACTCAACAGGTTTTGAAGCGGAGAGACGATGTAGCAACCCACGTGCTACGTACAGGAAAAACGCTGACGTCACACGACTCACGACGATGCGGATTCGAACCGTGACCGTAGCGCTGCTGCTGCTGCTGCACTGCGCCACCACGACCTACCAGCAGTTCTTTGACGACCCCTTCGACCTTGCCTTCGACCTCGGAAGCATCGTGAGTTTCTCAAGTGTTTCTTTCACACACCAAATGTCCAAGGGCGGGTCCAGGGGAGTCTTGGGCCCCCAACCCCAACAAATTCTAGTTTCTCACCCGAAATGCTCCGCAGATGCAAAACGTTTCCAAGCTGAAGTCAGTTCCCAAGGCGTTGGACCACCGACCACATTAGATCTATGGATGACCTGGGTCACCTGATGAACTTTCGCCAGCAACATTTTCATGTTAAAAATTTTGTCAGTTTTTGGCAAATTTATGTTGCTTGCACGCAACATTCAACTTCCGCACACAAAGCCACACGCATATAAAATTTTGCGTGGGTGTGAGCCTGTTTGAAAACACTGCGCTTGCGTCTTTTTCCTTTTACACTGTGGAGTAGGTATGGCTACCTGTACTCTTGAACTAGAGTGTGCTTTTTGCCCTTTTCCTTCTTGTTACAGACCGGAGACCTGCCGAACGAGCCGGCCATGTCAATCGATCCAAACTTCCTCGGTCCTGACCTGCACGCAGCCCCCCATCGGCCTCCGCCCCCGCCTCGCCCGCCGCCTCGTCCCCCGCCGCGGCCCCCACCCAACCCACCGCCCCAACCCCCGCCGCCGCACCCGCCGCCCCCGCCACCACCAGTCCCTGTTGCCCTGGAAACGAACCTGAAACAACTTCCGGTTGGTGGCGATCTGGTCGTCTTGGAGACGGACTGGAAACAGCTTCCGGCGTCTCCCTCGCCCGAGTCGCCTGGCAACAAGACGGAAAAACACGAGGCTGGTTTGGCGCAAAATTCCAAATCTGAAAACCATGCAGGAACATCCAATGATACTTCTGTTTCAGGCTCTGATCAACTGACAACAGTTATGCCCTCTGGAGAGCCGAGAACAACTGAAAGGGAAACCCCAGATCCAAACAAAGTGACATCAGAACCGGAAGTGAAAAACGACACTTCCGGAATTCGCTCGACGCCGACCTATTGGCCATGGCGTCACACTGAGCAGACCCCCGAGCCTGATCCGACCATCACCGAGCTCCTCGAGCGCCTCACGATCGAGCGAGCTGGCAGCATGCAGATGCCCACAAAAACGGGTCACGTGAGAATTGGAACTTCCGGTGTCATGCGCGCGCATCCTGAAGGCCAGCGTCGCGCCGGATTGGCTGGAGCTCGAAAGAGAAAAGTTGTGTTGCCACAGAGTTCGAAGGTGGAAAAGCCCTTTCAAAACCTGCAAGTGACATTTGATGGAACGAAAAGTTTGACGGAAGTTGTTGGCCCCCTTCTTCGAAAACCATCCGTGGTGCATCCTGAGGAGAAGAAGCAAGAGAAATTGGACCCTTTATTCTGGCCTCGTGTCAGAACTCAGAAAAGACCCACGAAGAAGCAAGAATCTCGTCCTCCGGGTCCAGGACCGGGTCCGCAGTGGGAGAGCGCTGTCTTTGACATCCTCAACAACGTCGTCGTGCCGGGCGAACTGACCATCAAACAGAACCAAATCCTGAAAACGAAACCGAAAATGAAAGTGAAAGCGCCGCCGCCGGGAAATCGCAAAACTGCTCTGCACTACCCCTGGATGAACACGAAGTGGGACAGAACCCCTGCTCCCCTTGGCACTTCCGGTCAGCACCAAGGCCCGAGGCCCTGGGGACCAGGGGTTAATCAGGGATATTTTGTAAATGCAAAGAACAAGCTGATGCCCACATTGAAAAGATGGACCAATCACCTTCTTGCACCGAAGAGGATTCGAATTGACTCAGGAATTCGGGGTGAAGGAAAGAAGGACTTGAAATTTTCGTTGCCTGACCAGATCAACAAGCAAAGAAGCAGAGATTTCAGGAAAAGACACTTCCACCACGATGGCATCTACAAATACAACAACCAGGATGAGAAAAAAGACAACTTCTTCCACGCAGAAAAAGAACGTGGAAACTTGAAGGCCAGCCCTCTTATTCGAGAGAGACAAAAATTCTTTCACAGACACTCCAACAATCAGAAGATACTGCAGGGGAGAAAGACTTTCTTCCATGCTGGAAAGAATAAGGTGATGCCGCATAACACACCACGTAACCAAAACACTTTTTCCCAACAGGTTGACCTGCCCAGAAACAAAGGCATCCTCACTCCAAACCAGCAAAAATTGACGTGGTTCGGTGAATCTCTCAGGCACGTGAAACCTGAGTCAAAATTTATGAGAGAGAGCCACACGAGGACTCAAGTGCCCGTGCATGCGTCCAACAAATTTGAGAGGACCAAGAGTTACCTGGAGGCTGTGGTGAGCTACACCCTCGCTGCCCCGATGGTGGAGAGTTTGGCCCTCGGCAGCGCTGATCATGTTGGTGGGAAGGTGGAGGCCACCACCCTCCCCTCGGCGGAGTCAGGGCAGCAGCAGCCGCTGGGGCAGGGAGGCCTGCGGCTGGAGCAGGGAGGCCAGCGGGCGGGCCAGGCAGGCCAGCGGCCAGGAGAGGGAGGCCAGCGGGCAGGCCAGGCAGGCCATTGGGAGGGACAGGCAGGCCAACGGCCAAACAGGCAGGTCCAGCGGGGACCAGGACCCCGTGGCACCGGGTTCCAGAGCGAAACATTCACCATCCCAAGAAATCTGAAGACTCAGTACTACAACGTCATCATGCAGCTCATCGAGTCCAACGACAAGAATAAACACGCTCTGGCGAAGACGCAGTCCGTGGAACCAGGGCCTGAGCACTGAACCTCACACAGAGGCCTGAATGCTCACGCACAGTGATTGGTTCAGATCTTCCCCAGCGCGTTTGCTGCAGTTTTGCCTGGATGTTCCGTGGTTCCGTCCAGGACAGGAGCGGGTCCAGGATATAGAGTTGAGACGGTCGACCGACCCTTTCAACTTCGAAAAGCCAAAAATGAAATGTGCACAATAAGGGGGATTTTTTGTTTTGAAGGTCATGGAGGTCAGGCCAACCCCCCCGTGGATCCACCCCTGCAGGATCACTGTGTCTGTGGTGCACGCCAAATTAGAGGGGATTGAGGATCGGTGAAGTTGTGAAGAAAAGCTGAAAACCATGTTCTGGCCTTGTGCGGGAGGCTTGATAACTGGTGTAAATTTGGCAGGTCAAGGAACCCGCGCATGCACCCGTCTGTTCTTCTGGTTTGTGCGAGAGGGAATCAAGAGGTTCTGTTCATTTGCATCTTCACCATGCATCGAACTGTTCGACACGGGTTGTTGACTCGAGACAACTTTTTCGTTTCCCCTCTTTCATTCTTTCTCAACCGCGTGCAATGAAATCATTGGCCGCGTGACCCATGGCATACTCAAACAAATTTTCGTCTGCAGGGTACACAAATACCAATCATCAGCACAGGAATAAATAAAATGTCGGTGTCGTTGACGCCAAAGAAGACAGTTCCTGATTTGACGCACAAGAACTCGTCTTGGGTGCAAATTTGTGTTTCTTCAGAAAAGCAAGGAAAGGGTGTGGACAAGAGGGCTGATTCCATCTCCTAAACGAAAGGGGTTGTATTTTCAATTCACTTCCAGCGGGTCTGCTACTTCCTTGCCTTTTTTGTGCATGTACAGTAACTCAAAATGAGCACCCGCTCCCACCTTTGCGAATGTACATGTACATGTATGTTGATGTTGCGAACAAAGATCATCACACAACAAATATAACACTCGTTTTGTGTGTGTGTGTGTGTGTGTGTGTGTGTGTGTGTGTGTGATTCAGCCCCATTTTTGCGCACTCTCGTTGGTTGCTGTTTGGCGTTCGCAGCACGAACACTTTTACAAATGTGTTAGAGTTCAGCCCCACCCCTCTCACGTTCGACCCCCACCCCACCCCACCCCCACCCCGACTCATGAAATCTGATCGACCAGACCTCGGCAACTTGACAATTTGATTCGGTCAACTCGACAAGTACGAACTCACCAATCTAGAGGGCAAGACGTGTGTGAACTTTTCCAAAAAGTAGAACTTATGCAAACTGCAAACTCATTGCGTGTCAAAAGGGCTCCTTGAAGTCTGCTTTGATCAGTCTGCAACTTTGGTTGAGAACAAGTCTTCGAGGTTCAAGTCCCCGAATCTCCCCAAAATTTGCCCTGCATTGGGGTTCAGCCTGAGGATGACCCAACTTTGGACATTTTTCTCCTTGTTTGACAATGGGGGACTGAGCTTGTACAAAAGTGAGTGATAATTTCTGCTTGAATCAGGTCATTTCCTTTTTTCCACCTTCGGCAGATAAAACCATCCAAATACGGGTTTTGCCTTGACAGCGACACAGGATGCTGACACAACGGCGCATGCGCGGGAGGCTGAGCAACCCGTCGTCTTAGTAGCGCTCCTGGTAGGGTGTCCAGCAGGTGAAACAGGCTGATGTACAAGCCATTTTCGATGAACACTGAGGACATTTGTGTTGGTTTATGAAATCTCACAAAATAAATCACAATTATTCTGAATGACTAGATGAACATTGTGCGTCGGAACCCAAATTTTTCTCGGTTGTAGCAGCACTGCTTGTTCCACGGACAGCCGATACATTCTGAATTCTCCGGTTTTGTCGAGTTTTGGCAGTTCAGAAGAAAATCTTTTTGTCTTCAGAATTGTCTCTTCATGACCAATTTGCTTTTGAGAAAAGAATTGAAGACTGATTTCTTCAATTGCAATTTGAGCATTGGTGTCTCTCCCAGTGGTCGTCGGACCGACGTCCACAGGACGCGCAGTTTAGACCAAGCCTTCGGAAACAAAGATTATGGCGACAAGAATATTTTCTTCCAACGCAAATATCTGAGTTTTGCTGAAGCATCTTCTGTCAGAAATGCTTGTATCTGGCGAATAAGATCCTATATTTGTCGCACAGGCAGTATTACGGAGGCTAGTGATCGCTAGGTACGTGAAAATTACGTTCGAATTTGACCTATTTCTCGGTTTTGTCACAAAAGGACTCCTCCCAATTTTCAGGGATGTCGAACAAAGCTACGACAAGCTGTCCTCACACCAACTTTCTTGCTTCTTATCACACAGAATGGAGTTGCGAGTTGGTAGCAGGTACCGGCTCGGCCGGAAAATCGGCAGTGGTTCGTTCGGAGACATCTATTTGGGTGAGTTTTGGACAGGAAGCTCTTCCGATCTTTTTTTTCTTTGCACAGATCTTCTAAAGGAATGAATCAAAAGGTTGAGTCAGCCTCGCAGCTGGGAATATCCAACCTAATGCAGATTCTGCAAAGAATCCTAGCGTGATACATATCGTGACTCAGATCGCAGAGTTTATTTGGTTTGTCCTCTGATCTTGGAAACGAGAGAAGAACCGGATGAAGAAGAGGAGAAAATTTATGACCTCTTGAAAAATTCGAACTTGTCGATCGCGACTACCTCTCCTGAAAGATCCGACTGACATTTTGGCACTTTGAGAGTTCTCGCCTGAACTTGTCCTGTGTGTAGTGGGCGGCTGCTGTTGTGGAAATGTGGTCGGTTGGCTGGCGGTTGGAGGAAAATCTCGGGCAAATTGTCGCCAGTCAATTGCAGATCTGTCTCAGCAAGATTTCTTTGGCCAGAATGTTACGAACGCAAAAGATGGACTCTCAAAGAAAACTGAAATGTGGCCGAGCGTTTTTGCCAAGTTCGGTGGGCTTCAGTTTCCGTTGTCCCGAGGAACCTGAAGACGGAACAATTTTCACAAAGTTCCGCAGTTCCTGATTGTGCGATGTCCCTTCAGTGTCGCTGTGGCTGAAACCAAAAACAGTTTTTCGTTGTGGCTTCTGAGCCAGGATGTCCCCCTGTCTCATCACGTCACGTCCTGTCCCCAAGGTGTGCACGCGAAGGGGGAGCGCCCCGTCGGACATCGCACTCACAGTTGCCTTTCGCACTGATGGTTTCAAATGCTCGTTTGCAGGGACGGACATCACGAACGCTGAGGAAGTGGCCATCAAGCTGGAATGCGTCAAGACCAAACACCCGCAGCTACACATCGAGAGCAAGATCTACAAGATGATGCAAGGAGGTGGTGGGTCCAGACATTTCTTTTTGTTTTATTTTCTTGTGGAGGAAGAGCTTTGTTTTGTTTTCTGCGAAGGTAGGGAAAGACGCACGCGTTGCCGTTTGAGATCACGAAGTGAAACTTGCAGCAAATGTGACGCGCAGTTGTGTTGACATCTGTGTCCTGACGTCAGCAAATGTGACGCGCAGTTGTGTTGACATCTGTATCCTGACGTTGAAGGAGCCGAGCCTGTAGATACCGATACGTTATCAGATGATGAAGAGCCATTGACAGACATCACAAGTCGCTGCCCTTTTGGTTCAGACCAGTTCGCTGTTTCACTGTCTGCTCACGCTGAGGACATTTGTAGTTCACTCGCTTCCCGCCGAAATTTCTTTCTTTTTTTTGTGGGTGCGTGTGCAAGAAGTCAAAACACACAGACGGGAAATGCCACCTTTCGCAGATAGCGTAGACATGAGCAGACAGACGACAAAAATGGCTCCAGAAAACATTTTCAGTTGGGTTCGAAATCAGCTGTCGCGCATCTTTGTAAAGTACTGCAAGATTCCTGTTTGGTTTCCAGTCGACGTGAAATTCTGTACAGTCTGGTGTTCCTTTGTGTGTGTGTGTTCCCAAAATTTCTTCAGCACTGCTTCTTGTTCGTGTGCAAAGGCTGACAGGCTTTCTCATCTCGAAGCACAGCACTGGGGTCCAAGTGAAATTCACGTGGAATTGCACGGCTATTTTTGCCTCGCTTCATTCAAATCGAGTGTCATTCGATTCACAACACAAAGAGAACTCCACAGTGCGGAGACAGATCCTTCTGTTGGAAGTTTCATTTTGTGGTCGGATTTGTGTCGAAGAAGAGTCGACATCTGTGTCGACATCGAAGCCACATGAAGTGACGCGTAGTTTATATTTTACGTTGACATTTTGATTTCTCTACGTCGTTGACGTTGGCTTCGCGTTCGGTTCTTTTGGCCGTGTTCGAGTTGGCACGTCAGTACTGACCGGTACCGTATTCACCCGTGTACAAGTCGCACCCAAGCAGAAGACGCACCCCAACTTTTGCCTTGAAATACCAGTACGAGGTCACATCAAAATTACAGTCATCTCATACCATGTATAAGGCACCCTGACGTTTGGTACTCAATTTGGGACAAAAGGGTGCGTCTTGTACATTGATCGATACGGTACCCAGCATTGTGACGGAGCCCAATCGAACACGGCTGTTGCGCTGCGAATTGTGAATGGAAATTCTCTGCGTCAGTCGGGATTCCGACGATCAAGTGGTGCGGCGCGGAGGGCGACTACAACGTGATGGTGATGGAGCTGCTCGGACCCAGCCTCGAGGACCTCTTCAACTTCTGCTCCCGCAAGTTCTCCCTGAAAACAGTGCTGCTGCTCGCAGACCAACTGGTGAGTGTGTGTGTGTGTGCGTCGTGTGCAGCTTCTCCGCATTGGCTGACAACAGTGATGGTCGGTGCGTGTGTGTGCTTTCTTGGGTGCACACAACTGGTGCGTGTGTGCGTGCGCTACAAAGTGCGTGAAACTTTAAACACTTTTGCGTGCACAAGTTTACGGTTGTTTGGGAGTTTAGTTACGTAAATTCAGAACACTGGCGTGTTGATGCTAGTTGCTCTTGTGTCTGATGTGCGCATACAACAGCTTCAGTTGACGTACGACGCTGGCTGATGCAGTTGCGCTTAATGTACGACACAAAATGAGATACCGTGTGTCCAGCCCGCATCGCTCTCAACAAGCGCTCGTTTATTTCCATCCCCCAACAGATCAGTCGAATCGAGTACATCCACTCGAAAAACTTCATCCACCGGGACGTGAAGCCGGACAACTTCCTCATGGGGCTCGGGAAGAAGGGCAACCTCGTCTACATCATCGACTTCGGGCTCGCCAAGAAGTACCGAGACGCGCGCACCCACCAGCACATCCCGTACCGGGAAAACAAGAATCTCACCGGCACGGCGCGCTACGCCTCCATCAACACGCATTTAGGGATCGGTACGTGCTGCTGCTGCTGCGGTCACCGGGAAACGCCCCCGGGTACACTGGGACAAAGCTTCGAACTTCAGGCTTGATTGTCCGTGATTCCACCAGGCTTTTTACGTGGGCTTGAATCAGGAAAAGTGGGTTCGTCTTTTGAGCACTTTCCATTGACATAACATGACGCGATCAACTGAGGCTATTACCTGGGCTGTAAGTGGAGAAAGTGAGTGGGTCCATGCTTTGAGTGTCCCTCCATTGACATTACATGACGCCTGCGGCGACACGCTCTTTGAGACGGAAACTTCAGAATCACGTGGCATTTCAGAACAAAGCCGGCGGGACGACATGGAGTCGCTCGGGTACGTGTTCATGTACTTCCTGCGCGGGAGTCTGCCGTGGCAGGGCCTCAAAGCCGCCACCAAGCGACAGAAGTACGAGCGCATCAGCGAGAAAAAGATGTCCACGCCTATTGAAGAGCTCTGCAAGAGCTTTCCATGTGAGTTGCCCTTTTCTCAGTGCTGTATTTGTGCGTGGATGTGGTATGCCAACGTGTGAGTGTGTGGTGGGATTGCGTCAGCGACACGTTTGGAACGAGGGCACTCTTTGTTGACATGTCCTGTTGTGATGATGTCAAAGCTTCAAAATGTCGCGATGACATCAGCAGGAACTTCTTGTCGGTCTCTTTGCCGACCTATTGGTGGGGTCTGCAACTGTGTGCGTCCGTTGAACCTTTTGCGTTGCAGCTGAATTTGCAACTGGCGCATCACTCGCTCCCTATTCACATGCATCTTCACCATGTGGCGTCGCAATGTTTGAGGCGTAACGCCAGCACAGTGTTGCGCATTTAGTGTGCACGCGAATGAAGGAAAGAACGAACGAGTAAAATTATGACTAAAATTGACCGCCCGTCGTCGCGTCTTGGTTGCAGCTGAGTTCGCGACGTACTTGAACTTCTGTCGGTCGCTGCGGTTCGACGACAAACCCGACTACTCGTACCTGCGCCAGCTCTACCGCAACCTGTTCCACCGCCAGGGGTTCACCTACGACTACGTCTTCGACTGGAACATGCTGAAATTTGTGAGTTGCTCTCTTCTTAGTACGGCTTTTCACGTGTGACACAGTGGTGCAAAATGTATTCCAGTGTACCTGGGCGTGTGTTGGGGGGGGGGGTGTTCGTTCGTGGGGCAAGATAGGATAGGTGTGTGTGCCTATGGCCTATTACTGGCACAAAGTTACCTTCGGTTCATTTGCGTTTGGAATGTGTCCGCAAAGAATTATCAAAACGACTTTACTGGTCTGATGCCGTCTTGGAGTTCGCGTAACACGCGTCAAAAGTTCAGCATACCTTCTCAATTCTCACTGTCGCAGCTGCACTGTCTCTGATCTCATCAGGTCAAAAGTTACGCGAGCATAGCAACACTTGCGCTGGCTGGGATCTGACTGTGTCGCTTCTTGGTGTTTGCAGCAGGGAGGGACGCGGGGCTCCGAGGACGAGGATCCGCCCGGGCGGGGCCCCGGCGACCGGCGCGGCGCCGACCGCATGCACAGCTCGGGGTCCCGCGGCATGACGGGCGGGCAGCTGGGCGCGCTGCCGCGGACCGGCCCGCGCGGCACCGTCGACCAGGCCGCCGTCCTCGCCCCCGGCATGGCCGGACTCGACTACGGAGGTACTGTCGCTTTCCTTCATTCCCACCGCACGGTATCGTCACTACACGCAGTGAGGACATGACGTGTTTGCAACAAAGAACCAATTCGGAACATTGGCACAACCAGCAGGGAAGGGAGCCAGCCTTTTCTGTGGTTCTGTGGTTGTGACCTTTCAATTTTTGGTTGATTTGGCACCACTTGTCCTGAGAGAAAACAATGCGTCCTGAGCGAACCGCTGTGCACATCGAAGAACACGATCTTGCTGTCGCCAAGTGTAGATTGACAGAGTTTCTTTGTTGCAAACACTATTGAGCTGGTGGAACATTTCGAGTGAGTGACGTCCGTACATTTATCGTTCTGTCACCGCGCGGGTGGCTCCACCTACAGGTGTGGGGCTCAGGGCGCCCTCTCTCGTGCACGGCAGGAAGCACATGTCCGTCCGTCGGTATAAATTGGGGCCTCTTACGTCTTGATATGCGATGCCTGTCAGCAAGAATTCGTGCTTTTACTGCGCTTGTCCGGGCAATGGGAGGAGATGGTGTGCATGGAGCCTGTGCGTCCGTGCATGAGTCGGGAGCCCTGGGCGGAGGAGGGTCGGTGGTTGAGCGTGGACTGCGGGACTGACTTCCTGTGTGTCTGTTTCCGTTGTCTTACATACGAGTACCACAGCATTTCACTCGCTACACGGTTTCTGCGCACACGTGTTTGACAAGGGGAAGAACAGGTGTTTGAAGTGTTTGGCGTCTGCGTCAAGCTTTGGGTGTGTTGAAAGGACTAGAAATGTGGGCGTGTCTGCAAGGGTGAGAAAAACGCAGTGACTGGGTATGTGATCGCGTGTTCGTCCTTTCAACACAGATCCAACTGTTGTTCGTTGTCGTGGTCTGGAGTCGGAACTTCCATTTGGGTTCAGTGCAAATTGGGAGTGCTGCAAGTGGTGACTCGGAGCACGAAAACGAACGGCACCCAAATGACAATGTTGCGTCGTAGCACCTGCAGCGAGCAGTGGGTGGATTCCTCCGAGGCTGCACTTGAATTCCCGCCGAAAGCGTCTTCTTGCGTTGCTGCTGCTCGTGCGTCTCCGGCGTCGACGCAAGGGGGCGCAGCGCGTGACGCGAACACTTTCTGGACGTGAATGTGTAGATATCATTCAGTAAAGAACGGTTCGCTCCTTGTGACGACTCCACTCATTGCAAAGCTAAAGGTGCCTATTTTCAGGAAAGTCCCGAAGCACCGGGAAAAGGTGAAGAGCTTTTGGTTTTGTTGTGCAATTTGCCTGTTGGGAGTTCATCTTTGGCGCACTTGCGCAGTTGGGTTTGAAACTCGCGTTGTGTGGGCAGGTAAAGTTCGTCAAGAAGGTTCAGGATCGCAGATATAAACACGAATTCCAATAGAACACGGACAGAGAATAACTCGTGTGCAGGACTGAGCACAACGAACCCGCGAGGTCAGGCTCCCTCGAACAGCCAGCGTTTCACAGCAGAGGGCGTACACCGTTTTTAACGCACTGTTCCGTGTCTTCACACAAGGGGACACCGCGCGCGCCAAGAAACGGGCCAGAAGGAAGGCAAGGGAAGAGAGTCAAGATTCGAGTAAAATTGTCCGAACTGTGTCCTACCTTAGAGAATTTGTCCGAAAAGGGAAGAAGCTTCAGGAGTCGGGCAGCAAGGAAAAGTTGGACGGCAGCCGCGGTGGACGGACGGCGACCGCGCGGCGAAACAAACTCGTGTGTTCCTAGTTTCCCTGTGTGACGTCTGCACGGACGGAAACGAGACTGGTTTTTCGAGGTCCTGAACTTGCACGGTTCCGTTTGTGTTTTGTCGCTGTCGTGTGAACGGAGGACCGCGGACGTACTGCCTGCATGCGAGACTGGTTTTCTTGTGCTAATTTTGATGTGTGTGTTGTTTTTACTTGTTGTGCCACAACCCTTCCACTGAATGAACTCGTCACGTCATCTGCCATCTTTCAAACCATCGACAAACGCAACGTTGCCATGGAAACGACGATTCGTGCTCCACAGCTATCAACGGAAACCACCTGCCCATTAACTTAGCAACGCATCACAGGAGGTCCCTTGGTTACCAATCACCCCAGCTTTTCCAAAACGAGTCGAACCATGATGGCGGCGGGTCCGGGTCACGTGACATGCGCAGTGTGAGTGCGCAGGACGCCAGTACTCGTCGGGGATCTTCCATCAGCGGACACGCCTCCCACCGGTTGTCGGAGGGATCGAGGAGAGTGTCGGACGTAACACACAGACTGTCGGGAGCAGGAGTGCAACAGCAGAGACTGTCTAACGGAGGCCGCCTGTCCTCGGAAGGTTCACAGCCGCCACAGCGCGTGTCGGACATTGGGATGGATGCCCGGGGTTTGCAGTCCCCGCTCGCGAGCCCACACCCCATGGCAGCGGGCGCCGCCGTGGGGATGGTGCGGGTACCAGTGAGCGGCGTCGGTACGGGCGGCCGGGTACCAGTGAGCGGCGGCGTCGGGTTCCTCCCGTACCACCTTCCGGCGGCGCCGTCCCCGCTGCTGCACGGCGCACCGCCGCCGCCGCACTCGGCCGCGCTGCCGCATCACCCTCCCGCCATGTCTCCTGTGATAAGCCACGCGGCGTCCCTCGCGCAGCACGCCGCGCAGCTCCACTTCACGCATGCGCAGCTGGCAGCGGTGGCTGCGCAGCCGTCACCGTCCGCCGCGGCGGCGCCGCCGCCCCTGGCGCCGCACCCTGACCAGGCGCTGCTGCAGCAGCACCACGCCCGCACCATGTCCGCGGGCGACCCGTTCAACACGAGCCGCCACTTCGCCCCCGGGCAGGGCGGGGGCGGACACCCGCCGTCGTCACTCGTCTAACAAGACGCCACAATGTAGAAACTGTTTTCATCTAGGCAATTGACACTCAAGGGTCCAGTGAGATGTCCTCAAAAGTTGTTGAAGCTTAAATTTAATGTGAGCCAAAGTCATCTCTGTTGGGAAATTACTCTCTGTGCGACAGAAATGTCCAAAGACCAAAGGTTGACCGAGAGGTGGCGCCCTGCTGCACTCCCGGCAGACTCACCGTTTTAGTCGTTGCAATTTTTATGGTCGTCTCAAACTGCTGGTGTTTGGGGTATTTTCGGGTCTCAAATCGAGGCAATTGTGGGAACAGTCACAACGTAAGAACCTCTGGCTGCACAAAGTGCGCCTCTGACATTCAGGCGAGGCGGGGGAGGGGTGTCGCGTGGTCAACGTTGTTCGTCAATCATTCGCAATTCGCTTTTGCACTAGTCGTCGCAATCTGTAAAATTTTTGTGATTCGTGCAGTTCAATATATGGAAGTGATAAAAAGTGCATCCTTTTCCACTCGGAAATGACATGACTGCTGATTCAAGGATTCCTCGTGTGATAAGTCCAGATAGGAAGCTGTGGACCAAAGCATCAGTGTGACCTCGAGTGCTTCAATTATCGCTCAAGTGGAGTGGATAATGGAGAAGTGCGTCTGTGTGAAGTTGGCCTTGTGATGTTGGAGTTTCTTCTGATGGACAGTGTACGCTTTGTGATTCACGTTCAACAACACTTGTTGTGTGGCAAATCTATTTTTTCTCCATTTTAAAGGTGCTTTTCATTTGTTTTCCAAGTTGACAAGTTAAAACGCTGTAATTTCTTCGTCACATTTGCCGAATAAAAAAAAAATTGTCCTGTGAAATGACAGTCGTGGTGCACGTTTGTGTTGTAAATTGAATTTGCATGCGCGTGTTGCTTGTGCTGATGTTAGTTTCGTAGCAACGTGTTACTTGTCACGTGACCTTGAACGCTGTTGTGCTCAACGCGTTACGTTTTGCGCGAAGTGTTTGTTTTGTCTTTTCCACGTTCCTGAAGCGAGAATGAAATGCTGTGGTACTCCCGAATGTTGATAGTGGCGCCGCCTGGCGCGAATGATTTTCCTTGCGTTTCAGGTAAGAAAATCTCAGTTCTAACGTTGTTGCAATTTTGTGTTTCAGGTGGCGAAATTATTTTGGTTAAAACTGGGCAGACTGCATTGAGTCACTTGGCGCTGCACACACAGCGAACTTCTTGCAGCGTGGAACGACACATTACACAACCGTATTCACCCAAGTGCAAGACGCACGAAACAACAAGACTCTGAAAAGTTCAAACGACCACAGACGCCACAAGACTGCTCCCGTTCGTACAACCATACCCCACCCTACACACACACTTCCGTGATGCTCGTAATTCGAACACGGAGGCCGCGTCTTTCACGTGGGTGAATACGGCAGAAAAGCGATGTGTGGGACGACCAACACTGAACCGAGTCGCATCGTTGTTCCACGCTGCAAAGGGAGAGGGGGGTGTTCGCAGCCTCAAGGTTGGAGGGGGGGGGTGGTTGTGTCCTTTGTGATAATGCCTCAACATAGCACTCGTCTGGCCCAGGAGAGGGGAGGGAGGGGTGTGAACCCACCCTGGGTGTTTGAAAAAACTGACGAGGAGTACCCATTCCCAGCCCCCGCCCCCTCGAGGTCGTGACGAAATTTCACCTGGTTTGGCCTGCGCTCGCTGGTCCTTCACCGAGCTGTTCATTTGGAAGCCGCACTCAAATGTGTTCAGTTTCGGAGGGCTGGTCTGTGCTGCAGTGCCGTAAGAACGGGTCAAAACATGCCGCGAGGAGGTGACGTGCCTGTGTTGAATGTGAGCAGTGTTCTTGTTGAGCGCACGGTGAAGCTTCAAGGCGTTCGTTTTGTATTTGCAGTGACGTCACCGCGGCCGGTGTCGCGCGCCGAGCACGACCGGCGAGTGAGCATGCGCCTGCACCGCGGGATGCCGTCCGCAGGCGCGGACATGCGCACGGGCGACCGCACCTCCATGATGCAGCAGGGCATGATGGGCAGCGCCGCCGCGCGGCGGGGAAGTGCCTCCAAAGACGCAGATCTAGTCCGTTCCTCCTCCAGGCACACCAAGAAGTGACGTCACACGTGATGGCGTCGCGACGTCGTCAGTGCGACTGCGCAGAAACCTTCCCGCGAAGAATTACGTCACAGCTGAAAGGGACCAATCGCTGCTCGGTGTTGTGTGTCCACGACAACTCTCGGCTGGAGTCGGACGATGCTGATGAACTTCCGGCGGAAGTGACTTGAAACGTCATTGAGACTGCGCACGGACACGTACATTGTGACGTCACAACGTCTCAGCCATTCACAGTCATGCCTTCACTGGATGGTAACCACAGTGATAAAAACTATTCAAACTCATATCAAGTCGACCAATGATGTTTCTTTCCCTCGGAACAAACCTGCCTTTGTGAACCGATGTTGTGAACAAGGAAGGAAAAATATTTCAAGGCCACTCGGTGAGTTTTACACGTGGATGTGGACGGCAACTGTGCCAATACTCGGGCCTGCTTTTACCGGGATACGCACGTGTCGGCCGGAGGTACTCACCACCCCGCGCATGCGCACAGTGGATGTGTGATTTGAGTCTGGATAAACATACTCTTCAACGCAGATACACCGGCCACGTGACAAGTGTCGGAAAATTGTCCAGCACCGATTGTTCTCGTCTCGAGGACGAAAGTTGGCGCTGTGGATGTGACCCCACCCGTGTCCATGTGTGAGCGCCGGAAGCCCTCTGGTGGCGTGGATTGAAGTCACGTGACGCCACCACGTGTTCTCATTGGTTTATATCAAGTGCAGGACCGCGCCAAGTTACAATCAGGATTTGTGACTCCGAGTTGATTTCATTCAGACCTTTGTTACTTCGTTCTCACTCCACTCTAAAAATTCTCATTGTTGTTCAGTCGCTTTTGTGTTTGGGAAATGAACGCAAAAATGTCGCAGGGCAAGACCCAACCCATCGCACAGTGAATGTGCCTGTCCATTTCTTTTGTTACAAAATTGTGGTGTGGACGATGCGTGAATCTTGTCCAAACTCCTCCAGTTTCACATCTCCAAACATGACATGCTGGTAGCTCTACTTTCTCCTTCCTCTGTCGGTTTTGAGAGTTGAGCGCAAAAGGGTCGAGAACTTGATTTTGTTCATAGTGTACAGTGGTGTAAATATCCGTGCAGAAGGACGTGAAAGGCGTGCAGTTGCTCACTGGTTTTGTACTCTTGAATTTTTGCCACTGAATGAAACTGGACGAGAAGTATTCCCCACGTCCTGTTTCACAGTGGACGCGTCACGCGTTGCGTCTCTGTTCAAGTCTCTGGGGGCTGCGTCACGGTGCTGTGCCCATTTGCAGGCTCTGCGCATGCGCATCCAGTGTGAAACAGTGAACGCGGCTTGTGAGGTGTGAATGAAGCGTGTTGATGCGAGGCTGAGGCTGCTCCACTTGAATTCGTCCGGGCAGCTCACGCAGTGGCGACGCCTGGTGGTGACGCCACCTCTGTACCGAGTGAGTGCGCACGCGTGTCAGCCACGTGGACGCACACGTGGCTGTTGAATGTCTGCGTGTGGTTTTCCTGTGAGGAGCGTTTGTACATAGTCAGGAAGTGCGTGGGTTCAGGCGCGAGTGCAGCTTTCACGTGGAATGTACATAGGCGAGCGTTTGTGTCTCCCTGTTTAGACGACGTGCAAGAAGATTGCACGCGTTGACAGGGGGAAGGATGCAGTTTTGTAACGATCTTTGCGTTTGAGAGTGATGTGTTGCAATTAACACGCGTTGCAATTGACACGCGCATGCGTTGTGTGGCTCAACACGAGTGAGTGATCACGTGGCACGATTTGGTGATCACGTGAACAGATGCAATGGGTACCAAGCATCATTCTGCAGAATTATGGGTCGGACGTGAAGTGACCTTTTCAGACGACAGGGGGCGAAACAGTCGTCGACCCCAACGTGTCAAACTCGCGACAAACAACTTGCAAAGGGCTGAACGAATGAGAAAGCTGTTGCGCTGGTCTACTTGTACCAACCAACCAACCAACACACAGTCGTGCCAAACGAGACCTTCCAATATCCTCGCAGACAGTCTGGTACAGCAGAAACCCTCCAGTACACTCGTGTCAAATCTCTTCTGCGCACGTCACGACCAGCTCGTCATCATCTGAGCGTCGCTTCTCTCCCCGTCAACTTTTCAATGGACGACCAACGCCGTGCCTGGGAAAACCGGGCCTTTTCTTGTCTGTGGATCGCACAGTGTCGTCGCACAGAGAGAGCGTCTATTTTCTTGTCCCAGTGAGAATTCATAGGAAAAGCTGATGAGTTTTGTGAAACAAGCACAGCTTTACGGTTCGATGAACTGTTTTGAACAACTGACTGCACTTTTGCCAGAACACAGAAGGCACAAGTGCAAAAATGTGAAGAGTTGTGTGCAAACGATTTTCCATTTTGTCATGGTAACGTGATAGTTTCCATGGTGACGCGTCTCATAGGTAATTCACTGTTTTACATTTCACTGTGTTGTCACGTGGTAAAACTGCGGTGTGCCAGAGTGTGACGTGTCGTACCACGATCCAACGTTTCCTCCACTTTTCCTTGGTCGTCGCCGAGAAAAGTTGTCCTCAGCAAAACGGACAGCGATGGCTACACGCAGCAGTCTGAACGGCTGTTACAAACACGTGCTGTCAGGCTTGAGCGAAGATCGTAGAAAGTGCTGAAGTGTCTCACACTGTGACGTCGGACGTGTCGAATGCTCTGACACAGGACGTGTTTGAACGCTGTGACGTCATGCTTGTCGTTACGTGGTGACGTGGACGTCGTTACGCTCTGACGTACTCGCGTTTTCACGAAGTGATGCTTCATTCAACCACTGATTATTTTTTTACGTGTATTTCGTCTGTGTTTGTGACTCATGAAAAGCCCTGTAACGTTGCCAGGTTAGACTTGATGGAGAACAAAATAAAACACCAGATCGATAATTTTACAACGAGCTTCTGTTGCCTTCATTTGGAATGTTTGGTGTCGACCGTTCTGTGCTTCTCTCCGAGCGAAACTCCTGCTGGATTCAGACAGACCAGTCTTTCGTGGTGGCTCTTCAGCGCCACGTACCGATGCGATTGATCAGAAAGTTCTGAAACTGGTTGTGTGTGGTTGCGCAGAGAAATTCTGCAAAACGCATTTCTGGCTTTCGCACACGCACAAACTCGTCAGCATTCGTTCGCAGTCTGGTCTTACCACACGACCAACAAATACAAGCACTTCGCACACCTCGTACATTGAAGAAATGGTCCACTTCTCTTGGTGGAGCCTCGAGCACAAAAGAAACATTGCACGAGAAACAGTTGTATCACAGCGATAAAACAAAGGCTTGAGCGGTTTTCACGTCAGCACCCCCCCCCCCCCAGCGAGTGGGTTTACACGACCAAAACTTGGAATCTCGAGGCACGAAGAATTTTCACAGCTTTCACGCACGATGTCAACACCACACATGTAGAAAACAACCGGGTGAAACTTCGAACGCCGACGTGAAAACCGCTCGAGCCGTGAACATCTTCCTGTGTCATGGACGGAAAGAAAAGACGCCACAGCGTCACCACGTTGAGGCAGGAAAACAAGCGAACAACACCGAGTGCGACTCGGTGAAACCCGTTCATCACAGTGTCTGGAGTGTCTTTTTCCCGTTCACAGCCAAAGACCGAAACGTGACGTTGGTTTTGTCCGTTTTCAGCGACTGTCTGCCACTTGCGGGCACCGATCACCACACGCGATCTCAGCCCCGAGTTCACACGTGGACGCTGCAGGAGCTGTGTCGCCTTGGCGTACGTTTCACCTGTCAGGCGTCGCGTTGTAGACGCGCAGCGCAGAACGGAATGCGTACAACGTTGAAATCCAATGCAGACCATTGGTCCATGCTCTGAAAACGTGTTGCTTTCTCCTTTTCACTGCTCCATACACAACCTCTTTGTCTTTTCATGCGTGACGCATCCATTGTGAAACAGGCCGGAGATGTGACGTCTGATGCATCCAGTGCGTCACAGGCGTTCTTCGACGTCTTTGACTCACAGTTCAGTGTCTTCTGCAAATGAGACCGTGGGCTTGGAGTGGACGGGCGAGTCGGTCCGCACGGGGGCGGCACCGTCGGGTTCGACGGGCCTCAGCCTCGGGCCGGCGCGGGCGTCGTCAGCCTCTGGGCCCGCCTTCATAGACACGCTGTACGTCTGCAGTGAGGAGGAGGAGGGGCGGGAGGAAGGGTCAAGGTCAGGGTCACTGCCTGTTGCCATGGTGAATCTCTCCGTGTGCGTTCCGACGAGGGGCGTGTCCTCTTTACTTTTCACGGTGATCGTGTTCGATTCTGCAGAGGAGGAGCTCGCGGTGGGGTGTTTCACACTGCGCACGGGGGACTCCGTGTTGCTATGGTGACTCGCCACGACCGGGTCAGGAGGTCGGGTTGGATCAGGCGTCGCCGTCTCCAACGCCATGTCCGACGGCGTCACAACGCCATCGCCGGCGGCGTCAGGCGTTGGTGACGCCACGGTGTACACATCCATGCGCTGGTTTTGCGCCATCGTGATCTCCTGACTGTTAATCCTTCGTACATCGTACACGTATCCCTCAGCATCCTCCTCCGCCTTCTCATCATCAAACTCCTCGTAGCTGTTGAGGATGTAGATGTCCTTGATGATGAGAATGAGCGCGAAGACGAGCAGCGTGAAGCCAATGACGAGCAGCCCAGGCCCCATGATGAGGAAATCGCGCAGACTCGAGTGATCCCCGAACCACGTGAGTCCGATACCCATGGTGATGATGACAATCCCGAGCCCCGACAGAAACGCCTTCGTCTGGCACTTCGTCACCTCCTCTTCGTGTGGCCGCATCTTGTTGAGCATCTTCAGTTTCGGGACGCGCGGGATGATGAAGCGAGGACGCGGCGGCGGCGGCGGATGCGCATGCGTCGCGGTGTCCTTCGCCTCTGGCGCCACCCGGTGGTGGATTTTTCTGCGCACGCCCGGCGCGCGTCCGCTGTCCTCCGACTCGGTGCGCTGCTCCATCGTGTCGCTGTCACACTGCCAAACTCATTTCATCTGAAATGCACAAAGCAATCAGGTCAGATGTTTGCTTATGAAAACTACACGCACACTGATGACAAAAATAATTGAACTCGCAGAGGGTCAGATCTCTGCCCGTACAAGACGCGTTTTGATATTCCTCGTGCGTCATCAACAGTTTTCAGAAACACAAATCTTGGTGAACGAAGCCAAAGAAGACCCAGGCCTCGTTCTTTCATTCGCTATGGAGTGATTGGTTCACTCCATTTCCCATTGAAGCCAATGTTTCGGCGATCACTCCGAGTAAGTCCTAGCAAATATAAGAACGGCATCCTACTTCCGACAAGCCTGGATCGACACTGTAACAGGTGTGACGCTCCACTAGAATCTTCAAATCTCCCTGCTTCCTGAGCTAAAACAAGTGAAAAACCCTTCACAGAATACCTGCATCCAAAACGAACATCCCTGAAACACTTCACACCGCAGACTGTAGGTTGGTGCGTCGCAGAACCCGGTGTAATCACGCATCCACCCGTAACCAAATTGAAGTGAAATCAATCAAGCCACTTGGCGCCACCATTCGGGATCGATGGCGCGTGACGACACCTCGGGTCGAAATCTGCCGAGAGATCTGTTGCTGCGGAAACGCGTCAACAATCGGATTCACACCTGAACGGCCACTCATTGCGATGATTCCGACTTTTGTCCATGCACAGACAAATCACAGATCCCAGATCAGACTGCGAAATACACCTGCATCTGCTCCTGTTTCTGGCCATGAAGACCACCTCCAGAAAGAAGAGCTCGCTGTTGTGTAGCGTCGACAAAAAGCAGGCCTCTATCTTGGATCTACCACAGGATGGTGTGGTGATCTCACACGAGAGGTGATACACCTCTGGTGTCGTGTCGTTTCTGAAATGTATCGACCCAGAATACGCAGTCATGCGTCACGGAATCAATATTTATACTTTGTCCACACATGTCAAACAGATCCACTCCTTGATCCAACGTCCGCTGCATCGTAGTCAGAATCGCCGCAGATGCAGGACACATGCAAATCTTGTCAGAATCCAACCAGCACAGATCTTTCCAAGAACCTCTTCTGGATTCGATTGACAACAACTTTTCATGAAATGAAACGCGGATGTCTCCAGAGCTTCACAGCTCCAACAGCAACATGGCGGCCATGACCCATGCAAGACGCAATGCACGCGACCTGCAGGAGCGAATCCAATGCGACACAACTTGTCCACTTCACTGCGAACGCACAGGTGCAAAATTGGAACGTGCGGTCCGCTCTCACCTTATCTGGTCCCAGAAGGCCAACAATGCTAAAGCCACTGTCAGCACGTGGAACAGAAACGGTGCATTGGCTTGTCTGTTGTGATCCCAGATCCCTGGTGGGCCACTTTACTGTCGTCTCCCTTGGTGACAATACAAACGGGACGGACTAATAAACCACCGGCACACGTGCGCACACAGTGCAGCTCCGGAGCTGAATACGTATCAACCATTGATCCGTTTTCGTTGTGCTACGTCAAATAAGACAGAAAATGTAGCTTCACTATTCAAAAGCACGGAGTGAATTGAAGCAGTGCTGTTTTACACCGTGTTTGCTGACACATATTTGCTCATTTGAATTGATGCTGCTTTTTGCGTCAGTTGTTGAAATCTGCTGAGTCAGCAACGTGGTCTGACACACCCTTTTCATACATATAGAATGTGACACATTGAGTTTGCTTCATCACAACCGGCAGATTCTGTTGTCTGACCTTCAGCTTTCAACAAGAACACCACCAGGTGTTTGTGCACGCGCCGACGCTTTTGCAAATTTCTCTGCGCGCGTGAAAACTGCAAAACATATTCACATCTGATCCAATGTCAGAGTAGCAAGAGAGGAGAGGCAGAAGAGGAGCAACTTCAACAAACTGAAGAAACTTTTGCGAAAACCGAACAGGGAACTCTGAAGACCCCGAGTGTTCCGAGGATGGAGCGGGACGGACACCTGAGGTGCACCAGACCCGCCTTCTGTCTGGTGCGCTTCAAACGATTCACAGAACTTTGCAATCAATTCCATTGAATTCTGCGGAAAACTTGCAGGCAGCGCATTGAGGCGCCGAGTGTTGTTTGACGAGATGCCACTGCGTTTGCGATGAACCAACTGATGGGCCTTGGGATAATGGAGCTCAGCAGCAAGTGATCAAACAAGATGATGTCAGAAGCTGCGTATTTCACAGACAAAAGAACCAATGTTGCAATTTGCCGATTCGATTCGACGCTTGGTGCACCATTGCAGAGTCCCATTTGCTGTGACCCTGCAGTAGCGTCACATGAGAGCCAGGCTTCGTCCTTTCAAGGAATGTTGACACGACCCACCTGACATCCCTCTCGGTCTTTGGTGAGAGTTCACTTGCAGCTGTTTCCAATTCCATTCGTTCCGTGGCTCGACCTGAGTCCTTCGTTTCCTCCGCGTGTTTCGTTTCTGTTGCAACTTCCTTCTTGTCTTCCTTCGTCTCCGTCTGTTCCTTTGCTGTGGTGTCTGACTCCACCTTTTCTTCCCTCTCAGCACCCTGCATCTGTTTGTCTTTGGCTGTTGGCTGTTTGGACACTTTCTTCTGCTGTTCCCTTTTTGGTTCTGCAGCCTTGTTTGGCACGAGGGCCTCTGTTCGCTCGATCCACAATGTGTACTGATCCCGGGTCGGGAAACGTTTGATCGTCCCACAGTCGAGACAAGTCACCACGAGATGCTGCTGCTTCTTGCCTGAAAATAAACACGATGTGAGTGAGCAGCAGCAGAAGAGGTCTCGAAGATGGTCAAGCCAATCCTCTTCGATGTGGCGACACGTTTGTTCCCCCCCTCTCTCTCTCTCTGCCTCTTTTTGCCCTGTGTGTGTGTGTGTGTGTGTGCGTGTGTGCACGCGCTATGCACGCGTGTCTGGGTTTGTGTTCATGTCTGTACGCGTGCGCGTGTTGAACACGGAGATGCCCGACGTGTCGACATGTGGAGGGTGGTGAACATTTCCGTCCCAATCCAACTTCAAAGCTTCACATTAGATTTCAACACAGGCTCAGCTTCCTGTCACGTGAAGTGAAAATGACACGTTCCTAACGCTCACCTCTCTTCGTGGTCCTGGACGTAATTCCAGGGACGAGCAGCATGAAGCATTTCTTACACAGGGCGCGCTTGATGTCTGGGTGCCTGGAAACACAAAATACGTACACGTGTACCACCGAACACTGCGAACATTACTGCGCGCGAACGACAACACTAGCGTTCTCAGTAAAAGTACCCAGTCACTTACAGCCGCAGGACTTGTCGCTTGGCGACGGTTCGCAGGGTGTGCACGTAGTGACGTACCAACTCCAGATTCTGAGGAGTTTCCTTCAGAACCAGATGCGCCGCCTGCAACAACAACAACACACATTCCTGACCACTGGAGCGCACGTGGCGTGAGCATTACCACTTCAAGAAACACAAGAGTAAAATGGACAAGGGCGCTTCCAGGAGTCTGGTTGTCGGCGTCGGAAGGGGAGGGGGCACGACACGCAGACATATTCCGACGTCCAACAGCCAGCTGAGAGTTCTTCCAAATGGGTGGTTCCAATACGCCAGGGAAAAAGTCCGCAATCCGTGACAGTGTCTGATCAGAATTCACTGGAAACGAAACAATTCCACCCCCGAACATGTGGTACATGTGCCAAGTTGTCTGAGTCAACTTGTGCTCCACGCACAACGTGTGGGGTGACATGAACTGAGAACCACGAAACTCACCTCAGAAGGAATGTGCCAGTTGGTGAACGACATTGTTAAACATCCCATGGGGGGCGGGCCCCAAGTTGAAGTGAGCAATGATGGCGGCAATGACCCAGGGGCCAGTCCGAGGCCTTCCTTGAACCTCTGCCTCCTCACAAAGTTTGATATTGTGCTATTTTCCATCTATTTTCTATCGAATTAATTATTGTAAAAATATTCAGAATATTAAAAATTGTAGTTGAACCCCAACACCCCCTGGCAGGGGAGGAGTATGGTGTGACATACCAGCTGGCATGATTGGAATGAGGTCAATAAATACAGAGGTTCCCACCCTCAGGGACAGTCTCTCCTGAGATACCAACCTGTGTGTTTGTGATACCTTGTGTGTCTTGCGAGTTGTGGAGTGACTTGAATTCCAC
>JAAUXT010082314.1_pt1 | contig 25429 bp, 29 predicted proteins | sample 7278171 | NCBI WGS metagenome assembly JAAUXT01 (sample SAMN14350112, study PRJNA611818) | marine sediment metagenome | isolation source: surface marine sediment (1.8m) | place: French Polynesia: Moorea | collected 2018-08
AGTGAAACTTCCCACAAGGTCTGACAAAAACTGCAACTGCAGGTCCCAATTGTCAACAGATCTGTCTGGAGGATTGTTATCTCTGATGCTTCCTGAACTGTCAATGATGAGACACAGATCCACTTTGCTCTCACACACTGAAGGAGGAGGTGTAGGTGGTTCTGCAATTGAACAATGTTACTGTTTCAGGGACAACAAACAAAACATTCTGATTTTCCCAAACACCAAGTGCCAGGCCCAGCCAGCTACTTTGAACAAACAATAACAAATAACAGTCATGTTGAAATGACTCTGCCTTTTGACATGCAATGGGACAAAATCTGACTTGAAACTCAAGAGCCAGGCCTTTTTGTTTCATCGAAACATCTGCAGGGGCCATTTGTTTTCTTTTTGGTATCAACACTTTGAACCAAATATTGTTTGAAATGTAAACATTCAAACCAAGTTTCACGCGTCGACCTGAGAGGGTCGGTGTGTTGAAAAGAAATGGGAACTTGCCTGGCTGTTTGAGAGCATTGCAAGCCATTTCCCTGACTGTATCCTTAATGTTGCCCTGCGAGGCGCACTCCGCGACGCGCAGGTTGGCGGATCCGCGGGACTGCAGGGTGATGGGAGGTTGGGAGGTAGACGCTGAAGCATCGACAGCGAGGACGGAGACCCCGGAGCGCTCCAGCATCCCGACCTCCCGCTGCACGTCCCGCATCTGGTCGGGGGGAATCCCCCTCGTGTAGACGATGGCCAGACTGGGCACGCCCGGCCTGTCACGCCTGAAACACTTTTCGCGGGTCATTTTAACGGCATCGGCGACCCGCGCTGACGTCGCTACGTTCGAGAGACCCATGATGGCGTCCTGCAGCGACGGCTGTTCCGTGATGGCGCCCAGCTCGAGCGCCACGCCCCCCTGGTCGGGGATGAGGACGACGCCGACGCGCGCGCCCTCTGGTGACACGGTGAACCCGGAAGTGACCTCGGTGGCGAACGTGAGCACTTCCTGCCACTCACGCCCGCCCTGAGAGGGCGCCATGTTGGTGGAGCCGTCCAGTACGAGGCACAGATCGGCCTTGACATTGCATTTGTCTGGAAACAGCACGCAAGTACACAAAACAGTACATGAGCGGGTACTCACCTCAGACGTTGAGGTCCAGGTCCCCCTGTGTCCTCGCTGTGGCTGCAGCGTGTGTTAGAACACAAACGTGCGGAACACAAAACAAACAGCGTGCGTCGTGGTTACACGAAACAGCATGCAAAACACACAACCTTTTACCAACAGACAAACACGATTTGAAGCTGGTTAGCGACATGCATTGTGAGTATGAAAATCTTGCACCGCTCGTTAATGTATCTCAACGTGAACACGGAGACAGGAACGACATAGACACACAACAGTGCGACACCGAAGTGAACGCATTTCCACGTACCTGGTAGCAGGACTTCGCAGGTCCCTTCCACCACGGTGCGCGTTATTTGCTGCAGAGCTGCGAAGTCGGTTGCCGTAAAGAAATTCATCCCTTCAATCTGCGGCGGTGAGGAGATGTCGCGCAGGAAGTCAGCGTCGATGTTGTCCGTGATCCCGATCGGGATGATGGTCACACCGGTATCGCGCAGGATCCGAGCCTCATCGATCGCCGGGCTGCGACGCGACGCCGGAAACGGAAGTCCATCCGTCACGATGATGGCGAGGTTCTGTACTTCCGGTCTGTCTCCGTTGCTCGGGTTGAAGCACTGTTGGCGCGTCTGAATGAACGCCTCCGGGGTGTTGGTCGTCTGGCCCAGGTAGGCGATGCTCACCAGAGCGCGCTGCACCTCACTGCGAGTGTCGAACGCGTTGAGAGGGAATTCCAGCAGCACTCGCTCGCTGAACACGATGGCGCCGACGCGCGTGGCGTCCTGCCCCACGGTGAACGCGCCGACGAGGTCGGAGAGAAACTGCAGCTGGAGCTGCCAGTTGTCAGGGCCGTTCGCAGGGTTGTTGTCCCGAATGGAACCGGAGGAGTCGATGATGAAGCACAGATCCACCACCGTGTCACAGACTGGAAGAACATCAAGTTCTGACTTCAGAACCCGCGACGGTCGCTGACGTCAGAATTTTCCATATTCCCGCCAAACGCCATTTGCAACACGTTTCTCGCAAAGTTGCAACTTTTGCCGAGGTTTGAAGCTCAAGTTGGACTTGGGGCCAAAAATAACGTTGTTGCACAAGCATTTGTGCAAACAATGACAGGAAATCCAAAAACTGTATCTTTGTATATGTGGGATGGGGAATATAATGGCCAGGGTGGGGTAATATGGCCAGGGTGGTTGGGGGTCAAAAGCAAGGGTGGGGGTCATATTGCCAGGGTAGGGGTCATGGCCGGGGGGTCATGGCCAGGGTGGGGAGAGGGCTGGTCCAAGTGTGGACAGATGCACACATGAATGCTGCTGGTTTTCAAACCGTTGGCGGGCCCTACATGGCCGGCCAGGCAACCGCCACCAGCTGTTCTTTCATAGACACCTTGTGCACAGCTTCTCGCCAAAAGGCTGCACTGCGCACTGCGTCCTTATTTCTGTTAACATTTGTGCTGAATCTCAACTGTGGCCTGGCTTTGCGCCAATATTGATGAAAAATAGTCCGGTGTGGTTGTGCCCAAGTGTATCTATCACACCGACGACAGAATCCACTTGGTCCAACGCTGGAGCCGGGGCAGGTCAGAATCTTCTGAACATTGAGATCTCCCCGTAGACTGAAATAACCCGTGGACTGAGATCGCCCCGAAGATATCACACGCCAAAACCGCCTTTCTGCAGCTAAAGCAGTGGCGTCTTGTTGATCGCAAAAACAAAGATCTCACTCAAATTTACCGCCGCCAGGCAGGTCCGCCCCAGGAACCGCGAGATTCTGGTGTTTCTCATCCGGGCATTTTGAGAGGCACGACGAGATTATTCTCACCAGGTGTGGCCAATGTGAAAATGATCGCACGTGCGAAAACAACTGTCGCGTAAAAAATGGACACCTGCAGAACTTCACATCAATTGCACGTAGACACACCAGATGCGACAATGGGGTCGCAGCGACAAAATTTTTCTGAAAGACTCTCGATATTTTTGCAGCGTGAAAAATTTTTGTGTGGCTACGGATAGATACGGACAAACGACCTGTCAGAAAAGAAAGCGCGACGAACCCAAAACACGCTTTCCACGCTGCGTGGTTCCGTGTCCAAGACAGAACATCGCGCGCAAATTGTGCGTGAAATTGCGCGTGAAACGATCAGTACGAGGGTGATTTCAAAAGTTGATCAGGATTGCACGATTAGCGACCTGTTTTCCAGGTTGCACTCTTTGACTCTGGGTGCTCATACAGTGCCATTTTGTGAGACAATGAACTTGTCCATACTTGTGACCCGTTTTCCAGGTTGCACTGGTTGACCCTGGTTGCTCACATAGTGCCATTTTGTGAGACAATGAACTTGTCCATACTTGTGACCCGTTTTCCAGGTTGCACTGGTTGACCCTGGGTGCTCACATAGTGCCATTTTGTGACACAAGGAACGTGTCCACCGCATAAAGTTGAAATGTTTCAGAAATTCATGTGTCGGAAACTGGCCCCACCTACGAACTATTGAAACCCCCTCGTACACGTTGATCTGGTTCTGTTCACAATGGTTCTGTGAATGAATCTGTGACGGAAACGGATTTTTTTGGCTGCATGCAAGAAGCAAAACCTTTCCGTCACGGGTTCCGTCACGGATTCGCAGAACCAGTGTGAACCACGTGTAAGAAACGAAAGTTCGTGGTCACGTGAATCACGTTGTACTCACTCTCGACGACGGCCTCGCACGTGCCCTCGACGACGCTGCGCGTGATGGAACTGAGCGCTGTGAAGTCAGTTGCCGTGAAGAAATTTTGCCCTTCTTGTTGAGGTGGAGACGACATTTCTCGGAGGAAATCCACGTCAATCATGGTGGTAATCCCAACAGCGATCATAGTGACGCCTGCGTTCCTGAGGGCTGCGGCCTCCTCAATGGCGGGTGTCCGTCGGGTTGGAGGGAACGGGACCCCGTCCGTCGTCATGACAGCCAAGTTCACCACGTTGGGCCTGTCACCATTGGCTGGATTAAAACACTCTGTCCGAGTTTGGATCAAGGCCTGCGGGGTGTTCGTGGTCTGCCCGATGTAGGCCAGACTGAGAATAGCCCTTTGTACGTCTTCCTTGTTGTCATAACGATCCAAGGGAAAGGCCAGGGAAACAGTCTCCGAGAAAATGATGGCGCCGACTCGTGTCGAATCTCGTGCGATGGTGAAGGCACCGACGAGATCCGAGAGAAACTCAAGTTGCAGTTGCCAGTTGTCATTGGAGGTCCCTGGGACGGCACCCGGAGGGTTGTTGTCCCGAATGGACCCCGATGAGTCGATGATGAGACACAGATCCACCGGCGTCTCACACGTGGGAATGACTGAGGGAAGAAGAGAAGACAAGGATGAATGAAAATCACGCTTCATCAACGAGAGCGAGTTTAGTAGTACACAGGAAAACAAATCTATGTAAGCGCTTTACATAGATTATTGCGGAAAGCAGTTTGAACACAGTGGACGCGGTCCGTTAGTTGGACGGGTCTGAGGGGTCACATGACTTCAGGGTTACGCAGGGAGTGTGTATGTAGACGGCCTACACTCTCTCGGACGGACTTCACTAGGAAGCGGGTTCTCTACAACACTACACAAAGGTACACCTTTGAACAGGACCACAGTCCGGGGTGCCGCGCGCCCGTGTACACGGGTCACACCCTCACGTACTACACGTGGCCTTGAAAATTCCGCAGTTAGATGAGTTATTGTGTACTTACCCTGTACGAAGACAGTAAGACTCAGGGAGATAGGAGAAATAGGATGATAACAAAAATAAAACGTACGTTTTAGTAACCTATTGATGCAATTTTTTTCAGTGTAGGAATTTGCTATGAAATCACCAACAAGAACAGACGATGTGCGACGAACGTGGGTTCAGTCACAGTTCTCAATCAGTCAATCAATCAGTCAGTCATTCAACCGCGGTTTGTTTGAAGAACACTTTGTCGTACAACGTGCAAGCTGCACCGTGGGGCGTTTTCTGTGTAATTCAGCTGAAAACATTGGCAGTTTTCTGAGATGAAGCAATGCTCGCAACCGCAAAGTGAAAAAAAAGTTTCGCGGATTGTCATCGCAACGTGAAGAAACGCATATCTCAAAGTTTTGTACCTTCTGTCGGACCCGGTCAGCGCGCGACCGCTGAACCCGAGCGGAGCCTTATCTTAGCCTTAAACCTGAAATCCCGTCCAACATCCCAGTTCCTCCTGCTCCCTGAAACATGCAGCCCCGAGAAGCGTGCGCACATCGTTCCGCGCCCCCGCGATGCCATCTGAGGTTCCATCACACTCAATGACATGGACGAAGCATGCAGCGGCAGTGGCGGCGGCAGTGCGAGGCAGCGGCAGCAGAGGGCGCCTCGTGTCACGGCGCGGACAGAGTCTCTACCTGGCGGCGGCTGCGTGACGCACGTCTGGGGCACGAGGTCCTGCAGCACGCTGTCCAGAGACCGGAAGTCGGGGCTCGTGAAGAAGTTGACGCCCTCGACCTGCGGCGGTGACGCCAGCGTACGCAGCGTGGCCGCGTTCACTTCGTCCGTGATGCCGACGGCGAGCATCGTGACGCCGCTGGCGCGCAGCGCCTCCGCCTCAAACGCCACCAGGTGGGCGTTGAGCGTCGGGATGCCGTCCGTGATGACGATGGCGATGTTCTTGGCCTGAGGGCGGTCGCCGGCGTGGGGCCGGAAGCACTCGGTGCGCGCGACGGTGAGCGCCGCCGCCGTGTTGGTCCACTGCGCCATGTAAGGGACGCGACTGACGGCGTCCTGCAGCTGCTGCTTCGTGTCATATCTATTGAGGGGGAACTCGAGGCGCGCCGAGTTGGAGAAGGACACGACGCCGATGCGCGCGCCGTGCTCCCCGACCGGAAACTCCCCTATGATACTGTTCACAAAGCTCAACACGAGCTCCCAGTTGTCATGGGAACCGTCGCTAGGGTTCGCTCTGCGGATGCTCTCAGAGCTATCCACGAGAACACAAATGTCAACCAACGTTTCACAAGTCACCGTTGGACTGCCGGGTCCCACCGTAGGCAAAACTGCAAGAACACTTACTGATTGTGGCAAACCTTCCCTGAGACGAACAACACAATGAAAACTGACCTGCCTGGATCCTTTGCAAAACAATGTGGTTTTTGAACACTGAAATTCTTTTTTAGACACCTCACCAAGTCATTTGTGAAATACGTACACATTTGAGTTTCAACGCATGCACGACCCTCAACAAACATAAACATGCAACTCCTCACGTTCGTGGAGCTGTTAGGTCACGTGGTGCTACAGTCACTGTGATTGGTGCGTTCTACAGTGAAGCGGTTGTCAACAGCGACGACGTTGACGTGCGTGATCTACGATCCTACGCTACGTTGGGTGCACGTGTGCAGACACGGCATGCAATGGTGCGATCATTGAGGACAGGATTGAGTTAAAATAACGTATGTACAATATTTCAGATATGTTTGCTTTTGTGTTGTGTGAAATGTGTGTTTTGTTTCTCGTCAACTTTGTTGGAAATTCATTCGCGTATTTACGACTTCAAATTTCTGGTTCTCTTTGTTTATGTTGAACAGGTTTGTTCCAAATATCCGAAGAAAGAACCGGACTCAGACGTGGAAACGCGCGCGTCAATCGAGCTCGACGTCATGTGACGACGTCATGTGGTGTCACGTGATGCGTACGTCATTCAGCCGTGTGTTGCTACCGCGTCAAGACCGCACGCATCACGCGTTGCGACGTTACGCAAGTCGACTGCGCGTTCACGCAGCGACCTGGCACAGCGCGAACCCGGAACGCAACGCATTCTCCACGTCAGCGTCCGGAGCCGCGTCACGGCGCGTGCGCGACGCGCGTCGGTACTCACCAGGAGGCGCCACTTCGCACGTCTGCTCCACCAGCGAGTCCAGGATGTCGGAGACGCCGCTGAACGTCGTTGACGTGAAGTAGCTGTTGTCGCGCTTCGGCGCGCCGTTGCGCGGCGTCGACGCCAGCACCTCGAGCGTCGCCTCGTCCACACCGTCTGCGCGTGCGCAAGGTCAGAAACGGAGAGAGGTGAGAAACGCGCTTTTCGACGACTTCAGTTCGAGGATATCAGGCATTCAGAGGCTCGGAGCGTACCCTGGACCCCCCACGCAACAGGAACAAGCCCAGAAACATCATTGTGATTGCACAAACTGCCCGACTGAACCATCGGGATTGAGTCGAGCGCTTGGAAACTGAAGATGGTACTGACCGATGACGCCTGTTGGCTCGACTCCGTGTGTGCGTGTGTGTGTGTGTGTGTGTGTGTGTGTGTACTGACCAGTGATGCCTATGGCGAGACTCCATGTGCGTGTGTGTGTGTGTGTGTGTGTGTGTGTTTGTGTGTGTGTGTGTGTGTGTGTACTGACCGGTGATGCCTATGGCGAGACTGTAGGCCTCTTCCTTGAGGAGCTCGGCCTCGCGCCGCTCGTCCCCGATCTCGCGCGTCGGCACGCCGTCCGTGATGGTGATGGCGATGTTCTGCGCGTCGGGTCGGTCACCTGCGCGCGCGCGAAGACGAGAGAAACACGCGTCAAAATCAGCAGGCTGACTGTGAGGTTGCGTTTGTTCTTCGGTTCCTCGGCACTCCTTCATTCGCACAACGTACTTGAACACATTCTTGAAATCGCTGTTCATGACAAACGCCCCTCACAGGCAGAATTCGCAAAAAAACGGAACATGTCCGGACCGGCTGATTGGCATGGTACAACAGACGCCCTCTACCAGCGGATGTGGCTCAGTGTAACACATCGCCCCCTACCGGCGGAGTTGAAGCAGCGGGTGCGCGCCGTGCGGAGCGCCGCCGCGTGGTTCGTGAAGCTGCCGATGTAGCCGATGTTGCGCAGCGCGCGCTGCACCTCCACCGCCGTCGTGTACCTGTCGGGCGAGGGGCACCAACGAGTGAGAATCCAGCGAGCGGAGAGGCAGGGTCGCAAGAGTAAGGCACCTGACGCCCCCTCCCTCTCATGGCGCAGCTCCCACCCCCGCCACTCATGGCGGAGCCCCCGACCCCACCTACAACTCATGGCCCTCCCCCCCGAACCCACGCTGAACTCATGGTGGGGGGCTTGGTGCATCCCCCCACCCACCACAAACTCATGCCACAGCCCCCACCCACCCCCAACACATGACACAGCCCCCACCCTATCCCCCACTCTTGGCGTAGCCCCCCACCCCCAACTCATAGTGCAGCCCCAACTCAACCCCCTACCTTGACTCATGTCGCAGCGCACAAATACCCACGGATTTTGAGTGAGTAAGTGAGTGAAACTTACACGTCGAGGCCGAACTCGAGTGACGCCGACTCGCTGAAGACAACAGCACCGAACCGCGTGTCATCCGGGCCCACCGTGAAGCGACCCACGATCTGGAGCGATAATAGGGAGAGTGAGCACGTGGCCGAAACGCGAGTCAGGCTCCAGAGCGAAAATAGGGAAAGTGAACACGTCGCGCGACGTGACGTGACCCGCGACCTGGAGCGATAACCGGGAGGGTGAGCACGTCGGTTGACGTGAGGTGGCCCACAACAGGGCTCTGAGACTTGTTCTTGCGCAAAAATTTTGAAGACAGTCGCTTCGCGTCAAGACCAAAAAAAAACAATTTTTTTGTGCGAATTCTCTGGCGGTTTTGCATTGGAGTAACGGAGGTAGGAGGGCGGCCTCGGAAAAACAATTCACCGTCGGAAGCTGCAGGACCAGTGGGGTGGGTGGCTTGATCATTCAGAGTTCGGGACCCGGTAAAGGTAAAGGGCCCAAGCACATGTGCACGGATGTGTGTTGTTGCAGAGAAGGAGGGTCCCTCACTTTGTTTCTTTGGGGTCAAGGGGCAACTTCCGGGCCCGCACCCCTGGATCATCATCAGGCAAAACGTGTGAAATTACGAGTTGTCTTTACGCATCTTTGTCGCAAACAAGAACACTTTGCAACGCAGGTGGGTTTCCGTCATTCAAACCCCCGGAAAATAATCGGATTTCGTCAGAATGGATGAAGTGACATTTTTACCAATTAATTGGTGCAGCATTTGGCGAAGCTTCTCTTGACCAAACAGCGCTTTGCGCGAAAATCAGTTCAAACGACATCGGATGAGCTAAACCTGCCTGTAATTGCACTAATTTCTGCGCCAAACGAACAAACGCGCACAAATCCCACAAAAGTCTCGGCTAAACTGCCATTGTGGCAACAGCAATTGACAAAATATTGCTAATTTGTGGTTCGGCACTTTTACGTAAGTTTGTAAAAAAAATTGAAAATCACTGTTTCGAGGCAGCGGGTGGAACCCAGAGTGGCTGAACTGTGGCTGTGACATCGCTAAATAACAACCCCGAATCCCCCCGCAAAACAAAACAAATTCTTTCCCCTTCTCAATTTTGTGCCCATTCCTCAACTTTCACACGTTTGTCCTTTGGTTGGAGTGCGATCCGAACCTCAATCCCAACTCCAATCCTGCAGGGATGCGCCATGCAGGGTCACGGGTGTGTGCACTCGCGTGGAGCTTTTACATTGACTCATCAAACTTTCAATCAAGCAAGAGATCGAGGTTCAGTTTTCACCCGTGAAAAGAACGCACCCATGCATGCGCCGAACGCACCCTCGACTTATTTTCTTCAGAAAACACTCATTTTCCGTGGGTGAAAACGGAAGTTGAGAGACAAATAGTTTCTCATGACAGACAGTGATACTACGGCTCCATGGCAGATAAAGCCTGTTTTGACAAAGGGAATTCGAGGGTGAATATTTTCTGGAATCAGTGGGGTACGGGGTACGCACCCGCCACTGAACTCCTCAGTATTTAACCACAAAACACGCGGGTATGTTCCTGCCTGACAACGTCAAGGCAACTTTCGTTCAACACGACACAGACACCTGCAGCTCCTGGTGGATCCGGGATTGAGGTGGAGCCAGGGGAGCCCAAGTCCCAACACAAACAGGGGCCTGGGGCGACCAAGGGGACCTGGACCTGCTGGAGCTACAGAAGACGCGTGCGGCTGTCTGACTCACCTGACTAGCGAATTCGAGGAGGATGTCCCAGTTCTGCGCCCCGGCATCTCGGATACTCCCCGAGCTGTCGATCAGGAAGCAGATGTCCGCCTTCACTCGACACGTCTCTGCAACACAACGAGAACACGACTCAGCTCCGGGGTTCAGTGCGCCCAACCCGATACAAACACCCGAAGCATGGAGACGCTGCATGGGTGCGAACGCTGCAGTTGGTACCTGAAATACGAGACATGCAGATGCGCCTCGTGCCTCGATCTACAGCAAATTGCACATTTTGTGTTACTGCAGGATCGAGCCTTGCGTTTGTCCCCAAAGAAGCTACACACTTTTCCTGTGAAACTTTACCTCTGCGAGCGCAGGCAACAAACTCATGCATGCATAAAAATAATTTACCAAGCAGCTCGAACGGCCAGACAAGTGTCTCGAGTTGAGAAACACGTGTCTCGAGAAAAATCCGTGTTCGACCCCGACCACATTGCTTCGGTCAGCACCGAGTTCGGAGTTTTGCGTTCACATCAAGATCACCCGAAATGATCAAGATCATCACCAAAAAAAAAGCTGAACCTACCCTGCTATTGTTATCCTTCAGTAGAATATTTGTCCCACTTGCTCAGTGTAAGTCTTCACGAACATTTGCAGGTTTTCCGTTACGGATTAGCATTGGGTGAGTTCAAACTAAAGACAAAACGGCGCTCGCTAATGAGCACGTGACCCGAACCAGCCAATCAACTCAGGAAATGCAACGAGTTTAGCCCAACCAAGAATGTGTACGACACATTCATACTTGTCGTACTTGTTTACATCACTGAGCCCAACGAACTTGACCGCTTGACCTCGCAGCTGTGCGGCGCACCCACACGTGGCATGCATGGGAACTCGCGCATGTGCGTGAGCTCGGCCCCCTGCACCGCTGGACCCCGACCCGACCCGAAAACTCAGCAGAGACAGTCAGGTTGGGCGACACAGAACTTTTTCCCAGGGGTGACCCTCCTCCCTCTGGTGACAGTGGTCAACGCATCTCTTGGCCATGGCGCTCTTGTGTCTGTTTTCAAAGTGAAGTAAAGACTCGTGGGTCTGACCAGGACTGAACCCCAGACTCCCTCCCCCCAGGACCGATCGTTCCAGAAGCTCATCAGAATTTACCTCTATCACCCAGGATTCATCCCTGTCCCGTCACCACCCCCTCCGGACTGACCAGGGTTGACCTCTGCCCCCTCACCCCCTTCGGACTGGCCAGGGTTGCCCCCACCCCCTCCGAACTGACCACGGTTGCCCCCACCCCCTCCGGACTGACCACGGTTGCCCCCACCCTCTCCGGACTGACCACGGTTTACCCCTGCCCCCTTCACCCCTTTTCTGGATCCGCTGGTGCCACCCGTTGAGAATTAAGCCGCGAATTCCACTTTGTGTTTCAGCCAATGCGATTAACTTCAACGACTTTCTTCAACGACCTCGGGCTTCAAAGTGAGTGTGAAACGGATCGCATCCTGAATGTTTACGATGCATGCTGTTGCAGTGTTTCACACCTTCTGCTTGAAGTTTCCCTTTCTTTGCTCTTGTCCTGTTTACCCCCCTTGGGCAAAGTTCACGCAGAGACTGACGCGGAAATGACTCGTAAGATGAGTTTCTCATTTCTCAACAGCCTTTCTGAAGCTCGACATGTTTTCTCGGAAATGGTCACACGCTGCAGGGGACAATAGAACAGCGTCAACCGTTGACCAGCACTTTGAATTCGTGACTCTTGCGGCTGAATGTCATCAAAAGGAGAAAGAGCTTTGGGTCCCTCTGACCTCAGTCCTGGAACCTCGAGAGAAAGATGTGGACAAGTTGGTGTCCTTTTCACTCAATTGGTGAACTTGGTTCACGTCACACGGATCTCCTGGGACATGACGAGCGACGCATGCCACAGCACTGGAAGCCGAAATCTTGGTCCACTGGAACATAGCGACCAGAAATGGAATTTGTCCTGCCTTGTCCTTGACTCGGACTGAACCAGTATCCCGCAACGCAACGCCCTCCCTCCTCCAGATGCTGCCTCCCTAGAACTGACCCAGGGGCCAGAACAGAACTGAGCCCTGGATGCCTCTCCCACCTCCCTGTACTCCCTGACGCCACCCGCCGCGCACTGTGGTGACGCTTCGCGTTCCACGAAGACACCTCCAGAGTCTTGGTTTCAAAGTGAGAGCGAAACAGCGGACATGTATCCCTATTCTTTCAACTGTTTTTCTCTTCCAGGAAAAGGAATTGACCAATTCGAGACAATTCAATTTGCCATGCAGCAACAAGTCAGAGATTAGATCTGGCTTACATGTGCACCATGTCACCACCACCACCACCCGTCACTCACTCACTCACTCACTCACTCACTCACTCACTCACTCACACACACACTCACTCACTCACTCACTCACTCACTCACTCACTCACTCACTCACTCACTCGCTCACTCTCTCACTAACTCACTCACTCACCGAACTGAACCGAAAAGAACTGAACCGATCTCACACCTTGTAAAGGTTATGTATTTTGTGGATATTTTTGTGTGAGGTATTTATTCTTGTCTACGACTGTGTGAATTTTTTGCTCCTTGGGCCAAACCCAGGGAGCAGACCATCACACCAGGCTACGCTAGACTACATCTTGAACCTCTGTCTGGCTTCACACAGCACCTGGTGGTCGGACTGGCGGTTGGACCGGTGGTCGGACTGGTGGTTGGACCGGTGGTCGGACTGGTGGTACGGGACATGCCCCGCACGTGAACGGGCAAAGGTCCGCAACCACCGGTTCACGGCACCGGTCTCGCACTGAGGGACAATCGACGCGCTCTGGTCGCGTGCAGTCTGCTGCAGGATTCAAAAGGTCAAAGTTTCAGGACTTAAACAAATGACGATGAAGCTCTGCATGCGGCTTCTGCTGCACAAACAGGTCCAACACAGAACGCGCTCATGTGTGCAGTTGATTGTATGCACAAAAAAAAAGGAACAAACATTGTGTGGTGTTGACACTCACACACACACACACATTGGTGACCAACGACGCGTGCACGACAAAAAAGCAGTTCTTCTGAACATGAACGCACATTTCACACAAGGTCACGGCGCATCGTGAGCCAGAAATCTTGGGTCGTAAAAGTCAATGACCGGAAATGGAATTCTGGACCTCACCTTGACCTTGTCCTCGTCCTTGTCCTTGTCCTCGGCCCACGCCTTGACCTTGATTTTGCGCAGCTGTGAAGCTGAGCAGTTGCAGGAACACGCAGAGCGCGACGAGCAGCGCCCTCTGCGGCGGCGGCGCCCGCCCCGGGCCCGCCCCCTGCCGGAGAAGTCGCGTCATCCTCAACAGCACCTGTAAGCACAGAGAACAGGGACCAATCAGCGGCTTTCGCGTCAAGGGTGCAGCTGTGCGCGTCTGTGCGCTTCACATGCACCGTGAAACAGAAACATGTCACACCCGAAAAGAAGAAGCCGTTTGGCACGCGAACGAAGTGCGCCTCATCCAGCGACGGCTGTTCAGCGCGGCCAGCTGTGAAGATCACACACACACACACACACACACACACACACACTCTCTCTCTCTCTCTCTCTCTCTCTCTCTCTCTCTCTCTCTCTCACACACACACACACACACACACTAGCACTCTGTCACACACACAAACTCTCACACACACTCTCACACACTCTTTCACACTCTCTCACACTCACACACACTCTCTCACTCACACACACACTCTTACACACACTCTCTCACACACTCACACACACACACACCCTTACACACTGTCACACACACACACTCTCTGACACGCTCTCCTCTTATTTCCGAACCGTCCCGAAACGAGACAGTTACGAAACGCACGAGAAGTGCTGACGCAGCGACGAGTCGTTCAATTCTCCTCACACGGCTCAGTATTGGCACCTGTGTCAGAATGGGATGCCCTTCACACCACGCAATCTTTGCAGAAACAAAACCCTATGCAAGGTTTCAGCGGGGCACCCTCAAGAGAAAATGCAGCCCGTGCCAATCCACACCAACAAGAACGCAAACATGCAGGAATACGAGGGGAGCAATGAAATTCTTCCTTTCGCGAACCTGATCATGACGTCATTGAAGTTGACTGGTGACAAAACCGGGAGTTTCCTCCTCGTACCAAATGAGAACCGAGTGCCAATTCAACACGCCCTGTTCCGAGCACGGGCCGTCCGCACCGTGCATGGGGCGCTTGCGGGCCCCACCGAAGGGGCCCAGGCGCGTGTGGTGCGCCAATCGAGGAGCACGCGGCTCAAAGCACCGCACACCGTATTCACCCGGACAAAGCTTCACCCACAAAACTCAACACACCCCACCTTTGTTTCCTGGCGTCAAACAGTGGTTTACTCTGCCAAACACGCACCCCTGTTGTGATGTTCAGCCCCAGGGCGAAAGGTGTGTCACACATCCATGGGTGAATGCGGTGTGTCCGGAAGGTCTACACCCAGTGCTGAAGACCACACGAGTTCAGAATCTGTCCGCGCATGCAGCCTTTGCGCACAGAGGGAGGTTCCAGAGCAGGGTTCAGCTTGGAGCCGCCCAGCGGACTTGCGCCAATGTGCTTCACCTGTGGGCCCACATACACATACACACACAGACACACAAACACACACACACACACACACACACACACACACACACACACACACACACGACACACACACAACGTTTGTGACCGTTTTAGCAAGCAAGGCACAAGAACACATTTTGTTTTTTCAGGGAAATTTCTCTGTTTGCCCAGGGTCAGGGGAGCCCAGTTCCCGTCGCCTGGACCTGCTTCCCAGTCTCCACACTGGAACAGAGCAGGACGCACTACCCTACCCAGTGACGTACCCGCAGTGCGCAACCTGTACCCAACAATCCCATCCTCCAGCCACACGTGCCCCGATTCGATGCCAACAGAATTGAAAATAATTCACACCAAAGGGGTGACAGGGACTGAAGAAGATCAGCCCTCTTCAACACAGCTCACGAGATGGAAAATAAATATCTTTGTGTCTCGAGTGTAAACACAACCTCAATGAGAGCGTGTGCGACGGATTTGTGCAAAAGTTACACGTCTCGCTCAAAGACGACGACGGCGTCACTTTTTCAGAGTCTGAGCTCCTCGGTATGTCTGTTGCCGGCACCGTCTCCCAATTGAATCAAAGTGCTCGACATTTCAGTTCCACAACAGGGCGCCCAAAGGGCACTTTTTTTACCCCAGGGATTATTTCACACATTTTCATGTCTTCTTGCCCAGAAAAAGAAGCAAGGAAACTTACCGGCATAAGTTTTTGCAATTCAGATCTATATCCAGCAATAAAGCTCAGACAGACTCGGGTGTGATCCTTCAGTGTTGAGCGCTGAGCAGACAGTGCGCGAGTGAACTCTTGGAATGCGTGTGAAACCCTGTGGGCCGGCGCACCAAATTACTAATCAATCGCGTTTCAGGATTCGGTCTGTGTGCGGAGGTGTCAAACACAATCAGGCCAAGAAAAAGTGAAAGGAAGGAAGGAAAGCGCGCGGTGCCGTGTCACGACGCGCGGCCCGGCGCCGCGTGTTGTTTCCTTTTGAGGGGCTTGTTTTGGAGAAAACTGCGGGAGGGTCAGATCAGGGTTCACGCTCACTGCGTCACGCGATGTACCCTGAAACAAGGCAGTGGGCGCAGCCAGAGACAGAACCGCAACGTCCCACCGACTGGTACTGAGGTGACGCAAAACCGCGACGCGTGAAGCAGTTTTCACATTGGTGACGCGCAGTCGTTTTTTGACGTCGGCGTCTAAATTTAACATGGAACCCAATGGTGGTCTTTTTGACGTCAGCCCAGAAAACAACCGCGCGTCGCCCAATGTGAAAACCCTTTGACACCTGACGCAGCACGCGCGCAGTGTGAACCTGGTCCAACCCAGCGGCGGGGGTCCGGAAGCCAGGCTTTCTGGGTTCGCATGTCGCGGTGGCGGTGTCAGCGCCTTCAGCGGGAGAGAAAAACACCATTCATGACACCTGTTGTCAGGGCTGGCGTGCTGCACGGAATCTAGATCTGTTCACAACAGGACCTGTGGCTGAGACGTCCTCAAACAACACAGCGGCTCCCGAAAAACGGTCAGACAGGGGAAATACCTCCAACAGGAAAACAGATTTGAACCACAAGGACCAACAGGAGACTGCGTGCTGCCGTCCTGCAGGAAACACATGACAAATGTGTTTCCACACTCAGTCTTTTCAAATCACAGGAAAGTGCACAGTTCAGACCCCTTTGCCCGGTCGCAGGCTGGTGCGCGGTGTAAGCTCGTAACACAAGCAGTCTTTTAGACAGACAGTAGCGGTGCAGTGAACTTCGGCACCAGCCCATGGTGAGCAAGCTTCCTTGCAAACCACTTGAGTCTCTGCTTGGCTGCAGCTGAACCTCAACTCACTCATCTGGTTCTCCCATGCCAGGACATCTGGAGGAACCTTTGTCTTTGGTTGTCTCAACAGCAGCTCGAGAACTTTGTGGCAGCGCCCAGCTTGAAACAGCGAAAGAAAACCGCAACAAAGACGAGACTTGGTGCCTCGAGAGCGAACATTCCTTCCCTGAAGACACCTTCTCTCACCAGGGGGTGCTTGTGGTGAACATCAGCAAGACGCACCGACAGCACTGCGCCCTGGAGGTGTTCTCAGAATGACGCAGGACAGCACCCCCCGAGGGGGGCTCCACTCACTCCTGCCCTCGTTGTGAGCAACATGTGCCAACCTGTCAGCACTTGTGGCGCAGTGACTGCCAAAACTGTTGACTTTCACGGCTGTTCGCTTTTGAACTGTTGCGCTGCCGCCCCTGGGGTATTGTGTTGGTTTCTCTGTCTCTGCGGTGAGAGCGGTCCTCGCAGTGCGCACCGCTCGGGGGCAGCAGCGCTGGTCCCCCGCGCTGCGCGGCTCCCGCTCCGCACTTCACACCCGCGGTGGGGGTCGGAGGAACCGCCGTGTAGGAATAGCGACGTTTGGCTGATGAACGTGTCTCCACGTGACGTTCCAGAACCACGTGGCGCGTGGGAAACAATCCAGGAAGTTGAGGCCATATAATTGGGGCACAGCACTCACGACAAATTCAACACGGCTGAAACAGTCTGCTTCAGTGCGTCCGATGTACGCGTCGAACTCGGGTCGTTCGCGTCCACTGGCACGTCGGACCGGGGGGGGGGAGAGATCGACGCGCAAGACAAACACGCCAACTCTATTCTTCCTCGCAGCCAACAATTCTTTCTTCGCAACATTGTTGCAACAACAATAGCATTTCACAAAAAAGGGAGGTCCGCTGTTCTATTTGCCAAATTGTGTCTGGTTGGCCGACCCCCCCCCCAACCATTGCGAGGCGGAGTCCGCTGACGCAACGTCTGTTGGACCCTGCGACCAAGAAAGCTGAACAGCCAGCGCAACGACACTTTGCGCAACAAATCAAAAACTTTTCACTCTCTTTCTCTTGCCCGACAGTCCGAGCGTGAAATAGACCTGGCATTCCAATGTTTTCAAAGGAACACATAACAGTAAAGCGGAAAGGTAAACGAGGCTGTTTGCAAAGGCTCGTCGCGCGTATCTATTGCGCCCCGGGACGCGACTCGCAAATACGTCCTGACACGCCTGTCAACAAGTTAATAGTTTGTATGATCAATGTGGCCTTGAAGCTAATGCAGTTTCAAAACCAAATTACTTTGGCAAGTGTCTCAGGATTAGAGAGGGCAAACAGAACTGAGAAGAAAGGAAAGAATCCAATTTCTTTTCAGTGCGATGAGATCACCAGCTGGATGTTCGTTTTTGGTTTGTTTGTACAGAGCGTCAGTTTTGGACAGGAGCGTCTGTGTGACGTCGTCACGTCGCGCGTCGTGCAGCCTCGGTGCGCGCGTTGCCAGATCGGAACCTGATCCTCGGAACTGGGCACTGCCGGCTGCACGGCAATGCGAAAGTCGTGCAGAAGGTGCACTTCTCGCGTGCACTTCTCGCATGTCCTTGCGTGAAAACGTCTGGCGCGTACTTCTGGAGTGTACTTCGTTGGCACTGGGCCCCAAAAACTTCAACCTGCGTTTGGTTTTGCGGTTCCACTTAGAACTTCTGTTTGTTTCTGGCGAAGATGACAACGAAACAACTTTCTCTCCTCGTAGACTTCGGCTTTCTTCGCAGTAAAAATGCAACAAGAACACCCCTCCGTGGAGACGCGCGTTTCGCGCACGTCCTCGTCTGACAGGCGGTTGACGGGCGTTTTCGAGGTTCTTGCGCCATCCGCAAATCACGCGTTTTCCGTATGAAGTGATCCGCTGTTTGGAATGATCTCACGATGTCCGCCGGAGACCTAAGACCATACAGAGAAAACCTGAGCAGCAACGACACCGAGGAGCAGCCCCAGAGCGACACAAGACGCTCCATTCTCGGCTGCAGAAAGATTACCGAGACAATCGTAAAAGATCTTTCCTGTCTTATGAGCAGCTGCATCTTGCGTGGACATTTGCTTCTCTCGGGAGAAGGGACCCAATAGACCCTGAAAATCATTTCAGTCGAGGGAGGGTCGGACCCCCTCCCCCCCGTCCATCTGAACGGAGCGAGCAGAAGCAACGGAAACACAGCTTCCGCCTTTTGCGCCGTGCTGCATGCACTTTGTGGCCTCGCCCGGCGGGGCGGTCAGCTTCGGGTGCGGTCGGGATCAAGCGACGCCCAACCATCCGTCACTGTCTCTCCACGTCCAGCGGAGGATCCTCCACTCGGGTTCACAGAGCACGCGTCTTGCGTTACACGCTGTTCACACTGCTTCCACGTACACGACGTTCCGTCTTGTGCAAATTGTGTGTGAAATGGTACACACATCTTTCAATAGTTCTGTTCACACTGCTTCCTTGAATCCATGACAGAAAGGTTTGGCTCCAAGAGGCAAAACCTTCTGTCACGGATGCAGTCATCACTGATCGCAGAAGCAGTGTGAACCGCGAGTTACGGCCCTGTGATAGACGCAGCAGCATCAAGTGCACGAATGCAACGCAGCGCACGGCGCGCCCGGTGTGAGGGGCGAGTCCCGCACAGCGAACCGACGCACAACTTGTCAAATGCGCGCATGGTCAAAGTTAAAAGTTGCCCCGGGGACTCCATACCCGGACCCACGATCTGCCAATGTCTCAGGGCTCCAAATCAGTCTTTGTTCGAGACAGTCCGCATCCAGCCTTTTCTGCGCGTTAATAAATTGCCACTTTGAGAAACAGTTGATCCCGACAACTGTAATTTCTGCGCCTTCAGCCCCAGGAATAATGGCAAATATTTTCTTCGATTCAACACAGCCGACATCAAAAGTAGTTTTCGCTTTGGGCCTCCACTTAGTGCGTTGCAAAAAGTGATTTTGTTCAACTTTTACAAGCAATATTGAACATAATGTCAGAGCCTTCAGTCACGATTGTCTCTGAGAGAGGCCAATTTTGGCTGGTAATGACAAAACTACATTGAGGGACCAAAAAAAGGGCGCCTTGGCCTGTTGTGTGCGGGACCTTGGCTCCGGATGGCACAAAATCAATGGGAAAAGCAAGTCTGTGCAGGTTTCACCGCTGTGTCACACCCGCCACACACACCCGAAACCTGGCAGTGGTGACGATAAGTGATACAGTACGGCCGCACACCCTGACACACAGAAGGGCACACACGGACACCAAGTCTCTGCGGCAACCAGCGGGGACCAGAGCGGGGACCAGAGCAGGAGTCACAGCAGGGACCAGAGCGGGGACCAGAGCAGGAGTCACAGCGGGGACCAGAGCGGGGACCAGAGCAGGAGTCACAGCGGGGACCAGAGCGGGGACCAAACGTCGCCTTGTCGACAGATGGTTCCCGTCTGGACCCTTCCCTCGGCTTTGGGACACGAGTCCCAAGGTGCCCCATTAGGTTTGGGTATCTCGGTGCAAAGTCGCTTCGGACCCTCATCTCGGGAACTTCGGTGGGGGATCCAGGACGTGGGGTCGGGATCCACCATAACTGGGACCCCGTACTTCTTTCAGACCGCACGCACAAATTTGTGATGCGAAAAAGCAAAGTTCGCAAGCCCACTCTCAGCCAGGGTCAGCTTTTTGATGTCTTTCTGTGTGGACGAAGACGGCAACCAAGCAGTCAGGTTGGGTACAGCTTGGGTACAGCCGCACGCTTCCTCCATACCCATCACGAGGAGAACGAGCCCAGCCTCATCCCGCTTCATATCCACTCATTGTGCTGCAGCAGCCGTTTGTTTTGCTGCAAACTATCACAAATCCGACTGACCCACCACAGGAACTCTTGGAAACCGTTTCAGAAACAGGCTGGTAAATCAGAGCAATGACCCTCCAAGTCGAATCCCAGGATGATGAGGCAAGAGAGACGAACCCTGCAGAGCAGAGCAACCACTCCCAAGAGATTTTGTTTTCCCTGTGGCACCCACCCCTTGGTTCCACCCCTGACCGCAATGACTCATGTAGCATCGTGGCTGGGCACGTCTGTCTAAATTGGGGTCCTCCAGTGACCCTGGCCATCATTATGATGAAAGAGGCGGCACGCACGCAGGTCAAAGAGGTGCCTCCGGTACAGGTGCATTTCAAGCAATTAGAAACGCACTCGAGGGCAGTTCGGACGAAGGGGGCTCGCACTGGGGCAGGGTTTCTGCCGTCTGTCTTCTGCATAACAAGTAGAGACTCAGGTTCACTCGCTCAAACACAGAATTAATCCTCATTTCACTTTCTCTGTGGATGTCCCACATACGAGTTATCCAAGTGGCTTTTTTATGAACAAACCTGTTGAGGTAAAGTGTTTGTTTTCCGTGTTTAGTCCCCGAGGCATTGTCGGGGTGTTGACAGAGATGTGCTCGGCGGAACGACGCGGACTCGACGCGCTGTGTTCACGACTCGAGGAGCCCGGACTCACTCAGAACAATGTCACCTCTGAGTCTCACTCAAAACCGCTGCCTTTTAGAAATCACACTCACCACCAGCTACATCAACACAGCATAAACACACTCAGTGTGACAAAAAGTTCTTCAAAAGGAGACGAGCGAAGGACGGAGAAGACGACGACTTAATTTGAGGTGCAGAGGCAGGGAGAACGATTACGCATTTCATTGCTATTTGTGTGTACTGAAGTACACAGAGTGAGTATGTACTGTCAACATGACACGATCTCGCATCCGTTGTCATCTCGGTGTTGTCAATGAGGCCTCTGTTGGGACGGAGGTCCCGCTCCGAAGAGAGATCCTCAATTCACGGGTCCCTCTCTCAGCGGGGGGACCCCTCAATAGGCGCGTGTGAATACGCATTGTCAGGTCTGCACGATTGTAATTTCGCTGCCAAAAGAAACTTTTTGTCATTCTCAAGGACCCAGCAAAGATACGTTTTGGGTTATTCTTTCAGAACAAGTGATTTCTGTAGAATATTGAGAGGTTTCCACGAAAAACACTCAAGAGAAACAGTCATGCAGAAAATTTGGCGCCAGGTCCGTTGCGTCAACCTCCAGACGTGAGTGGTGAGAATCGAACATACGTGCACGTGAGCACGTTCGTTTTCTGATTGTGGGCGAACTCAAATCGCACCATGGGACACCAGAGCCTCGCGGAGGGTCAAACTGTGTCCACCAAAGGATGACCGACGGGTCAAGACTTCCCACATGTTTTCCCTCTGAAAGGGACGAAATCCTGATGGCAAGCACCGAGGAAAGAACACATGTGGATCCAGGGGTCAGACATAGAGGGGTGACCGACATCTGACCCCAAGATAAAGCCCAGACAAAGCACAATTTGAGGGGTGCAGTGTGACCACCAGAAGCTGACAGGAACTTCAGAAGGCTCGGTGTTGGTCACTCTGCGTGTGTGTGTGTGTGTGTGTGTGTGTGTGTGTGTGTGATCCTGGTACTTGTGGACCTGAGTCACACAGTGAGCGTTACCCGGGCCACCAGAGCTGCTCTGTGCTGTATGAGATGAGCCCAGGTTTCTGGTCACAGTGACGAATCCCATTCCCCTGCCGACCACGACCCCCACTTCTCAGTGCTGAACTGCGCGAGGATAGCGCCACCGCGCGGACCGCTCTGAATACGAGCTGCAGACCCAGAATCTGGTCATCAGATCCCCGAGCTCTGGGCAGGAGGAACTTCTTTGAAACATGATTCGGGAGACAAAAAACATATCAGGGTTTACGCGGCCCCGGACCCTGGACCCTCTAGACTCCGGCGGCGCAGAGCCCCGTCGCCTCGCCTCAGGCTCCGGGGTCAGCGGGTGCACGATGTACCGGCGGACGCTCGGACCTCGGTCCCATGGGACGTGACCGCAGCCGAACCGTGACGGCCGATTCACGGTCGGGGACCCAAGGTCACGAACTCTGCAGTGCATCGCTACATGCACCGCCTCAGGCGCCCCAAATGAGGTATGATCACCCCATCTGGCGCTTCACAGCATCACCAACCGGAGCAACAGAAAGCCCAGACCCGATATCAGAAGACCCGGGTGTTGGGCCATTTCAAGTCCCAGGGGGTATCAAGCCATAGATCAAACCCTATGGACCTGAAATCAGGTACCCTGTCTGGGTACGCCTGTTTCTCCTTGTTTCGTTGCCCTGGACAACAGAAACTCAGCGTCCCTCACGTTCCACGGGGAACTTGACCGTGGGAACAACTTCCTCTCCGTCTGTCTCCATGGGACTCCCTTTCGCACGTCGACTTTAGAAGACGGTGTTCCGTGGCTCTATCTACCCATCAAGAAACTCATTCATCAAGCACAGAAGAAATGGCGAACAGAATCAGCTGAGCTGTGGTGTGAGCAGCAGACTGTGAAAGTTTCTACCACAAACACTTCCTGTCAAGATCGCATCTCGAGAACAACATTTTTTGCAAACATTGGCATCCCAAGTTGGCACCCTTTCAGGGCGAATTGAACTGTTGAGCATCGTGCTCGTGGATGACGAGCTGCTGCCTGAGCTCTATTTAATAGGGACTTTGTGCAGGACGTTTCCGTCAAACGTCGCGCCACTCGCCAACGTCGAGTGTTGTGTGGTGATTGGCCAGTGCCATGGAAGCTGCACGTCATCAATTTGTGTGCTCTTTTTCGACGTTGGCGTTGGTGCAACGTGCGCCTCAAACGCCACGCTCAAAGTGCCTAATGTGAGTGAGCGGGACGCGTCGAGTTCCTTCCGACTCCAGGGACCGGAAGCAGCCCCTGTGCGTTTCCGGCCACGAAAGTTGAAGCTGCCCGCAGCCCCCCCCCCCTGGACCCGCCCCCGACTCCACCCTCCACTCATGTCTCCCGGCCCAGTCCAGGCAGCTGGTTCAGGTCAAATCCAACACGGACTGACGTCAATCAGGGAAAACAAAACAAACCTCAGAAGACACAATGTTTTGTTGCACAAACTTGTTTGGTCATGTCACATTTCATGCAGAAAGCGGATGATTCGGACAGAAATCTCTCGTATGCATCAACGCGGAGTTGGGGGCTCCAACATTCCAATCCTCCAACAACCTTCACTTCCAGAGGGTCAGGAGCTGATCCTGCACAAGCCAACCTCAGAGTCTGTCAGGTATGACCGCGATCGTGTCGCTGTCAGAGACCCGTGAGGTTCTCAGTGTTCAATCAGAAACAGCTTCCTGCGGGGAAACCCAGGGCTGCGGCCAGAGACCCAAACTCCATCCCCCCCTTGAACCCGTCAGAATTTTTATTGCTGGTTTTCAAATTAACTTCATCACCAAGCGTGGTAAATTTGCCACCTGTTTCTCACGGGAAACTGTTGGCTTCATTCACAAGTTCTGTCCACTCTGATGACAAGTACACGCTGGAATGGCCACTCAATTAGATCCTCCCCCCTCCCACCAAACACGACGACAGAGACAAACTTCCGGATAAAGCATACCCAGTCGGTGTCTCAGGTCCTTATCTCTTCGCAACTCGAGAAATCGAACACACGCTCAAAGAAATTTGAGGCTCGCGCCACACGGAGAGAATCTCTGCAGCTCAAACAACAGTCGGTCATCACACCTTCTGCTATTCCACGTGGCAGGACGAACCAGGTTCGAAACCGGAAGTGAGTACGGGGCCCATGGGCTCCACTTCCGGTCTGGCTGGTCTCTTCCGACACACAGATCGCCAAGTACAAGCTTGTACACTTCGAGGAGGTATGAACATGCACAAAACCAGGTGGATCTGAGGAATCCAGGGGCTTGGAGGCCTGAACCTTGACACAAAAGTAATTTGTCCCCTGAAAACACCAAACACAGCGCAGCAACCTTCAACGACTTCCTTTGCTGGGATCGAGTGAGAAAGTCCCCACACAAATGGATATAATGGAGCTAAATTTTCAGAAGAAGATGTCAAGCGACAAATATATTCGACACCAAGGCATAAAATGATTTGAATTCTCCGCATAACACCCCAATAAATTCATACAGAGCACAAAGCAGCGGGTTTGTGTGCCCTCGGGTACACTTCGCCTCAATTTGCCCTTTGTGAGTGAAATTTGTGATGTACGTTGTTAGAAAACTCGTACCTCTAAGAGGTACGATACAGACACACTGAACACCTCACGCAACGTCCCCACGATCGAGTCAACGGGCGCTGCGTCGTGCGACGTTCCACGGTGAGCTCGACCTCGTTCTTAATGATCGTGAAACCTGATGCAATCGCAAAAGCTCCAGAGACCCACGTCGGTGCAATGTTGGATCACCTAACCACGAGTTCCAAATCAGGCTCCGCGTTTGACTCCTTCGTTCCAAACGTCCCTCCTCTTTCTGCAAAGACTTGTGGAAAACCACCATTTTTTGCCACAGAGGAACCAGAACGAGACTCAGTTTCACGCAGACCCACATGTTCACCTGTTCTCACCGACTACATTTCTTCACAACCACATCAGAAACAACGGGAGAACAGTTCGCTCCGACCCAGGGAGCCACGGGACTGGAACTCAGCCCTCAGTGATCGGGTCAGGGTCCAGCCCATCTCCACGCCCCCCCCCCCCGCCCTGAATCCTGGACAGGCTGGAGATGTGGTTTGACCAACTTAGTCCAGAGTGAAGCCACCATGGAGTGACGTAATAGGGACTTTGGGTGGTGCTAAAACTTCCTCCTGGCGACATTCACCCACACCGGAAACACGGTGAGCCGTGGACAATCTCATGAGGCTACACCTGTGTTTTGGGGCCACGTTACACTGGAAAAAAATCCATCAAAATCCAGCAGGTGTGGATCCTGCAGACGTAGCACGCGCCCTGCAGGCTGAGGTCCGTGTCGCACTCGCCCTGCAGGCTGAGGTCCGTGTCGCACTCGCCCTGCAGGCTGAGGTCCGTGTCGCACTCGCCCTGCAGGCTGAGGTCCG
>JAAUXT010131067.1_pt1 | contig 25428 bp, 24 predicted proteins | sample 7278171 | NCBI WGS metagenome assembly JAAUXT01 (sample SAMN14350112, study PRJNA611818) | marine sediment metagenome | isolation source: surface marine sediment (1.8m) | place: French Polynesia: Moorea | collected 2018-08
CTTCCTCGCGCATTATCCCCAACCCAAAATGAACCAAAAGAGCCCAAAAGGTCCTAAATCAATTCTCATCTTGACCATGAAACTGCTGCTGACATACTTTTGGAAGACGCCTATAGGTGCTTCGATTTGGCTCGCACCGATTTGGCTCAAATCGTGCAACCCATCTCAAATCACCTAAAAAGGTCACCAAAATTCAAGCAGAGAAGTTGCATGCATGGGGAGCAGACGAACAAAGACAGAGGAAAGACATTCTGATTGATTGCGTTTTTTTGTTCTTCTCTGGAATACAGTGAAAAAGTGTCACTGCACAGATATGTGTGTTATCTTGTTGATGAACGCAAGCACATTGCGAACTTCCTGTGTGTACTTATGATAATACGTTATTGGAGGCTCTAATGAGTCGCTGAAGCCTGTTTACTCACCATGATTAGGAATCACCGCTCAGTCAGGAGCTGCTTATCTTGACAATGAGAAATGTCTGTTGATTTCACCAGGGCATACACTCAAAATTTTTAACGACCAGGTGTTGTTGTAGAGGCGAAATGGAATGAACAGGCACGAAAGTGAAACAAAAGAAAAGAATGGAGGTTGGACACTGCCTCTGGGTCACAGCAGGTTCCGTGCCTGCATCAAGTGTCTTCTGTTGTGAAAAGGTCTAAAGGATTTCTTCCCTCTGTTGATGCACGGAAAAGTTGTACGATACGCCCACTTTCACACAAATGTGCGACCACTTCTTGTGTTTTGTTGGCTCAGGGTGTTCTTCGTCCGCTCACATGCATCGCAAGTTTGGGAGAACTTCGTGCTGACGAAATTCCGAGTTGGCGAGAACACTGGCCATCGATCCTGTTTCTAGGAAGATGTGAACTTTGTTTCTAATCTCTCATGAAGGTTGACCAACGAATCAGGTCGAAGAGATCGACTTCCAAAGTTGACGTTGGTAACCATGCAGGATCAGCAATGATTTTCACTGCGAGCCTCGTCCATCGAACCGAAGTCTTGTCTGACCCAAGAACAAAAATAGCAAGTGTTTATTGGCTGTGGTGTCCAGTTTCGTTCTGACTCATTTTGCACAAACAGTCGGCAAACGTCCGCCTTTTCTGCGTGCGTTCGGACACAGGACTCAATCATGCTGGTGATTTCACCTGCAATGTACGAGGGAAGTCCTAATGAAAAGGTCTCCTGTCCAAAATGTCCGGTCTGTTTCCTCGCGATTTTGTGGCCCTTGTAGGCAGATTGTTCTGCCCCATGAGAGCGATCTTCATGCTGATCCAATGTTGCTCAGGTCGATCCCTGACCTGTTTGGCGGTGCACGGAATGAGGTCAAGCCTTCCAACACAGTGATCATCCTTTGCCAGTCATCTTTTGAGCAATGAAGTGTGCTTTAACTTTGTTCTTAGTCCAGTTTGCTGTTGCCTTCGCCTCCATGGAAGCGAAACATGAGCCGTGCGCAGTGGTGAAGTTCCTCCTGAGTACTGGGGACACACCCATCCAGATTTGGAGGAAGTTGCAGAATGGTTGCCATGCCGGAACAATGTCACAGAAGACAGTCCGCAAGTGGTGCAGGCGTTTCTCCAGCAGGGACACCAGTGTCCAAGACAAGCCACGCCCAGGGAGGAAGCGCACTGCGAGGAGCCAGCAGAACATCCAGGCTGTGAGTAACGTTTTAGGACAAGACAGGAGGCAGACAGTGAGAGACATTGCAGCAGAGATCGGCATTTCCAAGAGCTCAGTTCATCAGGTGCTGAAGAAGGACTTAAACTTGTCCAAACTCAGTCCCAAATTCGTACCCAAGGTACTCACTCAAGCCCAAAAAGATTTCAGGGTGCGGCTCTGTGAGATGAACTTGGCTGCTCTGAGGGAGGACGATGAGTACATTCAGAAGTTTGTCACAGGTGACGAGTCCTGGATTGCAGTTCTCGAGGTGGAAACAAAAGCTGCTTCTTGTGAGTGGGTCCAGAAAGGTCGCAATGCGCCACGCCCAGTCAAAGCTTTGAGACAATGTGCAGAAAGGAAGTCAATGTTCATGATTTTCTTCGACCAAACCGGACCCATTTTGGCTGAGTTCATGCCTCAGGGTGGAACTGTGACTGCAGATTCTTATTGTGACGTACTCAGGCGTTTGAAGGAGAACTTGCGCAGGAAACGTCCGGACAAATGGAGAGGGAGGAACTTCCTTCTCCTTCATGATAACGCGACACCCCACACCACAACACCAACATTGGCCTTCATTGGAGAGTCCGGGATTGACATGGCACCTCATCCACCATACAGTCTGGATCTTGCGCCTTCTGACTATTTTTTATTCCCTCGTTTGAAGAGTGGCATGCGCGGACATTGCTTCAGGAACATTCCAGATCTCCAAACTGCTGTGTTCAGAGAGCTCAAAGGCATTGGACACTCTGAGTTCCATGATGCTCTGAACACATTGCCACTGCACTGGATGAAGTGTGTCAAGGCGGGGGGCACCTACTTTGAAGGTTTCCATGTTGATGTCGATCCAGATGAATTTGGACTCGAAATGTACCCAGGGACTGACAATGAAGAGCACGAGAGTGACGACTCACAGGAAGACTAGTCTGAAGCTGTGCCAGTTGGTTTTGACAATGTTCCGCCGAGTGTTCCAAGTTGTCTGTTTTCAGATTGTTTTTTAAGGCTGTCCTTGCCATGTTTACATTCCATTTTTCATGTTCCTCCATGCTTTTAGTTCCACAGTTGACATTAAAGTTAGTTCTGCAAATGTGCGTTCTTTCGTTCCGGAGATATCGGACAGGAGACCTTTTCATTAGGACTTCCCTCGTATGTACACTCGTACATTCCCTGTTGCAGAATGTGCTGAATGTTGTACCATTATCAGTGATTTATTTGTCGTTTATATCCTATAAACAAAACGAGTCATTGATCACAAAGTGTGACTCGAATTTCAATGGAAATGCAACGCAGAGAATCGGATTGCTGAAGATTTGCACCAGCTGTGCGGTGCGTTGGTTAATTTAACAAAGGCAAATCTGATTTGGAATAAATATGTTGTGAGAATAAAAACTCCTCTGTTGATTTAATTCCAGCCTCCCACGTGAGCGCCTGTGTTTGTTCAAGTTGACATTTCGTATTCGACGTTGCACCAATTTGTGCAGAGCTCTCGAAGTACATTTGATGTTGCACAAAAATGGCGGTTTTTGAGCACCACCTTAACATTTGAAGCAAAACCCTTTTTGTATCACCATGGACAATAATGTTTTTGCACGCCCTGCATGGTGCTGCAAAATGCTCTGGAATGGGAAAGTCATGTCGACAACTCATTTGCGGAACTTTGACCGAAAGTTGATCCTGATTGGAATGACATGAAAGACATCCGTCGGCCCCAAGGTGCTGCAGTGCCTTGCAATGAGCAACGGACTCATTGAAGCAAGGTCACAAACAGGTCTTTTGGCGAAGGCGGAGGGATTGAGTGCCGTTCGTCTTCGCAAAACTCCTACTGGAACTCCGCATGATGTTTCCCATAATTTTTTCACAATCAGCAGGGCGTCTACCCCGTTTAGGACCGAGAATGCATTTCTTCACACCGTGTAGCAAAATAGAAAACACTCTCGCTGGTTTGGAGCTTTTTTCTTGAGCGAGGGATGATGGTGATGCGACGGGAAAAATGGACGAACTCGGGCGCCTTGTTGAGCTGTGAGCCGAGTGTACTCATCTTTCGCAATCAATTTCCTGAGACGATGATGTTACGGAACCCAATTTGTCGAATTTCGTGACAGAGAACATAAGCTGCTACTTACGAGACAACGAGACATTCATAATTTAAATGAGTGCCTTTGTCCTTGTTGCTCTTTGATAATCTCAAACTAAATGTTTTGCTGTTTGAGAAATTTCCCTCGCCTTGAGGTGAGTGAAATTGTTCTCTTTGGCCCTGCAGTCACTTGCGTTGGATTGAAGCAGAATTCGACAAGTTTTCAATCTCAACTTGTAGTTTGTGCGGTTGGTGTCAGTTTTGGCTTTCGCAGTGTCGGCCAGACCAAACTGAATTTCCAAAACTTTCGCAGTGTCGGCCAGACCAAACTGAATTTCCAAGTCAGTGCGTTTGCTTCAAAATGTTATTTTTCACGGGGACGGTACCCAAAATGTGCATAGATTTACATCGCTAAACTGTGAACAAATTGGCCTTCAAGTCACTGAAAACGACAGCCACTACCAACTGTCCCCAAAGCTCGTTTTTTTTTTTCAAAAATCATCCACTACAGGAAATTGGAAAAGCATGTTGTGATCCACGTCTGTGGCCGAGCGGCAGGGATCGCATGACTTTGGCCATCATTGGTGTCAGCAATTTCAACAGATCAGGTCGTCAATTCACATGTTGTCCCCGCGAAGTATTCATTGGTGTATTTTATGGTTCAGATGCGAATAAAAAGAACAGAGTAATTGTTCTATCCATCACAAAAATGATTTGCAGTTCCTGGAAACTGTTGAAAAGAACGACATTCTTGATACAGAAAACACAAGGATTGAGAAAAAGGTGTGACGAACCCCGACACAGGTTCGCATTGACCAACGGTAATATAACAGCTTGTCGCTGGTCAGGACGTTGGAATTCTTTGTGAAAATCCCGGTGGTGAACATTGCAGCCGAAAGTGATGATCTGACATGCTGAACATTGCCTTGCTGCCAACAACAATTTCGATCTGTGACGGTTTCATCTGGACACGCGCCTGAGCATGAGTTGCCACAAATGAAAAAATTGCCTTGGATAACCAACTCGTGGCCACAACATTTACTTGGAAGGCTCATTTCGTGCCATTCTGCAGTCGCAATTTGTCTGTAGACAGAGAATCACACCCAAGCTCTTCTTCTCTGAGGTTGCTCTTCGTCTGACCCCATCCGAAGCTGAAGACATGGAATTTGTACGGCTGCTGTCCATCAAAGAAATAAGTGCAGGTGTAAGTACCAGAGGTGGGAACGGAACTGGGGTGCAGACTTTCACTGAGTCTTCACGCACGCACAGAGTGAAATTCACAAGGGATTTTGTCAGCAAAGGGGACAAGAGAGCGAGTTCTCTGCCATGGAGCTCAAGGAACCAGCAAATGCGTGCTCTCGGCTTCATGGCTTGTCAAAGTTCTTTTTCTGCAACTTCTTCATCCTTTTAGAGTCTGCACTGTTTTCGACAGTAATTTGAGTCCTGAAAACAACGTACTTTGTTTGATGACATTGTTTCAAATAATTTTCGGAGCACAGAAGTCTCATCCAATTGGCATGCACAGTAAAAAATACAAGTTCAAAACTTTAGAAAAAAAAACAACAACCAAGCAGCCGACATTTTTTCGCTGTGGAAATAACATTTGTGCTTTCTCTCTCTTGCCACAAAAAATATCGCTGCAAAACGATCGCGAACGACAGATGCAAAGGAAATAAAGGCTGTACAAACAGCGATTGAACTCTTCTCCATCGCCAACACACGCAAGTCTATGTCAAGTGAAAGAAATGCCTTGCAATAAATTCTATTGGCACACTCAGACTCCGAAGCAAAGAGCACTGCAGCAACTCCAAACAAGCGATTGCTTTTTGTTTCCGTTTCTCTGAGAAAGGCTGAGCGGCCCAGGAAACTCGCAGGAAAACCCTGTGATCCCACTCACATGCGAAAATTAGATTTCTTCTCCTGTTCCGCCTGCAACGAAAAAGCACTCCTTGCTGCCAAAGAGAACTGCCCGGAAAGTGGAAAGCCACTGAGGAGAAAACCCCGTCCCTTGTCAGAGAATGTTTGCTTCGGGGTTGTTCCATGCTCGTATAGGTCATGCTGGTGCAATGGGTAAAAGTATACACACAAGAAGCTTGATCAGGAATGGCTTGACCTGTCAAAAGGAGAACAGAATTCCAAAGAAGGCAACAACCTCAACGAATCGTGTGCAGCTCAAAATTACGTGGTGTGATGACTGGGCGTGAGACCTGTGTGCCAACGTCAAGCTGTTGAAGCCCAAGAAGTGCAAGCCTTTGACAACAAAATGATAATTGACTTGAATTTGGAGGCACCAGATCAAGCGCACATGTTTGTTCTGCCTTGTTTGTGGCACTTTGACACTTTGACACTTTGGTTCGTTGAGAATTGCAGGGGCTGCACAAGCTAATCTCCCTCTGTTGACTCTGGATTGCACGCCACTGAAGGGAAAGCAACAAAATTAGTCCCAAAAGTCTACGACTAGAGGGTGTCCACGAGCAACTGGAATTCTGTTCATCCAAGTCAAGAGTTGCAGTAGCGTGGGTCCTTTCTTGAATCCCAAGACATAAAACACCCGTGCCTGCAAGTTTTGAGGGCAGAGGTTTCTTCTTTGCAGCTTGTTTCGGTTGTGCATCCGCGAGTTCCGGCACGGTTTCAAGAGCAGCAAATATGACTTGAACAACTCCCAAACAACGCCCGCACAGGATTTCAATAGAACGCTCAAGGTTTCCAAGAGTCCTCTCCTTTTTCAATCGCTCATTTGGATTGGTACAGCCCCTGCAACAGCCTGCATAAGTTTATTAGTTTTTGGCGAGCTATAAGAATGAAGTAGTAGAATAAAACAGGTCCCTCCATGAATTGCCCATTTGTCTCTGAAGACCCGAAAATGCTACAGAAAAGCCAAGCAAAGAAACGTTTGACACGCTGGTGTACGAGTACTCGTGTGTCTTGGGCACATGTTGCAACAGCAATGTGTGACAGTGGTTGAAAAATTAAATGTGAAATTTTGGGCTGAAGTTTCAACACAATCACTAACGGTAAAACGCTGTGTTTTTTGCAAGAACATTGGATCAATCTCGCAACGTACTACACACACGATGCCAACAACCACAACTTGAACATTGAAACACGGGTTGTTTGTGCTACGAGCACACGAGGTTCCATCAAACATTTAGTGAGATATTTCATGTTCAGCGGTGAAGTCAATTGACCAGTCTGCACCGCCAGTGACAGTAGAACAGGCTCGTCTGGACTTGTCTCCAACCAACCACCCGTGTCTTTTCAGGTGGGCCCTGAACATGTCAATTCTCACTTTTATTTAAGAGAACCTCGTATTCGCGAATTCTTTCAAAGCTGAAACCGAGCAGCCGTGTACCCAACTGGTGTGGCATCCCAGTCTCCCGAATTCGACAACAAGCTGTCATTTTCAACCAGTGAACGTGAATTTCTTTTCTGACAAATTGACTTTTCCGCACAAACATCGGATCTCAATGCACCACTGTGGATGGTCCCAAAGAACGAAGAGTGTTCAGTTTGAGGTACGGGCTTCCGTTCCCTGAATCACTGATAGCGTCCCGTACGAAAAGCACTGTTTTCACAATTTTTTCCATGACACAAAATAACAAAGAGAATCAGGTGATCTGAGTCGAAACTGTGAAATTTGACAGCAAGCAGAAAATGCGAAAAAGCAATCCGTTGCCTGTCAGAGCGAAAGTGCTTTTCGATTTTTTTGGTGTTTTTGTGAATTTAAGGTTGCATGTCATCTGGATATTCTGCTCTGCACAACAGAGTCAACTCACGCAGATCTGCTTTTGATATCCTGATTTGGGGTCCAGGGGCGAACCTTCATCCCAGCCTGTGATCATGGAGGACTCAACGTACGACATACTTCTGTTCTGACACACAAGCGAAATTTCCGGATTGGCAGGACTCGGCACAGATGCTCAGAAACCTATTTTCGTCTTCCTGTATTTTCCAGACTTGCAATTTGCTTTGTCAAGTCGGCACACGGAGACGTATTGAGAAACGAAGTTGCCTAACAAGGACAGAAGTACGAGGGTGATAACAGAATATGCCTTCACCTTGTTGTGGTGTTTTGTGCGATGGTGTGATCGTGTCCAAAAGTGGATCATGATGTTGCTCAAGATCTCAGCGTTCGGTCACATGTCGATCTCCGCTCTGCCCTCACTGCACTGGTGGCATTTACTCATGAAACATGTCGGTGTTGCGCTGAATCGGCGGAGCTCTTTGCAGCGCAAGTCTTGCGGCTGTGCTGAAGTTTTCTTGTTGCTTTCGGCAATGGAATCCCATATTGAACAGCGTGCAAATGTCAAGATGGGAGTCCGAATGGGTCTGTGCCGTGCTGAGATCCAGCGGAATTTGATATTGGCATGGGGGGACCACGCCCTCTCCAGAACTCAAATTGCAATGTGGTACAGGAGATTTCAAGAGGATCCAGATGCAAGCTGCAAAGACAAACAACACAGTGGTCGCCCGCGGTCAGTGAGAGTGCAGAGGAATGTGGATCTCATCCGGAACACACTGGACATTGACAAAAGATCCTCCATCAAAGAACTCTCTTCCACAACCGGGATTTCAACCATGAGTGTCCACAGGATACTGCACAAAGATTTGCAAGTCAGGAAAGTTGCTGCCAAGTTCATACCGAAAGTACTCAACGACATCCAGAAGCGCCAAAGGGAGGAAATTTCAGCTTCAAATCTTCAGAAAATCCGGGCCGATGCCACCATTCTTGACCGCATCATCACCTGTGATGAAAGCTGGGTGTTTTCCTTCGACCCCCACACCAAACAGGCAGATATGCAATGGTTGGGTCATGAGGAGCCACGCCCTTCCAAGGCACTCCGGTCTAGGTCCCAGAAGAAGGTGATGCTCGTCCTTTTCTTTGACCATTCCGGGGTGATTCACATTGAGTTCTTGAACAGAAACAGGAGAATCAACTCAGAGGTCTACATTGAGATTCTCAGAAGGATGAGGGAATCATTGAGGAGGAAACACCCAGTGTTGTGGGCCAATCACAACTGGTTCCTGCATCAGGAATGCCCCATGTCATGTCTCTGTTGAGGTCGCTGACTACCTGTTTACTGTTGACATGGCTGAGTACCTCTGGCCACACCCCCATATAGTCCAGACCTTGCCCCCTGTGACTTCTGGGCTTTGCCCCTCCTGAAGAAGCAAATCCATGGCAGACGTTTTGTGGACTTGGAGGAAGTCAAGGACACAGTCAGAACCATTTTCCGACGCACTCCTGCAGATGAGTACCACAATGCTTTCACCAACCTTGGATGCCGCTACCAGAAGTGCGTCCAAAGCAGGGGAGAGTACTTTGAGGGCCAATGAGGACACCTTCAGTGACCTTCACACTGCAGAAGTCCTCTGCCGATTAGGAACATTGTGTGGATACGTTTTGCTCATTGCAATACTCAAAAAGTGAACAGGAACTTTTCTCTGCTTAAGGAATAAAGTTTTGAAAGGCCAAACCCAATTGTTCATCTGTGACAAGAGATTTGACGTCTCGTGCGGTCGCCATCGCAAGGTGAAGGCATATTCTGTTATCACCCTCGTAGCTGCTCACTGTCAGTGTGATGACACAAGAAACTTGTCAACAGGGTTCTTTCGTGTTCTAGTTTGGCTCTCTTGTCTTTGATTCGACGGCAGATTCTGTGTTGGCATCACCTTGGTTTTTTACATCCCTTGCTGCATGACGGGATGATGCTTTTTGCGGTCAGAGGAACAACCCAGCGCGCCTGTGGGACTGAAATGGGAGGAAAACTTTCCCGGCAGAACAATACTTGTTCACAGCACTACACGTATGTTTGTTAAAATGTGGTTTCCAAATGGTTGATTCAGGACAACATAAAGCGGCTTTCACTGAATTTTCGCGTTTCATCGGCTCCAAACATACGAGCTCCTTGGACCCAGGAATCAGCCAGTCACCACGCTTGCAACCTGGAACTATTCTTTTTCTAAACCGTTGAACTACACATCCGAACAACTCAAACCAGCGCTGTTTCCCTGCATGTCATGTTGGCAAGCCGCTTATGTCGGATGAAAAGTCCCATCAAACCACCAGTTGAGTGATTTCCGAACTCGACTCCCAAGTGCTCGTGCCTGATGTTTCCATCGGGTAACGTGATTCCATTTCCACTTGCTTTGTGCTTGAGCAGCTCTCTTCATCCCGTCACCTATTGATCAAGAGATTGCAGTCTCATTGGAATACATCTGCTGAATAGAACCTCTTAACTTGGCAAAAAGCACTTCTGGTCCCAAACATTACCTGATATTTCATTCTGACAGGTTCGACCCAGGTTCTGAGCAGAGATTGAACTACACATGTCACTTCTGAAAGCTTCACGCGTGGGTGCGTCTGCAGTGCATTTTGACTCATTTTGCCTCAACATGTTCACAACAGAGAACCAAACTGTGTCCACTTTTCAGGCGAAAGCTGGCTGAATCTACATTGCAATCGCTCAGCTTCTTTCCTGGATTTTCCAATTTCAAGTAATGACGGGCTTGAGACGGTGCAGTTGTTGCGCTTTGCTCTGTTTGGCAACGACATTTTCTGCCCAAAACTGCTGCGGAGAAGGCAGAAACCAGTACAGAACCAGTTTGGGCGAATCAAAAACTTCACCTTGACAATGAAGACTTCACGCTGCAACTTCGTTCTTTTGGTTTGCTTTTCTGATACTGCTGTGTGCCTGGTCATTGGAAGAAAATAAGGCTTTTTGTGTTATATTTTGCTTCTGGCTCTGTGGCATAGAACGAAATACCACCTTTAGAAATCGGAACACAGCTATCGTATCCCGAAGACAAGAATCCAGGAAATTAGCTGCTTTCTTGTTGTGGTTTCACCAGGAGCTACAGGCATAAATGATAGCTTCAATAACTCCCAGCCGTCACCTCGCGGATTTAATTGCTTTCTCACAGCCATTCAGAGGCGAGATTTCCAACCGAGCGCCTCCATTCAGATGTGAGTAGACTTCAGTTTTTATCCTGACGCTCTCGTGCTGTGCGGACGCACAAAGGCGGCGTGACTGCAAGGAGATTAGACGGCCAGGTTGCTGCATTTCAAAGGTGACCAGAGTATGGAAAGGCTGGCAAGCAATTTCGTCTGAGAGTTGTTGTTGGGACTGCAGTGAGAAGAGAGGCAATGGTTCCAAACAGGGACACGATGCGGACAAGCTTGCTGCTGCCGCAGTGCTGGGTGGGCACGAGTGTGATTGCCCTTCTCTCAGGTGTCATCATGGTGTTGGTGTTCAGCAGACTCTTGATAGTTCCTTATCTCTTGACTGAGGATTACGTGTCCACGGATTGCTTGGTGTACTCTATTGAAATACAGCATGACACACGCAACGGATCACTCCTTTGTGGCGAGCTGTCTATGGCAGGTAACAAGAGTGTGGACAGGAACCAAACCTATTGTTCTTCACATCCACACGTCACTGCGGAAGGAGAGTCTCCGATGCGACCGGGAAGGAGCAGCCTTGGTGGGGAGAGTTTACCGTTCTGCGTCCGTGTCAAGGTGTCTTACCGAGCCTTTGATGGATTAATCCGCCAAGCGCTGCTGCAACTCTCACCTTGGACGGAAGCGATTGAACGAAAAAGACACATTGACACTGTGAGTACGAGTACAGTTTACACACAATGACAACAATTCAGTTCGTCTCGCCGTCCGTTCCGATTTGTGGCTTTTCCTGTGTATTGAAGTGATTGTTCAGAATTTTGCACCCACATGCATTAATTTTTTGTTTTCAGTGCCTTTGCCGCTCTTGTGATCCAAAGGACTTTTGGGGTGAACGTGGCGAAACCGAAAAAATCCGACTTATGGACAAATCATTGACTGTTGGCGCCAGGGTTCAATGCCATTACCAAAGCAGTGGTGCCACATACTTACTGAAGTGGAAGACATCCAATAGCCTGGTCCTACATGCTATTTTATGGCCGACGGTGGTTTTTATTGGTGGATTCATCAGCTTATTCTTCAGCTGCCTGGCCCTCCAGAAGGAGAAACAATCCAACAAAGCTGCTCAAAAGAAAATGTCCAGCGTTTCCATTGAATATTAGACAACAGAAGAAACGAAACTCAATCAAAACAGGCTTGTTGTGGTTGGAATAAGGATGCAGATGGGAGAGAGGCAGGCATTGATTTTGTTTCCAACGAAACCCTTACGAACGAATCCCACCCGAGGGGACTTCAAACATCCACCGCTCTTGCAGTGAGAGGGAGAAGAATGTGTGCGTTATCTGTATCGATTCGTCCGTGTTCCATGTAAACTGAGCTCAGACGTGTAAGGCTACCTGTTGACTTCCTACGTGTATTCTGAAGTGAAAGGAGTGCACTGCAGGGACAGCGTCGACGCCATTTCATTGTTCTTTTCGGAGCTCAATTTGAAGGAACTGTCTTTTCATGATTGAAAGCTTCTTGATCTTTCAAACCTCGAAAACCTCAAGGGCACAGAATCCTTGTCTGCTTTCCGACACGGTGGGCTGTGGAATCGCCTGATTCATTCCCACTGCCCTTCGGCGCACTCCTATTGTGCTAACGAGCACCAAGGGAAGCCGACGAATTTTTCTATTCTTAACGCTGACCTTTGTCTATCAAATTAATTTTTGAACAGACAAATCTGCCGCAGCAGAGAAAAACTTCATCCTGTTTTGTTGAATTTTTGGAAATGTGACAAAGACAAATTTGAAACAAAAAGGATGACCATCGAGATGACCATTACCACCCTCCGCATCTGCGTTGTGGGGTTGTTTGCAAGGTTCTTTTTTGCCCTGCACCTCTCTGCATGAGTACAAACAAATGCTCAACCACCTGTGCACTACAATATGGAGGTTCAGCAAATACGTCTGTTCCTTGTCCGATGTGCCCCAATTGCCAGATTGGTGACACAGATACCATTTGGTCACTTGTCATTGGCTCTCAGAGTAAGTTGGAAACCTGGTTTTGTATCTGTGCCACCGATCTGAACCTCCCCAACAGCGCCGCCCCCGCCGCCGCTGCAGGGCGCCGCATGAAGAAGACAACGCGCGCCTCAGATTTGTTTGGTGTGTTCCTGTGTTGTTGAAAAGTTGTGCGGAACAGAGGAATAAAACCGCGAAGATAACAAACATGGAAACAATTCCTTCCCGCAGATTTTCATGAGGGGGGCTGAGAACGTTCTCCAACCACGTAACTCTGCGATCACAAAACTTGTCGTATGTACTTGCATCATGGTGTTCTCAACTTACAAAAAGGGTTCCTATAAAGTCACACAACTTGCTTCTTGACCAAAAGTCTCGAAGTCATTGTGTGATTTCACAGTACCAAACCATTTTTGTACAGTGTAAGACCCTTGTCTTGCTCAGAATTGAAAGACGTTGAGACTTTTTTCGGAAGTTTGGTGAATGTGAATCAAGTTGCGACAGACAAAATATATACTTTGCTGGTCAGGGACCGACACCGTTCGCACTGACCCTTTTCTGCGATGAGCTCGTTGTGTGGCGCACGCTTGACATTGTGAAAACAAGAAAACAATCATTGACTGATGGAGAAGACTTGTCCAGGATTTCGAGTTGCCTGACAAGTTAATCTGAAAAGTGTCTGCCCGTCGGACATTCGAAATTGTCCAGCAACAACATCGGGACAGTTATGATGCTTCCGGGCTTTCTGTGAGTCTCAAACAAATCACTTCATGCCGCGCCAGATGAAGTCGTCAGTGCTCAGCCGGAGAGAACGCATTGCAAGGTCTTCCGGTTCCTCACTTTTTGCTGGTTCTCTGCGCCTCTTGTTTGATTCTCACTCACATCAACAGGCACATCGTTCTTTGGGCCGGGGATAAAGGAAGACCTGCAAGTGAAACACTCCAAACACTCACTGACTGTGACAGTACCAGGGCAAAGAACCCTTGTTGAAGCAAAGAAAACTGCGCATGCGGATGTTTGTTGAAGGAAGGAAAACTGCGCGTGCACTGGAGAGAACAGTAGAAGGTTCAATCATACGCGTGAAAAGGCACTGCACCAAGGCAAACACGGGAATGTTCTCTCTTCGAGTTGCTGCAGACAAACTGCAGAGCCGAACATAGTTGGGATGTGTTCTGATGATGGATATTTTGTGCTGGCATTGCAACGCGGAGAGAATTCGCACCTTGAGCGCAAATTGCGGAAGTGGTCCTGGAGTGTCCAGAAGAGTCAGGTCACCCTGAGAATTACCGCGGTCCCGAGCAAGATGAAGAACAGCGCCCCAGCCTGTTGCAAATGTGTGGCGAAGGAGCTTTGGTCTGAAGACTGTTGCGCGCTTTCTTCTCAAGAACCAAAAGAAACCAAGTCCACAGTGCCTCAGTGGTTGCAGCTGTTTTCCGAGTGAGATACCAATGAACAAGAGCCTTCAGCTGGAATTGCCAGCGCATAGAAGAGCGATTTCAGACCTCTGGAGCCGAAAAAAGCTGAAAAAAGCACCACTTTGGACACTGTTTATTCAATCATGTGGCGCAGTATTTGTGTTTCATGACAATCAACGAGCTCTGAAAATCACGAAAGGACACCGTCCACCAAACCAAACATCAGCTCATGTCAGGCTGATCTGTTCGCAAGGCCAAAGAGATGTAATTTCGATTGCAGTCAGTACCGCTTTGACGGTGTTTGAAGTGCAAGTAGAAGAGGCGGGTGCCGCACAAATGGCAAAGTTTTGACAAAAGCAGCTTTCCCCCTCTCAGCCTGAGGATCATGTGTCCTTGCCGCACCATGTTCCACAAAATCAGAAGCAGGAGTACCACACCAAACAAGGAAAAACTCTGATCCAGGACGCAAAAGGAAGAATAACAAGAAGTTGTGCGAAAGGCAACAGCGAGTGCGATGTCCCATGCAGGGGGCGCGCGCCCCTTTCAGGAGGGCGTGTGCACCCCATGGGATGCGATGTGATGTGTTATGAGCGACATGATGGGAAGGGGTGTGGGACGTCCTGGCTGAGATTTTTCATCACGTTTAATTTTCATATTTTTGGTTTCATCCTCACAGTTCTCTTGCCCTGAAAGGACATGCACAATAGAACAGTCCTTGGGCTGTTTTCCACCGGATAGGGGGGTATTGGAGTCCTCTTGTTGTGCAGTGTCCCTTCAGGGTGAAAGCACTCAGTGGTTGAACAAAAACTAACGTTTTCTGGTATCTTGGCCAGGATGTTCCATGCCCTGTCCTGTCATGTCCTGTCATATCCGGTCAATTCCCATCCCCGGGGACGTCGCACTCGCAGGTGCCTTGCACACTGCTTCTTGTTTCCTCGGGAGCAGATTCCACGGAGAAAAAACTTGGGTATTCTTTTTTGTTTTGTGGATTTTTCCAAGAAAATGTACTGTGCGACGTCCGATTGGGCAGAGTGACTGTTTTCCTCGTGTTCGGTAGTGTGGCTCGTCAAATTTGTGTGATTGATGTGAACAATTTTGAGTAGTTTTCTGCGTTTGAACCCAAAGGGAAATCTCTGCTCGATTTTGTTGAATCTTTCTGAGCTGTGTCAGTCCTCTTTGCCCGAAATGATCTGAAGGCCGTCCTGCCAGGCAGCAAGACACGGCAGATATTTCCTGGCACCACCTAATGCATCTCTTGTGTCGTATTAGGTTGCCTTTACATCAAAGCACGGGCTTCCCGTTTTGAATCCTGATTGATGGTTTGGTTTTACACTGGAGAAAGTTGCTGGAGAGAGGCTGTGTGGTGCTGACACAAACACTGCATGGCAGTTGATGGCATCAGAGACACAAGCATTCCGCACACCCACCAGCCACATCCCATTACCAGAGCTCAAGCACATGAAACATCTCCGCGGATCAAATTGCAAACTCAAACCAAAAAATTCAAACCAAATGCAGCGTTTCTGCTGAGTTTTATTGTGTAAATTGTCGTTGCTGTTCCTTTGTTCACTAATTGCTTGAAGCAGAAACTATTTTTCTTTTTTCACCCCAAGCTTTTTGAGGCTTCAGAATTTGCCTTTTGAATCACACTTCTTTTGCATGGACGTGTACAGAGGAACCATGGTTGAACTTCAGAAAATCATGATGTGACTCTGGACCATGAATCTGGCGATGCAAAGAAACTGTGTGAAACTGCCGGTGCTGCAGGACTCAGCCCGGTTACTTCAGTTTTGCAGTTGTCAATCAGGTGGCCCATTATCTTTCTCACAAGAGTCCCACGCATGCAAATTTACTCTTCGTACACAGCTTCCTGAGCACTGTCCGAGTAAGGGAAATCCATTGGGCGTCCCTTGCAGCTTGTATCCGGGTCCAGAGCCAGGGCAGGATAAATAAGTTATTGTTGTCTTGTCTGGTGCTGTCCCAACGTGCACTCACGGACAGCAGGTCGGAGCTTACAGCCCCAAAAGGAGCAGAAGGTCTTTACGTGAGACAAAGCAGGCTTCAGTTTTCCTCGGGAAAATGTCAAGATCTTTGGCCGTTCGGGGATAACATCACAATGCTCGTCAACCAACAGAGCATGTTCCACTACCTTGCGGAAATTCACAAACGTATCTCCCAAGTCAGATCAAGAAAAGACATCACCGTGCACGAAGTTTGCGTCATCTTTTGTGACGGAAAATGTCTTTCACTCGCTCTCCTTCAGGTGATTCTGAAAACGAGACAACATGTTTGTGGAAAAGCTCGCACTTTTTCTGTGGCAATAAACAAAAGGTTGTTGTTGTGGCCGCCTAGCGGCTCAAGCTTGATTGGCTCCCTGAGGACCGTCGTGTCGCCAGCAGAAGCTAGGAGGATCTGCAACAAGTATTTTCTCCGTCAAGTGACATTCTTGCGCGCTTATCCTTTTGACAGAACAAGTCTGTTTGTGACAGAGTCATCACCAAGGGCTTCAGGGAAGTGACAAGTCAATCAATTACACAACAATGTCTAGAGCTGCCGGCGTTATCGTGTTTGCAGTCTTCCCGGGCCCTCAGAGGGTTTACATCAGATGTGAACGACAGTGAAACCTCTCGGCACCACTCCATATGTTTGGAACATGGATTCCTGTTTCAGGGTTTCTCGTTCGTGGGACTGCCACAATTCTGTTTCTCTTCGGTTTTGTGTCAAAAGCATGTTTTTTGTGCTCCACAGCGTGAGCGCAGTGCGCAACTTCTCGCTGTGATGTATGTACGTATGATTCAGCAATGACGTGGACCTGAAGTCTGGGTTCCGGCGCGGCTGGAGAGAAGACCAATGCGACCGGAGACTGGTCGTAACAAAAATATCCCGCAGTCCAGCATGTTTCATGTTTGCTCAGTCTTCCGTGTGATCACATTGACATTACTACTGCAGAAAGGAATCCCACGGAAGTGACAAATTTGTATTCACTTGAGAGACCTCTTGAGGTCAGGGCACGTACGCCAAGGATCGTTGAAGAAGACAGGAAATTGCGTTTTTCGTTTTCATTCCACTTTTTTTCTGATTCAACACGAACGAGGACAAAGTTCAATCAAAGAATTGTCAGCGTGATTCTTTAATCAACAGTGAGTTTGTTCTCTTCCGTTCTGTGTTCAACGCAAAGCGTGGTCCTGTCCTCAAGCGCATTTTCTCCCAGATGGGACATCGACGCTTGTAGCTCAGCAGTTGGATGTGACAATCAGAGTAATTGAATTAAACCAGGCCCATTAGCGCAGAGGAAAGTAAAGATTGGATTACGCTCTGTTCCATATTTATGTTGCTTCTTTTGGCACATTGCGAGGCATCAACACCGCTGCATTCAGCCCAGTCGGATCAAGTGGCCTAAGAGCACCAGACATTGCTCAAGCAAGAAAAGTATATCCGAAGTGCCACAAAGAACACATTTGAGTTGTTTTCAATTTCCATGCTGAAACTAACAGCTGTCGCCTCTGTGTATTCGTTCCAATCAGTTTGCTCAGGAACAAAAAGGATCTTGCAAACCGAATTCCTATAGATCTTTGATTGCTATCGTAGAGAACGTTTCAGCAACAAGACCGTGGTGCAAATTGATGCCCTGAATCCCGGGGGTCGCTGTGTGCAGCACACACGGCTTCAATTGACCACCACTGTGCAACATTCATTCGGCTTTCCGGTCCAGTCTCGGCCCCACACATCTTCCCACCTGTACAAGCAAACAAGACTCCAGACGGAAGAAATTATGTTGGTGTTTGACTTTCTTCCACTTGAAGATACAAAAACGGCGCGCTTCATCTGCTGGCTGTTGGTCACCCTTCTGCCAGCTTCAGAACGATTGTGGTTCTCTTCCTTTGAACAAAAAGTGAGCATTCACGGTGTGGGGTGGCCACGCCGCCAGTTGGTGTAGTGAGCAAATTTCACGGAAAAGTGGAGTTACATTTGCATGAAACGTACGATACCATCGGCCACACCGATGGTGGCGGAGATCGCGGTGCACGTACTTGGCGCCTGTCCAGTGTGGTCAGGCTTGAGGTCTGTCTGAGTCACCAGACAAAATCGGGTGGTGCAAATTGTGTGCCCGAAAAGATCTACAGTTCAGGTGTGTCTCATCCTCTCGGGATCAGTTCTTGGGAGGTTGGCTCTGTTAAGTATGGTCAACTCGCTGAAGCGAATTTGCAAGCCACTTGCGACAAAGCGATCATTTGATCACTTCGTTAATTCTGGTAAAATCAGAATTCACTTTTTCCACGAAAGCTGTCTTCCGTGCGTTCATGGTTGCGATAGATGGAAGTTTGGTCCGCATGAAGCGGTGAATCTGAGCGTGCACCGGTTGATCTTTGTTTTCAACACTAAGCTTCTGTTTTTTCCCACACGGGAGTTCAGGTGAATGCGGATAAACGCCAAGACAATGAGATGATAATGATTCAAGGATTATGCTGAAAACATTGGGCTTTCCACAGCTCGTGAGAATCATGTTAGAGTCAGCATTTTGTGACACCAATTCGTCCGCTTTTAATTCGTCGTTTGCCTAACCTCAATGACGCTCCTTTTTCATGGTGAATCCCTGTTGAGAAGATCCTCATGTTTGGTGATGCTCCGTACTTTCTGTCCTGGTGACTTTTTTTTGGTGTGACAGTATCAACCTGCGTGAGTACATGCACTCGAAACTTTACGATGCCTAAATCCCTCTACGAGAGCCATCCAAACAGATGATCATACATGTTATTTGACGGCATAATCTCGTGAAGGCTACCTTCAACAAGTTTTATATATTGTGCGCAATTCTGAGGAACACACCGAAAGGTAAAATTTTACGTTGTTTTGTTCTCAGTTTTTGTTGCGCGGGTGGATCGTTGTTTTTCAAATGCTGCTGAATGTTGGAACATTCAGAATGCAAGAGGTACAAGAGCAAACCTCAACAGGTCTAATTCAACAATAAAACTGAAGGCACAAAATTCTCTTGCTTTCTTTTCTTTTTCAGTTGTCGTCTGGAATCCAGTGTTGGTGTTCACTTGTTTCACGCTTTTGTTTTTTCCCGCTGTTCTGCCAATTGCTCGAGAAGTGTACTCGCGATGTCGGTCCGCATCGGGAGGAACTCGGTGAGCCCAGCTCCTGCTGCTGATCCTGCTGCACCAACAAATGTGAGTTGATCTATCATCGCATCTTGTGTTTAGGCCCTAGTGTTTACAGAAAATACGGAGAAACCCCTGTGGTATTTGTTTTGCAGTCGTTCGCATTCGAAGGGTTAAAACCTGGTTTTACCTCCACATACTCGAACACTGCAGATCACGAGATGCAAAGGTCCGCGTCTGGTTCCTGTGTGGAAAGTGTGTGTTGTTGATTGTCATCCGTGGTTTCTGCGTTTCATCTGTCGCGCGTGTAAATCCACTGTTTCCGGAGGCCTTCCTGGAAATGTTGATCTTGCTGGTTTGGTGTACACGTAGTTTCACCTGTGCATGCGCAATTGCGCGTTTCAGAGCGCGCTCACCGTTGTCACAATGGGTTTGTTCATTTTCTCCTCAAAATTGCAAAAATGCGTCGCTTGCCAAAGTTTCTGTGTTCGCAACAGTGTGATATTGAAAGCAAGCTGACACATTCTTTTCAACATTTTTTAACAAAATGGGGACATCCAAAAACAAATAAAGTGCGTGTTGAGCGTAAAAGCGTGTAAACGTGAACACTGATTGATGTGCTTCTGGTTGTCAGGCAAACAGTTTGGAAAATTGGTCATTCAAACGTTTGGCTGCAAGTAAAAATTGAAAGAAAAAGAATATTTTTCACTTTCACTCCATAAATTAGCATTGTATATTTTGAGCACACCCTGCACAGTGAAGAAAAATGTAGCAGGTGGAATTGTTTTTCATTTTTTGCTCTTTGAGTGAAGTTTCGCTGAATAAACATGACTTCACGCTTTTTGGGCAAAAGACGCACTTTGTGTGTTTCGGGTGTCCCGCGATAATGTCCGATTGGCGTGAAAACGCAGGAAGACCCTTTGAGACAACCAAATGTTTGTTCCATGATTTGGATGAAGCTTTTGAACAGATATCGATTTGAAGAGCATTGTTTGCTTGACCATGCGACAGATAACGATGCACGAGCGTAGTGGCTTCACCTCTGTTTGAATAATGCAAACACAAAGTTTCAAAAAACGGTAACATTCACAACGGTTCAGATTTTCGAAAACACGCAAAAATTGCTTCGGCAAGAATGATACGTAGCTAAAAGTGGAAAATTGGAGAGATTCCTTGGTGCTGCTGCAGAGGGTGACAGACTCACACACTTGATCCGGGTGACGCACGCACGCTCACACACTCAGTTCTCACATTGACGAGCAACAGGTTGGTTGATCGTCTCGCATTCATCAATCGGTGACCTTTGGTTCGTTTGGTTTTGCCAGTTGGATCTGAATGGTTGACGGATTGCTCACAGGATGAGGATTGCACTTGTACAACCACACAGCCAACTGGGTTTGTGCCACAGGGATTTGCGTACTTTCGTACTCAGGCACACATAAGTAAACAGCTCCCAGAAGCATGTGGTACGACTGCAGGAAACCTGAATCCTTTGTGCGTGTCAATTCCCAGCATCGTCTGACAGGAATTTGAAATGAACCAGAAAATTGCGGCTGAAGAGTTTGAACACAGTTGACACAGGCGCATTTTGGGAATAAACTTGCAATTGATGAGCAACAAGGTCTGCATGAAGTTGCAACCCAGAAGCAACGCAACATTTTATTAGTATACGAGGAAACAACAAGCAAATCTGCTTATTGTGAAGGTAAGTTTTCAAGAAGGGGACATTTTTTTTTGACAAAGTGCAAACAGAAACAACTCCATTCTTTTTTCAGACGACCATGTCAAAAGCAAGACACGATTCGCATTCTGGGGTCCAGTACCTGGAGTCGCCCATGCCAGCGTGGAGGCAGATCCTCAGCCTCTGGAAAAGTTGGGTCATCATATTCACCCCGATCGTTCTGCTTCCCATTGCCTTGATCTACAATAATCCAGTGAGTAGACATTTCACGCACACATGCACTCGAACAAGTTGCGTGAGTGCAAAACTTCAGTGCGAAGCCAACCCAGTCAGTGCTTGACACTGACAACAAAATACATTTTCTGACACCCAGGCATGTTCAGAAACGACCATTGAGATTGTGCCAGCCTGCGCAACAAAGTAACAACGAATTTTGTCATAAATCTGTCGAAAAGTCATCAATGTAGCTCCACCAAGCGTGAAGAGCACGCAATCAGATCTAATTGTTGCCCCTTGTCGTTCTTATTTTGCGATTGTTCAGGCAGGGAAATGCGCGTACGCGGTGCTCATCATGGCGGCGTACTGGTGCACGGAGGCGATCCCCATCGCCGCCACCGCGCTGCTGCCCTTCGTTCTCATGCCCTGGCTCGGCGTCGTCAGCGCCAAGGACATCGCCGTCAACTACCTGAAAGTGAGGTGGAGTTAGTCCTGCACTTTGTGACATGGCCATCAGTATGTTTTCAGCAACACGGATGAAAAGATTCATTGCGTGCTCTCAACTCAGGACACAAACTTTCTGTTCTTCGGAGGGTTGCTCGTCGCCGTCGCAATTGAGAAATGCAATTTGCACAAAAGGATGGCTCTTCGAGTCTTACTCATCGTTGGATCCAAGCCGATCTGGTGAGAGACTTTTGTTCAACCCCAACGGAACCAGTGTCTCCTATTTTTTACAACCTCAAGGATCCTCAAGAATTATTTCTCCGAGAGTACCTCAACCTCAGTCCTGTCATGAGAACTTAGTTTGCGCAAATTGCCGAGGCTGATGAAACCAACACTGTGGTCCCTGGAACCCGCAGGTTGATGTTCGGCTTCATGCTGACGACGGCATTTCTCTCCATGTGGCTGAGCAACACGGCGACCACGGCCATGATGGTGCCCATCGTGAACGCCGTGCTGATGGAACTCAGGGAGCACAAGGCGCCGCCGGAGGAGGAAGGTCCGGATCTGAGCACCCGAAACCTACACACAGATATCACACACGCACACAGACCACATACATGTCATTTAAGTAACCGGTTTTCATCCTGTATGATGAAGGATTTGCTCGTAAGGTCACCAAAAGGTTACAGGCAAGAGATCCATCATCTGTGAACCAACAGGCATAATTTCATGATTTTCTAAGCTTGCAAACAGACCGAATTTAAAGATCTAAAACTGACTCCTTGGCTCTGTGTGGCTTTTGAAAGTCAATGGTTAATTGCCTCAACTGAGTGTAACTTTGCTAAAAGTTATGAAAAAGCATCTTCAGGTTGCACACAAAATTTTTCAGTGAAATCTGTGAAGGTTTTGTTGCCCTACCGAAGGAAAACCCGTCACTAAAATGACACGCCTACACCGACGCGGACGCCCACGTGGAAACACTTTCAAACAAGGACAACAGGAATGCCAGGTACAAGTGCAACCTAACAGAGATGGTTCGGGTGTTTTGTTCATTTCAGAAAACAAATCTCCTGACGAGGAGGCAGAGGCAGGAAATATGACAACAAATTTCGCTCCCAATGCTTCTGACACGAGTGGCAAAATTTATCCCATGCTACCAGAAGATCAACCACAGAAGTAGGTGGTCACAGTCTGAGCAAAACTGTCAATCAGAGTGAAAGAAACGATTCCCAAGTGCTCTATGTTTCACAACACATTGGACGTCTGTCAATCTTGGTGGTAACCCTCCGTCGCATTTGTTCGTTGCAGAACGAGCTACGGAACAGTCTCAGATCCGAATATGAAGACGTCATCACGAGAACCAGCGGAAGACAAAGCGTACAAGAACCAGTGCATCGGAATGATGCTGGCCATTTGTTACGCTGCTAACATCGGAGGAACAGCGACTCTAACTGGGACGGGACCTAACTTGGTGATGAAAGGACAGGCAGACACGTATGTCCTCGAATCTGTTAGACAAGATTTTCAGGTCACTGAATTCTACTGAACAAGGGACTCGTAATGCGGAGATTGTGTCGTTCACATTGCAGGATTTATGGCTCTGAGCACGGACTGAACTTCACGTCGTGGTTCATCTTCGCCTTCCCTCTCATGGTTCTTTGTCTGATTCTCGCCTGGATCCGATTGGTGTTCTCCTACCTCGGACCCAAGTAACGTTATGCTCGTTACGCTCATTCTTGTCACCCTGTGTTCGAGCTGCTCCGAGAGGAGTTTTCTTTCTTACCATCATCCAGACTCAATCCTGTCTTCCAGAACATTTCTCAGCTGCTGCGGGAAAAGAGACTCGAGTGCCAAGGACGATGGTGCTGCTCAGGTGATCAGGCGAGAATACGACAAACTGGGTCCCATGAGGTTCGTACGGCAACCTTTGTGTTGACATTTGCTCCTTTTCAGAATTCCTTCTCAGCCACGGCTTGAGCGCGCAGATTTGTTCTCCCAACTTTTTCAGGTTTGCTGAAATCGCCACGTTGATTCACTTCATAGTTCTAGCGCTCCTGTGGCTCACCCGAGAGCCTGAGTTCATGCCCGGATGGGGAATTCTTTTCAAAGATGGGTGAGTTTTTGTTCCACTGAGTATTTGGCTCTGCTTTGTATTCTAACTTGGGAGAAACATGTACCCCTCAGAACCAACCATTTGCAGGTACGTGACGGATGCCTGTGTCGGAGTCACCGTCGCGGTCGTGTTGTTCGCCTTCCCAGCAGAACGACCAAATATTCTCTGCTGCAGAAAGAGCAATGGTAAAATTCCATATCAAGAAAAAATGTTTGAAAACAAATTTGTCTTCTTGATGGGAGTTGGGTTCTGAGCTTATTCCTATATTTGACATTCCTGCAGCGCGCAGCAAGCCGGGTCCAGTCCCCTCGCTATTAGACTGGGAGACGGTTCACTCGAAAATGGCCTGGAGCGTCATCATCGTCCTGGGTGGAGGATTCGCTCTCGCCGACGCCACGAAGGTGCAAGCTGAGTCGTTTGAGTTGTTTGTGCAGAGAGATTATCAATTGACACTCAATTACTGCGCACGTAAAAATCTCATCGTGATATTTTGAGAAAGTTGTGCGCACTTTTATACAGTTAGGCGGTACATGGTCTTTTTTCCGCGCGACACAGAGATCGGGTCTGTCTCAGGCGATCGGAGACTCATTCGTTGGGTTCGACAACCTGCCGGTCTGGGTGCTGGTTCTCATACTGAGTTTCATCACCGCTGGCATCACCGAAGTGACCAGCAACTCCGCCACTGCAACCATTTTCCTGCCAATTTTAGCAGAACTGGTGAGAGTCTCTTGTTTCCGTTTGTTTTTGGGTCAAGCTGAATGTGGCAAGAGCCCTCTGACCAAAATCCTCAACATATTGTCATTTCAGGAAAGCTTCTGTGCAGCAATCCCTTGCAACGCTTGACTTTTCTGTGTGAATCTTGTTTGTGAATGTGACACGCCTCTATTGTTTTTGTACGCCTGCAGGCGGAGAGTATAGGGGTGAACCCGTTCTACCTGATGATCCCCTGCGCCATCTCTGCGTCGTTCGCCTTCATGCTGCCCGTCGCCACCCCTCCGAACGCCATCGTGTTCGCCTTCGGACACATGAAGATCATCGACATGGTCAGTCGATTTTGTCGTGCACACCCTTTTCCAGCAAAGCCGGAACCTGCGTCAGTTGCAACTGCCTCATCATTCGCAAAATGCGCAATCCTGAAAGTTTGTGTTGTTTCAGGTGAAATGTGGGCTGTTGATGAACATTCTGTGCATTTTGGTTCTGACGCTGGCCATCAACACTTGGGGCTACGCCTTCTTTGGTCTGGGGACCGTTCCAGACTGGGCTTTGGATGTGTCGGTGCAAACCACCCAAGTTGTGAACACGACTCTGCCCAATTGCATCACGTGAAGAAGAGGGACGCAGGAAACACGAAGACAGAAAACTTGAAATTGTCGCAACCGAACCCACACGAACACAAGAGAACGAACAAAAACTATGTTTGTTGCGAAGTATATTCTCTTCCACACTGTGAAATGTTTAAGAATCTGGATTGAGTAAGCTTTAAATATCTATCAATCCAAATATCCAAGTTCAGATGGCATTTCCCAAGTCATGTATTTGGGGTTGGTCACAAATGGTATTCTATCTAACATTTGCTGGCAACACCAAATAACATGTTCTCAAGATGTTACATCTAATCCAAATCTGTAGCAGGATGAATTCAGTGGACTTCTACTTACACATTCCTCAGGTTGTGAGAGCTTGAGAATGATTTCATCTCACAACGCCAAGGTCTGTGGAGCAGAAGACACTTGCCTGTTCTGTTGAAAATACTCCAATCTCATGAGCTCCATGAAGCAAGACTGTTTTCCTGGTTTCTCCAATTTATTTAAGCTCAAGCAGAAGCACATTTC
>JAAUXT010065951.1_pt1 | contig 25423 bp, 17 predicted proteins | sample 7278171 | NCBI WGS metagenome assembly JAAUXT01 (sample SAMN14350112, study PRJNA611818) | marine sediment metagenome | isolation source: surface marine sediment (1.8m) | place: French Polynesia: Moorea | collected 2018-08
CGGTGTGGGTGCACAATCCAGGACCCCAAACAACCAGTTTTAAAAACCCAAAAAAAAAAAAAAAAAAAAAAAAAAATTGAGCCATTTTGCTTGCGAATACACTTCTGACTTTCTCGCTTGGATTGTTTTGAAGAGCGCAAAGTTTTGTCGCGGTTCAGCATCTCTTTCCGGCAAACTTTTTTCACACTTGTTGCTTTTCTGACAAGTGTTGCCAACAAGGGAAATTTTGGAAGCAGTCCGAGTTTATTCGCAGTCCAAATCTCGGGAGCACAAATTTTCTTGAAAATTCTTGGGTTGGCTGCAAAATGAAAAACAAAATCCCCCCGCACAGAGGTGCATTTTGCATGTGTGTGTGTTTTCTTACGTGTGTGTGTGTGTGTGTGTGTGTGTGTGTGTGTGTGTGTGTGTGATATCTTTCCGATTTCCCTCCCCTTCAAATTCTGAAGGTCGTGTGTGCGTGCGTGTGTGTGCGTGTGTGTGGATGTTTGAAAAGCAGTGTAATGCAAACATTTTTTTTTCTTTTTCTTGCAGGGAAAGAGCGACGTTTTCCAAGATGCCTATGAAGATTCTGCTGTGCGCCCTCGTGGCCGGAGCTGTTGTGATGGTGAGAACCACCGATATTTGGTCACCTATGAGCACTACAAATCTCAGCGATTTCGATGCTGTGTTTTCAACAAGATCAAAAGTAAAACGGAAAAAATGTTGCTCAGGGAAGGAGAATTTTACTCAACGAAACCGAGTATAATTTTTGCAAGGCTGTTTTGAATTTATCACGTCTTTGTTTGGCTGCAGGTTCAGGGGAGGAGTGTCGACATGGCGGAGGGTCCGGGAGAGTTCCCCGGCTCGTTCGTTCCCGACGTGAGTACAAGATCTCCGTCCTTCATTGCGTGGAATTTTTATCGTCAATTTTCAATTACCAAAAACCATGAAAAAGAAAACTGAATTTCTCGTTGCCTCAAGAGAGGTCTCGAAAAATTGTTTGAATGCGCCGTGCTTTGCGTTCAAACAAGTTTGGGTTGCGTCAGTGGTTACGTCAGTGAGCGTTGCGTCGTTGCTTCTGAAACAGCGTTTAGGGGTTTTCACGTTGGTGACGCCGTCATGTTTTTTTTTGACGTCGACTGCAACTTTTTTGACGTTGACTGCAGCTTTGTTTTCACATTAGCATGACTACAACTTTGCAGTTGATACTTGCTGCAGTGACTGTAACTTTGCAGTTGATGTCATGAATTGATATATAGTATTTCAATGAGTCTTTATCACTGCATTAACTGCAACTTTGTAGTTGACTTTAAAAAATGGTCTGGACCGAATTTTACTGACTTCAAAACTGCTGTAGTGACTGCAAAAAGTTGAAGTTGACGTCCAAAGAACATGACGGCGTCACCAACGTGAAAACCGCTTTTATGTCGCGTTACGACGCAGCGCGTGACGCATCCAGTGTGAAACAGATCTCAGTTGCGGACTCGTGATGTAAACAGTGAGACAGATGCCTGACGTTCAGATTGGTTGCCATGCGTTTCCAGGTGCACATGCGTCTAACGTTACGTGAGGCTGACGTCACGACGTCCGAGGACGTGGAGCTCAACTACGTGGGAAATTACGTGAGAATCGAGACGCCAGGGGAGCACGATGGCATCATCCACTCCGTGCTCATCCACGACTACAACACCGTGAGTGCACGCATACCTGACGAACACACACGCACACCGCAAAGACGTACAGACGCACACACTGCAGTCACAAACCAACACACACGTGCACACATTACATGTACACAGAAACACAATCAAAACTACACGTATCTGCACCAACACACGTGCACAGGACACCACACGCACACACAGGCACACACACACACACACACGCACACGATTCAAGCTTTGGTCCTGAGACGTCAGCCCAAAACGTGAAATGAATCCCATTCTCAAAAACAAGGCCACAAAAGTTTGTTGAGTTTGTCGCACGCACACACACACACACGTGCACACACACACACACACACACACACACACACACACACACACACTGTTTTCGTCCACAGGACGTGACCCTGCACAAGATCGCCGGAGAGTGCATTGTGTTGACGGATTCGGCCGGACTCCCGCGGACCCTGATGGACTGGCGCAGGGTGCAGGAACTCCAGGTGAGACCTGGTTCACACAGTGCCCTCAGCCCTGTTTTTAGCGAGGAGACTTTTGACCTTGACTGACGTTATTGACGTTTTCCATTGACCCTCCTTCTTTTTGGCTCTGCTGCCCAAGCTAAACTTGGTGCTGCGTTTGACATTATTCTGCCTCTTTGACCTGTGTTGTTATGTATATTTGGTCCCAGTTTTGACCTGATTCATGAGTGGCCTGTGTTCTTCAGACTCACGATGCCCTGGACGTCGGTGCCTCTGCGGACCACCCCGTCTACAGCTTCAGGAGACTCGGGTTCAAGGTCGACAGGTCAGTTCCGCTTCCGGTCGGTCTCTGTCTCACAGTCTGTGTTTCAAGCAGTCTCTGTTTCTCTCACTATCTTTCTCTAACAATCTGCAATGCATCTGTCTCTCTTTTCACATTCTCTCTCTCTCTCTCTCTCTCTCTCTCTCTCACACACACACACACACACACATTTTCTGTATCCCTCGGTCTTGCTGTCTCTGCTCTCTGTCCCTCTCTCTGTCTCTCTCTGTCTCTCTCTACTCCCCTCTGCTGTCTCTTTCTCTGCCAACATCTGTTTCTCTTTTCTGTCCCCTTCCTTCCACCCTTCCAGTCCCTCTTCTTTCTCTCCTCTTTCTCACTCTGCACTACTTCTCATAATTCTCTGTTTGTCTCTCTTCCTCTGCGTCGCAAACAGTCTCCAAGAAAAATGTTCAGACTTTCTCAAGTCACGTGATGTTCAGACTTGTGGAGGTCACGTGTTTGTGTTACGCATGCGCAGAGCGTCGCTGTCCCGCGTCATGCAGCTCGAGTGCGCAGACGTGAACACAGTGAGTGTCGCGGCGCCGGACGACAATAACGATGAACCTGAGAGTGACCCGGAAAACGCCGTCATCGGAGAGGTCTACCAGCCACCAGTCCCCGAAACCAACGATGAGGGTAAGTGGTGCACACAACACCAAAGCAAAATTCTCTTGCCCCCCACCCCTCACCACACAATTCTGTGGGAGACAGAGGGGTGCACCATCAACAAACAGGAAATTCAACAATAACGTGTTTTTGGGTGGTTCAGATGAAAAAGATATGAATGAGTCCTGCCTGAGATCCACCCCTGATCAAACCACTGGATCTGTCTCTGTTTTGTTGGAAAACTCACACTTTTGCACTCCAACAAGTGTTTTTCGTAATCTTTTCCAACTCCCTGTGTTAGTCCGCCAGGCATCAGTGGTTTTCACATTGGTGACGCGCGGTCAAGGTTTTTGACGTCGGCGTCAAACTTTAGCATTGAACCCAATGGTGAAATTTTTGACGCCAGCCCCCAAAACGCCCGCGCGTCACCCAATGTGAAAACCCTCATTGTTTGGAGATGAGATTTGACTCGTGTTCTGGTTTGTTCACAGAGCCCATGGAGGGAGGGCGCCAGAAGCGAAGCAAGTTGAAGATCAAGACCGACAAAGACGGCAACATCAAGAAGATCAAATACAAGGCCTAATGAGGCCCAGGTCATACAGAATAGGGTATCCTGACCCGTCTGGGGGGATAGCGGACGGGGGGGGGGCTGGGGGAGGGGGCAGGGCCGGCGTTAGTGGGGGGAGGAGGAGGGGGGAGTCTGGTGATAACACAAAAATATCCACGCTTTTGGCGCACAACTAAGGGAAGGGGGTTGAAGAATTTTAAAATCTGCCATTGCATCTGCATGCTTCACCCAATCTGTTTTTCGCCAGTTGCTTAGACATTGTGAGCAGGAAAAGTTGACAACAGTGCTTCTTTCGACGTCAGTTTGGCATCACTGGTGCCAAACTGACTTCACAATGTCCTTTGTTGAGACCCTTGCAAATTTGACTGACGTGTGCAGTGATGCAAAGTTTGGCCTTCTCCGAATTTGGTCAAAATTTCATTCTGTTTTGCGCTATGTTGTCTTTTTTTCCTCCAGACTGTTGTACGACCCCCGGGAGAAAAATTTCTTTTGATGGCGTTGTTTTTTGTCAAGATTTGTGATTCAGAAGAAACTGTGTTGTTTTGTGCTCGTAGAAAGTAGTTCCACCACTTACACGTGTTTGAGCCTTTTCGTTTCGTACCTTTTCCCCTTTGCTTTTGTGTATCTTTCTGAGAGTTTCTGTCAGCAATGAGATCCTGTATCAATTGTTTGGAACCTTTGACAAATAAACCTTTGAGATTCCTCATCATTTGTGACTTTGTCAGACTTGCGAATCAACCGTAGGAAAGCGACACGTGTTTTTTCACACAAGACAATAGATCTGCGAAACGAAGAGACACACGCCGTGAACAAGTTGACATCTGATCAGAAAAATATACCGGTGTAACAGGACCAGACAACTCCGAGGTCGTTGTGTGGTCCTAAAATTTCAGGACCAGGCTCTGACCTTCCAGGACAGCTAGGCAGGTCGGAACCTGGTCCTGAATTTTTTAGGACCACACAACGACGTCGGAGAAATGTTGCCGTCGGGGTCTGGTCCTGAGACACTGGGTGATCCAAGCCGCCCTGATACCCAATTAGGACTCTCCCTTCTTTTGGTACTCGGTTTCAGGGCAAGAATAGCTGTTTTCACAGAGGCACATTTTTTGACGCTGGCGTCACAAATTCTGACGTCCGGGCGTCAAATTTAACATGGCGCCCAATGGAGAGCGTCAAGAAAATTGTCCAGCTCATTCATGATGTCGCGACAAAATTTCGACGCTGCGTCATCTGTGTGAAAAACCCTAACTTTGTAGTGCGCCTCTTGGGTGGGTGAATACAGCACAACAGGACGCAGACGAAGATCGTCGGGGTGGAACTCAGGGGAGGGGCAGGAACCCCTTCTTCAGGCCCAACCTGTCAACTATTTTCTGAGGAACAACACTGACATGAATCCATCACGAACTGCACTCCCGGTGGATCGCAAACATAGAAGGTGATTGGGGGGAGGGAATTGTGCTTCCGGCAGAACAAAAATAAAAGAGGGGGGCGGGGCGGGGACCTCCATGAAGGAGCTCGGAAAACACTCCAACCTATCCAGACACAATCTGTCTTTCCCGAAATGTGCTTCTCAAGTGACATTTTTTTTGGGGGGGGTGCCCCCCCTCACCAATCCTGGATCGCTCCACCTCCTGCTCGGTGACATGTTCATAACGCAAGGTCGTCCTGCTCCCCATTCACAGTGAAAGAGAAACGACGTGAAACAAGAACCTTCAGACGTGATGGTTGTTTTTGCAGTGTCGTCACCATACCCCACAGCGCACTTTTGCCTCGCAGGGGAGCATCTCGTACAACGCCGTGTTCACAGCGGTGCGTCGTGCGTGCGTTCAACATTTCTCACACAGCACGCTGGACGTGAACGAAGTCAATGTGACGTCACCAACAACGTTCGCGCACGTTTTGCGTTGACGCTTTTGTGACGCTTTCCGCACCCAGCGTGAATGACGCCACGGCACAAGCTCGGCTGGAGAGATCGGGTACCGAAGGCACGATCACGAAGATAGCCGAGTGCGCTGGGTGTGACGAACGATCACCCTCCCGGCACAACAACACAGTGAAAGTAGACACAGATGACTCAGGTCTTTTGCATTTGTTTTCTGTTTGTTGAAATCACCCTCGAGCACAATTACTGAACCGCACTGACTGAACAAAACGGCTTTGCTTTCTGAGTCAATCATTGAACCTTCATGTGTAACTCCCGCAGAGTCTGCAGGAGTAAATCCAAAACCCTCCCTGACACCAGCGCAATTTTGCTCATTTTCATGACCCCTTCCCCAACGTCCAAGGAATTGGTCCAGAGAAACTCGTCAAGGGAGACTGTAATTTCCAAACATCACAAAAATACGTGTGTGCACATGTGTGTGTGGTGTATATTTTTGTGTTGTGTTCAAAGAGTTCGAAACACATTTTGCGCCGATGGAAGAAAACAAAATAAAGGCTGAAGTCAACGGAGTTTTTCTTGGGGAGGCGGAGGCACGCCATGTACGAACCCAACCTTTGCCCGAAACTGCAGTGGTCAGCTGGCAGCATGTGTGAGAAATTTGCATTTTTTACACAGCAACATGACACTCAACTACGTGGTTCACAGACAAAACCTTGTTCTTGAAGAAGTTCTGCGAGGGTGGGAGGCAGAGGGAGGTGATACATGTGGGAGTTCGTGCACGTGTTTCGCAGGGTGAAAGGGTTGGTGCGTTTCATTTGCAACCCCGTCGCACGCTCACGTACCTTCATGAAAACGTTCACGTCGCTTCCAATGCGATCACAGCGTCACTCCTCCACAATGATTCTGGCAGAGGTAAATAGAGTTTAATCTTCACGTCCTTTCTGCACTTGATTTTTGTTGATGCAAAAGAACACACATTTGCTTCCGTCATTCGAGACAAGACAAGACAAGGTCTGGTGCCCACCACCCGACTGCACTTGTACTTGAAAAAAGTTAAGTTCTTGGGCATCACCGTCTACAAAGAAGAAGTGTGGGAGGACGACGGCACGGGTCCCTAAAAAGCGTTCTTTCTGAACTTTCGACAACACTCCCCCTTCCACATTTTGGAAATCACTCAATTTTGTTCATCAAAATCCATTTTGTCAATGCAGAAATTTGGTTCAAGTCAAGTCAATCGTCAGCAGTTTTGCAAGATTCAGCACAGTGCACTCTGGTGGATCCAGGTTCGCAGTCGGTGGCCAGGGCCCATCCCTGATCTTTTGGCAATCCAAATTTCTACAACTCCGCGGTCACAAAAACATCTCGAACATCATCACATCATGACAGAAATGGGTTCTCACCTCACAAACAAGTGTTGCTGTTCAATCGCACAACTCCTTTCTCGACCAAAGGTCTTGTGCGATTTAACAGCAACCCTGTTTTCAAAACCACGTAACGTGTGAAATGTCCAACTCTTTCAGAGCGTGATCACGACGCACGCCAGAAGAGAGCCTACCCTCCAGACGGATGCATCCGTCCCATCATTATTCCCATCTCTTGGCCTCGACCTCAACCCGATGACATTATCTCTGACTGAATCCTGGATCGGTCCTTGTGTTTCACAGTGTGATTTCAGAACCCGCTGAGTGCCGGAATTTTTTGGGAATTTGTCTTGAAATTTAAGGCTGAAAAATTGTCGTGATCTGTCGCATCAAAGGGAAATTTGACTGATCTGTTCGATTTGAAAATTTGAAACTTTTGTGAGATTGAAGTAATTGTTTTTTCTTGTGTAAAAATGCTATGACATGTACATTCGCGCAACTGATAAAACTAAATGGACTAAAACAATAAAATGACTAACACCACACATTTGTTTGATTCATTTGTTCCGCGCGTGCAGCAAAGTCCGACTTGTGTCAGACACGAAAACGATATAAACGTTGCGTAAACTTCAGTGAGAGCTTCACTCCACCTCAAGTGAACTCGAACAAAATTGCAAGCAGCAAAGGTGTTTGGGTGGGAGGGAGGCCGTGGGCGCCAGGGTGCTTCCGTTGGGTCCAACCCGCCGAGCGTTGGCGGAGATTCGACGACCGTGCGTCGCTTGCAACGTGCATCAGTGAAAACGTTGAGAGCTGAGCAAATCATTCACTTCCAAGCAAAACCCAGCATCATCGTTGCCGTGCGTGCCAAGTTTTGCGGTTTGTTTTCGCTCCCACAAGGTTTTTGGTGCCTTGTTTGTGAGCCCTGTTCAGACAGAACGAAAAGTCGTGAGTTCTGCTGCAGTGCTCCGTTGTAGATCCATAGATCCACAGGTCTCAGTCTCACCTGTGACAATGGGGGGATTTGCAACGATGTTTTGCTGACCATCGCGTTTACGCCAACGTTGGGTTGTGTCTGGTGATTGGCCAGTGCAACAGAAACAGTGCAAAAGGTCAGTTGTAGATTTTGTGTGCTCTTTTTCGATGTTGGCGTTGGCACGACGTGTGTTTGAGGGCCCCACATCATTTCCCCAATATTTGACACACGGAGCGATTCAATTGAACGAGGTGAAAAAGGACCACGACCCTCAGACCCTCTGGACCTCCATTCACACAACGAATTCAAAGCGTTGATTTTTTTATCACTTTGAATCGTGTGTCATCAGTCACGTTTTATTCCCCCCTCCACACGTGTTGTTTGGCAAAAAAAAAATGAGACCCACTGTCCAGTCGACTGTCTCCCTGACCATAGGTTGACCACAAAAAAGTGAAACTCTGGAGCGGGGGGGGGGCGAAAAAAACAGGATCCCAGGAACCTTCCAGACATACCCATGTTGGACTTTCCAGGGTCAACTTTCCCCAGACGCACACGCAGGGTATACCTGCATGACTGCAGAAAGAAGGGCAAAAGATGGACACTGGTTCAGCGATTCGTGCACGATGCGTGCTGCTCAAGATCTCGCATTAGCAACATGTGTGCCACAGATTGGAGTCACACGAAATGAAAATTTTGACAATTTAGATGGCCACACACGACCCGCAGAATGACTCGTCAAATTCTTTGTCTTCTCTTGCAAGCACGACTGAGCAGCGGCTCACCATCCAAATGAAAGACTTTTTTGGGGGATGACATGAATATGGCAATGCTCAGTGCGTACGTTGAAGCCTTTCTTGAAATTGCTCTCACTTGATGTGTGTGTGTGTGTGTGTGTGTGTGTGTGTGTGTGTGTGTGTGTGTGTGTGCGTGCGTGTGTGGAGTTGTCAATTGTGAAATGCACATGTCACTCTCACACACTGAGTCGAGAACAAATGTGCACAGAAGTACCTTGAAACAAAGGAATTTGGAAGCGAAACAAAACTTGTCGCTCGCCTGCGAATTGTCATTTTTTAACAACAGCAACATGTACGGCAATAAGGGTGGTCACAATTGAAAATTTGTCGTGATGGCGCAGAAGCACTTATATACGAGGTTCATACAAACCGATATGCGTCGCTCGTATTTTTTATGTGATGCAAATATTTTTTTCAATTTTTTTTTCACAGCAGCATCATCTCCTGTGTTCAGTGGTCATGCTGACATCAATTTTTTTTTCACAGCAGCATCATCTCCTGTGTTCAGTGGTCATGCTGACATCAGTTTTCTAGGTCAAAACAAAGGCTGCTACTCAGAGACTGTGCCAGTAGGCATCGGAATTGCTGACATGGCAGGTGATAAAAAGGACCAAAGATGTGAAATACGTTTCTGTGTTTGACAAGGTCTTTCAAGGGAAGAGACCAGGCTTCAGTTGAGAAGTGCTCATGGTGCTGACACTCTCTCAAAGTCACAAATTAATAGGTGGTACACACATTTTCTGGCTAATCCAGATTGCAATGATAAAGATTTGCCACACAATCTGGGTCCGAGAAAATTGGTTCCTGCCAAAGTTGCAGAGGTTGAACAGGCTGTGGCAAGAGACAGACGTGTGACATGCCGACAGCTGGCCAGGCAAGGGGTTTGTCCAATAGAAGTGCTCACCAGATTTTGTGTAAAAATCTCAAAATGTCAAAGAAACCAGCCCAGTGGATCCCTCATTTGTTGACTCCTGCACAAAAACTGAGAAGTACTGTTGCCTGCAGGGCCTCTCTGGCCTTGCTCTGACATCGGAACAGGCAGGTGCACATTGTCACTGGTGATGAAAGCTGGTTCTGGGTGTGGCAACCAGGATCCAAATCCTCATCCAGACAGTGGACACGTGAAGGAGACTGATGCCCAACAAAGGTCAGAGTAGAGCAGTTGACCCAAAAGGCAATGTTGGTCCTGTTTTTTGATTGCTATGGAATGGTTCATCGTGAGTGGTTCCAGCAAGGGTGTGGCATCAAGGCCAAAGTGTACTTGCAAGTCCTCAAGAACCTCAAGGTGTCCATCACCCAACAGTCAAGAACCAGTGGTCAATCTTGCATGACAATGCACCTGCCCACATCGCTCAACCTGTGAAAGACTGGTTTCAAGACAATGACATCCAGGTTGTTCCTCACGCCAGATACAGCCTAGATTTGTTGCCATGTGACAACTGGATCTTCGCTGAATTGAAAAGGATAGTAGCAGGGATCAGACACCAGAATGTCCAAGACATGATGGACATTGTGGATGCAGCGATCAAGTCAGTTCCAGCTGAGAAGTGGGCCGCTGCAATGGATCGCTACCCTGACCACTGCAGAAAATGCATCCTTGCAGGCAGTGACTATTTTGAGTGGAAATAACTTCCAGAAACACTCCAGTGCAATTTGACTCCAAAGAGACAAGTCTTTTGCGTGATCCTGAAGGATTTGAGGAAGTTCTGTGTTGGCATTTTGACTTTGTACTTGCCGCAAGAAAGTTTGGTACTCATGACATGAAAGTGCTGCAAGTTGTGTGTTCCTCCAGGAATTGACAGCTCAAACTGAATAAAAATCAATAACCAATAATTGTCCAAGTGATTGACAAATTTGGTCCAAATCGGTACATGCATACCGGAAAAACTGGACCCGACGCAAATCGGTTTGTACGAACCTCGTATGTCTGCACCAAGTGGGTGCGTGGGCCAGCCGACAGAGAAATTTTCCAGGGCTGACGAACGTTCTTTGCGCAACAATAAGTTTGGTGCCTCTAATGGGCCCCTGATGTCCAGGGTGGTTTTTAGAGAACTTCATCCTGGCAGAGGCTGCTCCTGGGGGCTCTGGGGTTTAGGGACCTGGCCCAAACTCCCACGACTGTGTCCTCGGTCTCCTGTGAAAAGAACACATTTTGCGTGCATGCAGACGGCAGAAAATTCAACGGTGTTTGTAAAAGTGTCTCTCAAGTTTTCTGGGGGAAGAAGCAGGGAATTCCTGTACAAGCTCTTCAGGTGAAGTGAATCCCTGCCCGACAGTACAAGTGCTGAAAGCCACCCGAGCATTTTGTATATATTTTCTTTCAATCACGTGACTCACTCACGTAACGACGTGATTTACGTGGACACGCAACTCTTGTTGGTTTCCAGACTGAGGGCGCAGGGGGGCGATGTTGGACCAGAGGCATGGATGTCGCAGGACGAGGTTGTCAGAGCATTTCACGTAGCTGCATGAATTAAGCGTGAGCGTTGCTATGGGAAACACTCACAAAGCAATGTGACACATTCATGTGACGACAGACAACAGTCATGTTGCCATATGAATCAGGCATTCGCATTGTTATGAGTGGCATTCGCATGGCAACGAAACGCACGTACAAACGGGAAACCCTCACATTGCCAGGTGCAAAGCACGAAATCTCAGCAGTGACTTTACCAGAAGAAACCTCGAGTCCTTTCTGCACTCAAATTATATTGATGCTCAAGAACTTTACTTTTACTTCCTTCACCATTCATCATTGTGCAAAACGACGCTGTGCAAGGTCTGGTGGTCACCACCCGGCTGCACTGCCACGGGGGTAGTGCTCACATCAGGGGACGGGTTTTTATGTCACAAAAAGGCATGTTTTTCCAAACAGACTGTTCTCAAAATAGCAGTCTCACGACGAAGCCCCAGTCAGTGCAAAAAGAGCAAGGGTTTCCCCGCTATTCGTAGATACTTTTGTTTCTTCAGACTGGTTGTCAGGAATTCAGTCCAGTTTCCCTGAATCCAGTGCAAAAAATATTCAAGCCTCAGATTAACCGTTTCGTGTTCACCCAGAAGAAAGCATGCAGTGTTCAGCGTCGCTTCTTTCCTTGTTGTTGGCCAATTTTGGCTTGAGTTTGAATTTCGCAACTGGACGGACAAGGTTGTAACGGCGCTGCGCGCAAATGCTTCACAGAAATTACAGAATGTAGGGAAAGCTGAAACACATCAAGGGGGATCTTGCCCCCCCCCCAACAAACTACTCCATTTTTTTCGTGCACGGATGTTTCATTCTTTGATGTTGAGTTGGGTGTCTGTTGGTGTCCAGTCTTGGTCAGGACTGGATCAGCTGCTGTGCCCCCCCAAACAACACAACTCGCGATCAAAGCGAAATGCCTGCAAAATTCTGCAGGTGGGTGTGTTGACCTTTTCCCACTCTGCAAATCGAGCGCACTTCGGGCGCAGTTGCCCTCATGACCAGGTGCTGACTTTTCTGCATTTCGTGTATTTGTTTGTTGAGCGCTACACACGTTTATTTACCCTTCACACGGGCACATGCTTCCATCCACGCCCCTCCCAGTCGCTCAGGGTTTGTCTACAGGTGGGACCATTCAACTAAACTCTGCACGACCTGGGCTTGTGCGAGTGTGGGATTCTGCCCAACAGAAGTGCATCCCGTGTTGGACAGGCAGTTTATCCCTGCAGAAACACAAAGTAAAGATTCACTGGATCCAAGGAGCCCGAACCCACGCCCCCTGTCGGCCAAAACGTAGATTGCGTGTCCGAGGTCGGAAGACGACTCCCTTGACATCAATCCTGGACACACTGGGACCCTTTCAAACCCACACGGAAATCCAATCACAACCACAAACACATCATTGAAAAGTTGGTTCAGTTTTCCTTTTCGTGGGAAGAAGGGGGTCCCTCATCGTTTGCCACCCGGTCCAACGATCGGACGGGGGATGGAAAGACATTCGCGCGTCCTCCCAGGTTGTTCACTCTCCGTGCACACTTTGTTTTTGTCTTGTGGGAACAAAACAGGGAACAAAATCCCCTGGGTCAGTGCAGAAACGTCAACAAACACAACAAAAAATCCCGTAATGATGAAGTTGTTTGTGACTTGTTTTGACACTTGGTCGAGGTTTCTTTCCTATAAAAGGAGCGGTCGAAGAGAGGCTCGACATCCAGCGAACCTTCGTGGGGACCGGGACTCAACCTCCAGGAGACGAGCGTCAACCAGAGACTCAGAAGACTCAACCTCGAAGAAGATCTGCTGCTACGAGTACTGCGACATGGCTCCACAGACGTGTTTGATGCTTTGCGCTTTTCTGGCTGCGGGACTTGCCTTGGTAAGCTTTCGTACTTGTTTCAGTTTCCATGCCTGATGACTTGCGCAAGGATTGTCAATTTTACGTACTTTTGCATCACATTCAGAATCAAAAATTTTAATTTTACAAAAGTTTTGCTTTTGCAATTCATATCTTGCAAATTTGCGATATCTTTCTCATCGTTGGCAAGAAAAAACCAATTCATTCCTAAATTTCAGAGAAGAATATTGTCAAATGAAACATGCGTTTCGTTATCAATGGGCACGCGAGCTTTGATGCGTCGTCTGTTCTGAATGTACAACGGTTATTTCAAGCGTGACCATCTGGTGCTGAGAAGACTTGTCTATTTTTCTCGGAACCAGGCGAGCGGAAAGAGTGTGGCGGGCTCTGGGATGAAGCCGGACGAGAAACCAGAGCGCGACGATCAGGACGTGAGCAGACCTCATCTCCCTCTGTCTCTCACTCTTTTTCTGTCTTGTCGCTCATTATGACACGCACACATACACACACGCACTCCTTCGCTCACTTATCTTTCAGTCTTTCAGTCCCTGCTTCTGCACCTGTCTTCTCTTCCTCTTCTTCCCTTGCTCTGTTCCCTTCTTTGTTTGTTTGTTCGTTTGTTTCTTTCTTTCGGTCCTTCTTTCTTTTTTCTGTGTCTCCTCTCTCACTCTCTCACACAACAGCTTGGAACACAACATGATTCACTGTTGGGCATTTTGGAATCACAATAAATTTACAGGTTCATCTGCACCTGAACATCCGTAAGGGAGACATTGTGACGTCAGAGGACATCGACGTCAACTACACCGAGAACTACGTGAGACTGGAGACGCCGGGTGGACACGATGACGTCATTCCGTCTGTCCTCATCCACGACTACAACAAGGTGATCCAAGGGCTGGTGTTGGGGGGTCCAAGGGCCCCCCCTCCTCTGGGGGTGAAAATCGTCAAAAAAGGACTTTTGTGTCTGAACAGTTGCAAGGCACATGTGGCTGGCCTTGGTTTTGCTGCTCGTGTGACCAGACACAAGGGGTCACACACAAACACGTGTACTGCGTGAAATAGCGGAACCCACTCATCACCGTGTTACCTTTTCAGGACCTGACCCTGTACAAGATTGCTGGGAAATGCTTCGTCATGACGGAGTACGAGGGACTTCCGCCGACCCTCGAAGACTGGAAAGATGTCAAGGATGAGGAGGTGAGCCACTTCCGGTTTCTCCATGTACTTCCGGTTGACCCTCATTTTGGGGATTGCTTGTTTGTTGCATTTCAAAGCAACACTGGACTCTGCCATCTCAGCAAGTTTTGTAGTTTGTACACGGTGTGATGTTTCATGATTTCCCCAATGTTTGTCAGGTTGACGGTGTTGTCAATGCAGAAGGTCCCGCCAATGACGCAATGCGAGTCTACATTGACTTGCCCTTCCAAGCCAACAGGTAAAACCGCCTCTTTGGCTGCATGGTCAAGTGACCCTGACAAGCAAAGGCGTAAGACGAGTTACGTGCGCGCACACACACACGCACGCACGCCCGAAGAGAGCCAGTCTCTGGAATGAAGTGGCACGTTTTGATAGGTCGGCAGGACGACGCTGCCTCCCGTGATGCAACGCGAGTGCGCAGGCGCCGTGGGCGTCGTTGCCCCGGGAGACGATCCGCCAGGGGACGACACGATGGTTCTGCTGGGTGAGATCTTCCTGCCTCATGCGGAGGGTAAGTTTGTCAAGTTTTCGTCCAGCATCTCTTGTCGTTGGGGCAGCCCCAGCCAGACGAACAGATCTCGCCTCCGACCTGTTCTCCTTTGTCGAGTTCAACAGTTGAAAACTAAAACTTTTGACCGAGATGTTCGAGCCTAGCTTCCGTAGATTTTCTTGCCATCATTATCAAAGCTCTGTTCAGTTGACCGGAGGAATGTCATGTTCCCTACGCTCTTTGGTTTTGCAGAGAATCACGGCGTGAGAGAGAAGCGCGACTGTTGCTCTGGACGTAGAGAAAGACCAGGTGCCCGTATAGGCCTGCACCATGCAGCAAATGGAAATAACATGATGAAGTAAGGGTTAAAGCAGCAAACTGTTGATCCACGTTCATCAGAAAAGGATTCACCAGACCAGCGAGATTCAAAATCGTTGTTTGTTTTTGCATGTTGTTGATCTGTCGTTTGAATGTTGTCATGTTCCTTGAACGAGTTTGCTGTGTTTCTTTCCTTTGTCCTTCTGTTTTTGTTTGACTCGTCACATCCTGTGTTGTTCTTCAACTGATTCCCATTCAATGTGAGGTCTTGCGCATGACTTGTAAATACATGTACAGAAATGAACATTATTTGAAACATTGCTGTGTTGAAATGTCTGATGTAGATCTACTGTTCGGAACTGTCAACGATGCAACGCTGTGTTTGGTTGGCTATGTTTTTTTCAAATTCCGCTGTCTTGTTTCAACAAAAAAATTTGCTTTGTTGAATGCCAGAGATTTCCAGGACGCAAAATAAACACTTCTTTTGGACATTATGGAAGGAAAACTCGAGTTCGTATTTGGTCCACTCCGAGCGACAAAAAATTTGCGAAGCAAGCGCGGAGTCCCCCCCCCCGACTCCCTCAGAGTCATGCAGGGGAGAAAATTCCACCCCGCCCCCTAAGACAAAACGACAAGCATGAACTTTTCTTTTCAAATTTCCATGCAAAGTGGAAATCAGGCCCCCAATTGCGGGTGGCACCCGCCCGTCTGATTGACCCACGGATCCTCCACTGGACGTGCAGAACGTAAAGACAAGCGAGTCCCAGCGATCACAGTGTGGGTGGACGTCGTATCAACACACACACACACAAACACGCACAAACACGCACACATACGAGTCTCCACAGGACAGGATCACACACACACACGCACACACACACGTCTCCACAGGACAGGATCACACACACGCACACACACGCACACACACACATTGGGCTGCTTTTGCATCGCCCCAACTGCTCTGGGAGTGGTTGGGGTGACAAAACAGCAGCCTCCATACAAACCCAATGGGGCGACGCCACAGCATAACGTGGGCAGCATAATGGGACAACACGACGCTGGTTACTGCGTCGCTGGGAGTGTGTTCCCAGCCATGGGCACAAGTGTTTCTGCTCAAGGAGATTTCTTCCACTGCTCTGGCTGGAACTTATGGTGGTGTTCTTCGTCACTCTCTGAAGTGCTGCGTTCTGCACTCTACGCTTGCACATTGCAGTGTCTCTTCAAAATGAGTTGTGACTGACGTTTTGGTGCTTGGTGAGAGAATTGAGGTTTCCCTTGCACATGAGACACAGCCAAGGGAATGAAGGGAGCATTTCAAGGCACTCGTGAGTTTCAATCATGTTGAACTCCAAAGAGTGTCTCAAACTCCACAAACTTGTCATTGTCATCTCACAAGAAATGTTACTTGTCTGAGGCAAATTTGATCCAGCACTTGGGACACAAAACACAGGTGTCAGGTTGATAGGATAAAATTCCAGCCAGGATCAATGAGCAGCACTTGAAGAACAAAGACTCAACAGTTGCCTTCAGGAGTGGATTGGACAAAGCAACACAGTGTCACTTGAAACATCGAGCAGGTTTTTTCAGTTTTTTCATCAGTTAAATAAATATATAAAAAGAAATTTCTGTTTTACAGACCAAGAAAAGTTCAGCCTTTCCCTTCAGATTTCACGTATTTTTCAGTCTCTCAACCATGGACAGTAAAACACCACACAAAAGCACATCAGCTGCACAAATCAAGAATTGAGAAGGGGAGATGTTGGGCTCATGCCTCTTTATCCTCTGACTCCACACAGACAATTCTAAAGTTACTGAAATATGATCACACCACACCAGCAGAGAGTGTTTGCAGCTCTCTTCAATGGCAACCAGCTTTCTTCCACATCAAGTTACCTGGGTTTCTTTACTTCTGCCAAATCATAAACTTTTTGAAGAGTTACTTCCCAGAGTTCGATGCAGAGTCGGTGTTTCAGTTTTGTTTTATCCCAGTCACACCTGTCAAGGGCAAAGCAAAAACTTTGTCATTTTGTGGAACAATGTATGACATCCTCAACAAAGGCTCATTTGTTCACAAACATTTGGTGGATAATGAAACAAATGTTCAGAGGAATTGTGCATAGAAGTACAACATGTTGCGACAGGCATTTTTGTTGCTATCTTTTGGAACAATAGACATCATTGGAGACATGAGCCTTGCTCATTTGAAATGGGCAAGCAGCATAAAGACAAAACACTGGGACAATTACCTTTCAAAACACCTGTTTGTGTCTTTGAACCACAAATCAATGAAGAAACATTTCCTGATTCCAAGGCTTCACAGAGCTAGTATTCACAGCAAGTACTTTCTTGTTCTTGGCAGGAAGCAGTCACTTATGTGTCAGTCATATTCACTCCACAGTGGCTCTGGCACACTGATTGAACCAACACTGAGGTTATTCTTCAGGTCTTCACTGTGTACAAAACACCCATCATACTTGTGGTGGAATATGTACTTGCATCCATTGCTGAGATTAAACTTGACAATTGTGAGTCTGAAGCTCAGGGAAGTTTTTGGGAATTGGGAGGGAAATAATGTGGTTGTCAGCAGTATGGATGCCAATAAGACCTTTTACTTTGGGGGCATACAGTCAAATTTTTCTTTGTATCTTGGTGGTACAGATATAAAATTTCAGGCAAACATGAGATTATCTCAGAATGTTTCTTTCACAACTGAATTACTTGTAATATCTCCTGGCATCATAAGAACCATGGAGGCTTATCACATAATTGAAAACACTGAGTACCTCTCACACCATAGGATACCTGTGAAAGGTTTCACAGTGATAACACACAAAGTTACAGTGCAAAAGTTTCAAACAATTCGCCTCATATTGATAATGGTTGATGAGAATATACATGTTATTCATTTGTTCAAGGGCCCTGGCTTCCTTTCAAAAAGATTTGTATTTTTTGATGGAAACAAAAAACTTGCTGTAGCAAGTTTTCAATGCCTGGTTCAAGTGACCTTTGATGATCCTATGTTCAAGTGGACCAGAAAGCAATCTGTCCATTTCTCTGGCAAAAATGTCAGGAGGAGAGTAGTTCAAATGAAGAAGGGCAGTCTTTCTGAACACCTAAATTTTCAAACTTTGGATGTGTCTAGTACAACAACTGTTCAGTCAGTTTTGCTTTTTCATTCTCCAACAGACACTGTTGTGAATGTTACTGTTACTAAGTTTGTTTTCACTGGAGGACCAGATAATTTGTGTGCATTTGGGGGTCTGGCAATTTTTGAATTTGCAGGAAATTATCCATATGAGGAATTCCTGTTTTGCAACAAATATCTTACAAAATATTGTGTCCTGTGGCACATAGCTAGAAGCATATTTTCTAGCACACCATCCACTTTACTTGTCTTTTATATTCACAAAGAGTATTCCACAATGAGGGTTGAAGCTGTTGCTTCATACAGTCCTTGCAAAATAGCAAAGCCTTTGAACATGTGTGAGAAACTGATGGAAGAAACTGGGGTTTTCACTCTCAACAGGATGGCACAATTTGGAACCTATTATGATGACACTGTAGTTCCTGTGGACTCTCATGAGTGTACAATTGTACAAGTCTCTTCTGGACTGTACAAAGTTTTTCAAAGACAGGGACCAGTCAACATCCACTTCATTTTACAAGACTCAAATATGTTCCCAGGAATTTGTCATTTCATGCTGTACCTGGCTGCTCCTGTTCATAGGAACTTGGAAGCTGTTCACACAGCACATGTCTATCAGGAATGTTGTCACCCAATTGTATTTTCCATCAAAGCAACTGAATCAGTATCACTGAATGGAAATTTGTCAATACAAAGACTTCCACAGACACAAGAAGGAAAAACAGAACGAAAGCTGACCAGTGTCACTCTACTGTCAAAAGACTTTTGGGCTTTGTGGAAAGTTATCAAGCAAGATTATTTTGCAACAGTGAATTTTATCAGGGTTGGGGCATTGAGGTTCCACACCCACTTTGACTATTGGTATGGCTCTTGGATGACTTATTTGGTACAAGTCAGATCCAAGAAAGTGTCACCTTTGTCAATACATTTGGGAAAAGCTGTGGAAATTGTTTTTCCACACACAATGGAGGAGTTTGGGATGCCTGTCTCCTCCTCTATGGGCAAAGTGATGTGGCTCCAACATGAGCCACAAGAAACCTCTCAGAGTGAGGTCATCTTTCACTTCTATGGAACACAAGAAAATCAAAATGGCTACTATGTCACACAAAGGAGATGGACAAGTGATAAAAATAGAATGACAAATCACAACAAGACATTTCTCTTGGCAGCACCAGGAGCTTTTACTGACTTGGCAATCTTTTTGCATGACAACACTGACATCAACCAAACTATTTTTCATACAAAATGGATCTCTGGGACAAATACCAACTCTAATGTCAGTGAAATACAGGGTTACCCACCAGCAATTTTGCTCTTTGTACAATCAGGAAAATACAAGTTTATGGCAGAAGGACAATTTGGCCCACTGGAGTTCACCCTTGGATGGATATGGTCTTCAGGTGCACAATTTTGCGAACATGAGGGATATGGACACCTGCCAGAATTTGTGAGCCGATACCAACAAGATGAGTTTCTAAGTATCCTGAAACAATCTCCAGACTTACCTTGGATACAGGTGGTTTTCATGGGTCTGAGCAGCCAACAGGGGAGAACTGACAGGTAACAATGTCCAGATCCATAACTTTGACTTTCTGTGACCCTTTTTTCTCCCTCTCCTGGAGAAACATTAAACATAACACCTTTTTCTCACCAGACAACAGTCCCTTTGGCCAAAAACTCAAATTGTCTATCCATTTGTTTCCAAGTTCACATGATCACTGTTTTCCTGCAGCAGAACAAAAACATGGTCAAATCTCTGTCCTACTGCCATAGTCTTGAGGAATGTTGCACAAACTCCTGGCTGCCTCTGTGAGACATCTGCTGATTGGGATCACCACAGGTTAATTTTGTAAACTATTTCTGCCAAAACAAATGTTATTTTTTTCTTTTCAGTCACAGGTGGCAAGGAGGGCACCCTGTGTCATATCAGTGTTGGAGAGATTTGGACCAAAAATCAGAAGAAATTGATGAATTTTTCTCTATCCATACAGCAAGAAAAAGACATTATAACATGATGTTCATCAGAGAGAAACTGTTTCCACTTCAATATAAATGCACAGCACTTTTCTTGGCATTTAATCTTGCTCATCACCAGTGGATTGATATTGCATGTTATGAAATGGTGAAGACAACTCTTGTTTGTGAAGCTGAAGAGAAAATTCTCCCAAACACAAACTTTGGGTTCTATCCAGCACACAAGAGTTGTGGGCCTTCAGAGTTCAGGAAAGAAGACAATTGTTTTTCATTTCTGTGGCTAAACCAAAGCTCTGAGCAGTCTTTCTTGCATCTGTGTCACAGACAAACATTGGAACCTCATATTTGGAAGGATATTTCCTACTTTTCGTTTGTTTTTGATGCAGTTGGGGAAATTAGATTCAGTGTTATTGCTCAATCGCAGCATCCATATGCAGGAAGGGAAATACACACATATGAAAGAATATGGCTGATATACCTGACACACCAAAACCAATCAGTTGGAATTTCAAATTTGTATCATGTTTGTGAAGGAAAGGTCAAACCAACAAGAGCAAAGAAAGGGATTTTGTTTGCATGTTTTCAAGGGCAAATGATAGCAAGCTCATTTGTCATTGATGGGTACAATGATTGTCCCAGGGGAGACACAGACCTCAAGTCAAATGATGAGATATGTCCTATTCAGGGTGTACCCTGCCCCCAGAGGTGTAATAACAAAAACTGTTCATGTTCACCAATTCACTACAAATCATTTCATGGCACTTGCAAAACTTTTATACCAAAAACAATCCAAGAAGAGAGCAACTCATCAATGATTCCAGACAACAAAAAGACGAAAAGTGTGAACTGCAGCAAACCTCAGGCATCAACAAAAGAAAAATTACAGCATTGTCCCCAGCAGACTAACAAAGCTCCAAATGATCCCTGCCTGGTCCCTGGGCAGCTTCCATGCAGCTTTGGTGACTCTCTATGCTACAACATAAGTGACATTTGTATTTACAAGTTAAATTATCTCATGCAGTTGATACCCTGCTACACTGGTTCACACTTGCAAAATTGTTTGCATTTTGAGTGCAATGTCCATTTTCAATGCCCCAGTTTCTATTGTATCCCATGGTTTTATGTTTATGATGGTGTGTGGAACTGTCCTTATGGCCTTGATGAACATTCAGTTCACTCCTGTGGAACAGCCAGGACTTGTAAAAATATGCTAAGATGCAGAAAGTCTCAGTTGTGTGTCCTTGTGAGTGATGTCTGTGATGGCAAAGCCAGTTGTCCTTTGAAAGATGATGAATTATTATGCCAAATATCAAACTTTGAGTGTCCAGCTGAGTGCATTTGTCTGAATTTGGCCATATTTTGCCAGGAGACAACAACAACAACTTTTGATTCCTATGCCTCTTACTATATCATAAATTCTTCCCTGGAACAGCTGCATATTGCCCTCGGATACCAGAGAGTTATGAGGCTCCATTGTGTAGGAAGTCTACTTGTTGAGATGTGTGGCACAACATCACTACTTCCTTCATTGACACATGTCAACTTTGCCTTCAACAAAATTGCCAAGCTATCTCAAAACTGTTTCAATAATTTGCATACTATACATCACATAATATTCAAAGGAAATGTATTGGGATGGATTGAAGATAAATCATTTCAAAACATACAAGAAATTGGAAAGGTTGATGTGTCACACAACAATATTGTGAATTTGTCTTCCTTAGTATTCAGTAATGTTTCACAAATTTTCTTGCTTGATATCTCACAGAATCCTCTGAAAGACATAACAAATGAAATATTATTCCATATAAATTTGCAACACATTAGAACAAGCATTTCATTTGTGTGTTGTATCAAACCTGAATCCACAACTTGCAGTGTGGCTGACAAGGTGCAAAAAGAATCTTGTTTGGATGTTATTCCAACCTTTGTATTGAAAGTTACAACTTCAGTTGTTGCACTCTGCATTTTGTTGTCCAACATTGCAAATACTGCCTTGCAAATAAGGCAAATGCCCTGGATTGCAAGTTCAAGTGGAAAAGGAAAATCAAAACCTTTTGATCTGCTGGTTTTGGGACTTTCTTTTGGGAACAATTTGCAGAGTATTTATTTGGGTGTGCTGGGAATGGCTGACATGTTTTTCCAAAAAAATATAGCTGAAAAAGAAAGACAATGGCACAATAGCATTCCATGTCTTTTGGCCTTTGTTCTGTGCATATTCTATGGAATCTGTGTTTCATATTTCTTGATCCTGATCTCCATTGGGAGACTGATGGTTGTGTTGTTCCCACTGAAGTCCAGGTTCATGGTGACAGGATTCATCAAATCTTGTCTTTTATATGGTTTTACTTGCATTATCATTGTTTCATTCTGCTTGTGTATTCCAATATGGAGTTTGGCTGGGGAAACCCTGAATGATTTGTGCTTTTCCTTTCCAGTCATGCTGTTTATCATGATATCACAAATTATTGCAGGCTTTGTCATGTGTGTGTTCCACTTTATAATTTGGAGAAACATAAAACAAGAGAAAAAGAAGTTCAGGTCTGAAATGTCCTATTCATCAACTGTTATAAAGCTGGCAGTGGTTGTGCTGTTCAATATGTCCTGTTTCCTTTCATCAACCACATGTCATTTCCTGAGTATTTCTAATGCTCAGAATCTGGAACACTTGATTGCCTGGAGCACTTTGTTTACCTTTTCTCTCCCAGCTGTGTGCAATCCACTGTTTTTCATGAGACTTTCTGGTAACAACCATAGGAGTAAGAATAGCACCAAGGTTTCAAAACACAGCCTTTGTTTGTGAGAAAAAGATTTGTTTTCACTGTTTAGAACTACCTCTCACAATGAGAGAAGTTGACATTATGTGTTCAGCAAAGAAACAACTAAATGATCCAGTTTAAGCTCATTTGTGCTTGCCCTTATGTCTTCCATACATGTGTATGTGATCAGTTTCATACTTTCTGAATACGAGCAGAAAATGACCAATCTTGATGCAACATGGAAAGGCTTAAACTGTCAAAATTTTCAGAACTCAAAATTTTCATCCAACATTTGACAAACAGATGAACTTATGTCTGTGGCTGTTGGGAGCATAAAAGCAGACTGGCCGATGCAAGTGTCAAATGCCTCTCTCCCTGAGTCAATATCTGGGAACTGTTTGGCACTGTGACCCTGCTGGATGGCTTCTAATCCCAGAATGGTTTGCTTTGCCAGAAGGAGTCAGCACAAAACAGGGTTGTTTGCACTACCTTTCAGTTTGGCTTCACATGCGCCTGGGAGATGTGCTTTGCATAGACCTGGCAGTCAGCCAGAAAAGAGAACAGACCCAGAACCTGTGGAAAACTGTGAATGCTGATGTTGACCTCTTGAAATGATAGTGTCTGGCTGTGTATGCAGTTTTATTGCACCCCAGTTGTGATCTGGCCCCCTTGAGACCAGTACTGTTCTGTCCCTTAAAGTGTGAAACCGGACTGAGAGTTCAAGCAGTGTCGTGTCAAGTCCAGCTGTCACACACATCTGTGACAGAGTCTGAGTGTGGTGTAGTGGTCCAATAACCTAAGACAGAGACTTTTGTGCCAAGCTGTTAGTGCAACCAGAGGAGATCTTTCTCTGCACCATGAGTACTCACTCGGACCTGCAGCTGCTTCCTTACATCTGGGCCCTTACACTTCGCATTCAGCTTTTGTTTATGGGTGGTTCCTACATATTCAGACAATAACCACACTCCGAGGTTGTTGTGTGGTCCCAAAATTTCAGGACCAGCAGGTCAGAGCCTGGTCCTGAAAATTTGTAAGGACCAGGCAATCACATCATTGTCTGTCATTGTCTGGTCCTGAAATTTCAGGACCACACAATGACCTCAGAGAAATGTTGCGGTCGGTGTCTGGTCCTGAGACACCGGTTCTCTCTCTCTCTCTCTCTCTCTCTCTCTCTCTCTCTCACACACGTGCATGTGGAAGGTCCGGTTGTGACACCAATAAAATCACCGTGGAAAATTTACTCTTTATTTTCATCAGGTAAAATTGACAAAAACCTATATGTATTCCGCTCTCCTTGAACAAACACAATACACAAGAGAGTGATGCAAAGGGGTCACTTCCTCTATCGCGCAGAAAAAAAATTGAAAAATCCCCTCACTCCAAGGTTTTGTCAAAGGCGGAACAACTTACATTCCACAAACTTGCTGAATTTTTCAAATTTTGCCATTGTTCCTCCACGGGAATCCCCCCCACGATCAGAATTTGATCAGGATCTGCATGGACACAGTGAAGCAAGAGGTGACAGCGAGACCAAACTTGCAATGAACATAAATTTCAACACTCTGACTCTGTGACCCAAATTGATCACACAGGTACAATTTTCTTATCGTTTTTGGCACAGACACAGCAATGTTTTTGAACACACAAAAGCACACACAACGCACCCACGTGCACACACATGCACATACGCACACACACACACACAATGTGCATACACACAGAGCACACACACATGCACACATGTTCATTGAGACAACAGATCTGTGTTGATTTTGAACAACTGATCCAGAAAGTGCCCAGACGTCACTACTTTGCAGACACACAACACACAGCAACACACACCCCCCCACACACACACCACACCACACACACACCACACACACATACACACACACCATGCACACACACCACACACAACACATACACCATACACCACACCACACACACATACACACACACACACACACACACACACACACACCACTCAAGCACGCAATTTTCGAACCCACCTCATTCAATCAAAACAACTGGAATCACAAACGGACCTGTCACAAAGTTCAGAGAAAAACACGATGAGACCAAACACGGGAGAAAGGCATGCAACCTCTTCTGGATTGACACAGGTCTGTGGGGTCTGCCCCCTGAACAGTGTCTTTTGTTCCTTGCGTCACGCAGAGTCCCGTGCCACGGAAGTGCACAGCTGAAAGTCACAAATATCACACATTCTCCCAGTGTACACGACATTTTTTTCGACCCAAAATTCACAGTCTTTGGGAAAGTAGCCACATTTACAAGTTTTTCATTCTATTTTTAGAAACGAGCCCAGTAAACACCCCACCCCCTCTCGCAACCCCGACCCCTCAAAACCCCCTGCCAAGACAACACACGAAAAAGAACACAACACTTGGCACAGCTTGACCTGATGAAAATCCTATTGTTTTGCTTTGCCGGCCCTCCACGGCGGGGGGGGGGGGGGGGGGCGGGGGGGCGCGGGGGGGCCGGGGGGGCGGGGGGCCGGGGGGGGGCGGCCGGGCGGGGGGGGGCCCCCGGGGTGCTGCGGGGGGGGGGTGGGGCCCGGAGGTGCTGCCGGGCAGGGGAG
>JAAUXT010095601.1_pt1 | contig 25419 bp, 17 predicted proteins | sample 7278171 | NCBI WGS metagenome assembly JAAUXT01 (sample SAMN14350112, study PRJNA611818) | marine sediment metagenome | isolation source: surface marine sediment (1.8m) | place: French Polynesia: Moorea | collected 2018-08
AAGAAATGACACTGGACACGCTCGCAATGAAAGTCAAACTGGTTATGAGAGAAATGAGGTCAGTGCGCCTCTTTTGTATGGTCATTTGAGTCATATGAGTAGTGATTGCACATGAAGGTCGACACACCGCTCAGGACACAGCGGCCACCATTCGTTGACATGACTTCACTCATGAGTAGCGTGGCGCGACATGCTCGTCGCATGCCTGTCGCGCACGCGGGCACGCAGGTCACGCACTCGTTCGCTGCCGCTCACTCGTGTATGACCTCCGTGCCCTTGTGACGCGATGACGTGGTGCGATCTTGCAGTCGCACCACGCTACAGATGGATGAACCCTGACTGAATATGTGCTGTTCTGTCCACTTTTTCCTTCATCTCTGTCGAATCCGACGAAGATTGCTGCCAAGTCAAACAAAACCTTGCAGGAAAACTTCTTAGAATCTGGAAATGGAGTGCTCAGAACACTCGGTTTGCACAGGCGCATAAACATCTCTGGATGTGGAAAATATTTCTTGATGGGTCATCACCTGCCAACCGTGCTTGTATCGCTGGCGCAGATTGCAACGAAATGATTCGCCCAACAAAGACTCGATGTCAATCAGCTCCGAAGTACGAGCACGCAAAGGTTCTGCAGACTGGACCAAACGAGCTTCAAGTGAAGACATCGTGTCGAGACCTTCCAGAGACTTTTAAAAATTGGGAGTGGTTGCTCGAAAACCGTAAAATCAACAACATTGGCAGCTTCAAGAATCACAAAACACTTTCTGTCCAACAACGTGTTCCGCACCAGTGGACTTGCTACACTGACAAATGAACTGATCTTTGAAAACATAATTATTGAGATATTTCAATGTCTGAACGCAGATTCTTCCTGTAATTGAAACAGAAGCCCAGAGAAAACCACTCACAAAATGTTCACCCACGGTGGCCTTCAGTTGCCCGGAATACCCACGAGTATTTATCAAAAGCCACTGCTCTTCACATTGTTGAAAAGTTGCCTTATCTCAGGTCATTAGATCCGCATAATAGATGTTCAGGTAAAAATACACGCGTCCATTGATCAGCTCGACAGACCTCAATCACTACAGATACCCAACTGTCGCCATGGATACTCATCAACCCAGGAACCAGCCAATCGCATGGGGATCGCTTCGAAACACCTCACTGAGCATCTACCCACCTGAACATACCATGGCATTCTCAGAAAAGCGGACGCATGAAGACGTGTTGTTCGGCAATTGAGCTTATTCGCTCGTGTATCACGGCCCGACCCGATTCACGATCGGCTGGGTGGCGCAAGCTCGCTCATCAGCTGCAGAGGATCTTCATGTCTTTGTGAGAAAAAAGGACCAAACCAAACAGCTTGGTCACTTGACTCTCAGATCTTTCTTTGCATTCGACGTGGGAATTTTTCACCAGATGAAACTCTATCCAAACACGAGTTGTAGACACCTGCTTCCAATCTGCGGGACAACCTGTGTTGAATCCAGAACGCGTGTTCTGCCCAACAACTGTCGCTACTCATTAAATGCTGCCAATTGGGTTAAAAGTTAGTATTAGATCCTGTGGACGGACGAACCTTTTCAATCTGCGTTCCTGGACTTCAAACCTTCAGAGAAACCGTACCCCAACGTGCGTTTCTGCCAGAGAGAGGCGCAGCTTTCAGAGCGCATGCTTTTCTCCCAACAAAGTTCTTTGTTTCCCCGTTTCACCTCTTCAATGGAAAACACGAAAACGAACATTCCACCACATAAGTTTCACATATTGAACACTACTCACCTGTCCGGCGTGTTTTCTTCGTCGACGCTGCTCCTACTGCGTTGTTCGCGTGAAGCGTCCAGCGCCGGAGGTGGGGGAGGCGGCGGGGTGAAGGAGGCGTCCAGGCCAGACAGGATGCTGTTGTCCACTTCGGTCAGGGGCGTGGGAGGAGGGGGCAACTCTGGCGTTACCATGGCACTGGGGTCCTGCATGTAGTGGTTGCCAAGCAACCTGTCTCTGGTATCGGGGGAGGAAAGGTTCTGGTTGCCAAGGTAATCCTTGTGCAGTCTGCCTGCAAAATTTGTGTTGTCATTTGTTCTCATTTGTGTTGGCATGTCAAACGTGGTTGCATTCAGTTTGTTGTTTTGGTGATTGGCGTTGTGGTCTTGTGACTGGGCGGGAGAAGTGCTGCTCCGAGATGGGGAAGGCGGAGTGCCACTCTCTATGGTTGCCTCTCCGAACGCGTATTTGTCCAGTTCCGCGGGTCTGTACTGGCGAGATTGTTGGTGGGTAGGCGAGGGTGGCGGAAGGCGGGCAGAGTTTGGAGGTGACGGGTCGGGCGGCCGCCCCAGGGCGGGGTCCGCAGCGCCGAGCGGCCGCGCCTCCTGCGGCCGCGGCTGCCCTTCGACGGGCCGAGACTTGATGATGCTCGTCTTCATATCAGGCAACGCTTTCGTCATGTTGTAGCGCGCCGGGTTGAGGCGCGCCGTCGGCTGGTTCTGCGACAGGCGCCGCGCTTGCGCCCGCAACTGATCGGCGTAGAAATCCGCCTTGGGTGTGCTGTCGAAATCCATCGCCACCGACGTCAGGTCAGAACCCACCGAAAACGACGCTGGCATCGTCGGAACTGCAGGCTTTGGCGGCGCTGGTGGAGGCGACTGAGGAGACTTAGCGGGCAGTGGCGGCAGCGGGCGGCGTTCAAAAGCGCTGCTCGACGAAAAACTGTTTGGCGGCGGAGGCGCCGCGGCGCGCCCGCTCGCCGTCGCCCGGTAGTTCCTGGGCGGCAGAACGGGAGGCGAATCTTCATCGCTGTCTCTGTAGCCGACGTTGAGCGTCTCCTTGTAGCCGTGACTGCTGCCCATGTCGGCGGTGACTGCGGGCGGCGAAGCGTCACTCGAACTGAAACAACAGAAAAGACGACTGTTAACTAAGCAACATGAACGGAAGTATCGGACACAAGTCCTGACGCTGCCGAAACCAACTCAAATGAGACTTTTGCGTTCTGTTCGGAAGACGCTTCGGCGCCACGAAGCGGCGATACTGCGTGGGGCGTCCTGACTTGGGGGCAGGAGTTTGTTCGGTGCAATTTCGTCCACTCTGATTCCTGGTGCTCCAAAAATGAGCACTTAAAATCGAACCAGCAAATGCAAAACAGACGGAGTTTCAAAGCTCTTCCCACTCTCCGGTACCTGCTGAGCCGAACACGGCGCGGAACCAGCTTTCGATTCATTGCAATGCGACAAACATTCATGCACTCAATATTGCAGGCGAATCTTTGAGGAAAGCAGCTGCGACTGTTTCCAAGTTCCTGAAACTTTCTTCAACTGCTGTTCGTAAACATTGAACCTCAACATTCGCTCTACACGTCGACTGTGTCGGGCCGTTCCAATGCACAAGGAACAGTTACTGATTTGACTTCACACTGGTTCAACCTGCACGGAAACAAAGAGGTGTAGTTGAATTAAGCAAATTGAAACTGACAACTGACAGCGCCCAAGGAAAGTTTTCTTTCAACTCTGATGACCCGCCCCAAAGTTTTGATAATCCTGCACCTGTTTTGTTGCAAACCCCTGCAAGCCGATAACACACAAGATAAGAAGTCGTATTTTCTTCAATTTTTTGCTTGATTTTTTTTTCGTGATCAGCCTTTGGCGGGACCGAGTCTCAAGTCCGATGCAGCTCGTGTTTTCGGAAAATTAATTCCGAGTGCTGACTGAAACAGGACCGTCATTTTCATCGATGTCAGACGAGTCCAATTAGCGGATCGAGGGACGAGCTTGCCTTCGTCACTGCTGTGCTGGGATGAGAGGAAGAGGAAAGTAACATGGGATCCGAGTGTGTTTGGAACAACAAACAGAGACGAGCTTCATTACAGCTCGTCGCCGATCCGTTTCACCGAGGGAGATCCTCATTTCCCTGCTCGTGACGGTTAATCCAGTCAGCTCACATCGTATACCTGTGTTTTTGCAGGTCGTCTGTCATTCACTTGTACATTACGCCGCAAAAACAGCGGTACTTTCTTGCGTGGACAGCTTTGTGTTTTTTGCAATCAGCTTAGACACAACACAAAGGTCTGAAACAGAATCGTCGTCAATCTTCCGGGAATTAGTTCATGTATCAGCTCTTCAGGACCGATGACATGGCGATGTTGTAACCAAAATTCGCAACACTTGGAATCAAGCGTCATCAGTGCCGTTGATCAGTCAACGCGCCCGTGATCAGAACGCCGCCTCACCTGCCGAACACTGCTGACAAACAATCGGAAGGCGGTAGGGCTTCACAAAGCTACGAGAAAACCCTCAACCATTCGGAATTATCCATCACACCGGGACAAGGAGCTGACAGAAGTTTGAAACTCACACCACTTGTTGAAAATCGGTGAACACGTTTGCAACATCGTAATTGGTACCACACAGCACTGAACATTTTACCCTGGCATGTTGGCAGATTCAAAGTCAAATCGAATTCATCACATCTGTGCTTCTTGTCTATCACTGCAAGAAAAAGAAAGTCACATAGAGAACGAGATTTGCCTACATCCATCTGATGAGGGAGGAGATATCTGCCATCTCGTAGTGCACGGAGGATCTGTACGTCTTCACCGGAGTTGCCATCATCATGCTCTCCATCCTTTCTCGTCGTTGTCCTCCTTTTGTCATCCACTGTTGTTGAACAAATCCAATTTAAATTTCCATCAACAAAACCACTGCTTGTTCACCAGAAAGTTGCTCATACCACGTACAATTTCCACTTTTTCTTGATCCAGTTCGTTTTTCTGTCAAGACAAGTCCTTGTTTGTCACCAACCAACATTCAACACCGACGTCTGTTTAGGAAATGATACAGTGCATCGCAGCCAAATACGAGGATGAATCACTTGTTCTTGGGATTTATCATGTCTGTGACTGCTCCGATTGTTGCGCAACAGACTACAATGCCTTCTGACTCCAAGTAGCAAAAGACATTGAAAACTGTGTCAAATGGCTTCGTTATGATCGTCTCTGAAAGCATGCTAAATCCCAAGAACAAGTGATTCATCCTCGTAAGGACACAGCTACACAGCATAAATCCTCCTCACAATGTAAATGTGCTTCATAGATGTGGTGAGTCAGATGGATAATATTCAACGGCAACACAAGAGTTCCAATTACTCGCACATCATAAATTCCCCTTCCTGGTTCGGTGCACTTGTCACTGAACACTATTTTGCTTTGGGAAGCACCTTCACCTTTCTCCTTTGTTCGGCACAAGCCCCCACCAAACTCGTCATTGCGTGAAATCGCTGCAGTGTCACTGTCAGTTTCTATTCCAAACCGCCACGTTTTTCGCCGAGTCGTTTGTGGCATACCTTGTCAATCAAACAGGTGAAAATTTTTTGAATGAACTTCTGTATTGCTGAACCGTCGGCGAAGTCTGCACACCTTCCATCCCTGTCAAAATCTATGATGATCAAAGGCACCGACGAAGTCGCTGTTCAAGCGACTCAACTCCAATCCTTCAGGAGCGTCGACGCAGTATCCGTGCGTTGACTGTCCTCAGGAGGCCAGTTTTCGAACACTTCAGCACCAGTCCGGCGTCAGTCCGTGCAAGTGCTGTGAATCCACTGCACCATTAGCGTTTGCGCAGATAACGACTCGCTCCTCCTCCGCAGTTTCCTGGTGTGAGATGCCTACAGCGCGGTGCGTAACGTACGCACAGCAGGGCGCCGGGGCTGCAGTCCAGTCCTGCTGCGTGGCGTCAGCACCCGGCACGAGACTGAACGTAACCTTCGGCTGACTGAAAACCCACAGAGACACCCAAGTGTCAATGCTGAACTGGTCCGGATTCTGCGCTGTCAGGCAAAGCTGGAACGATGTGTGACTGAGTGAGCAGTAGGTGGTACGTAACTACACCTTTCTTGCACTCTGCTGTACTCGCCGTCAGACACCCTGCCCGAGTCTGCTGAGCTCATCCTCTCGTTGCGCTCCTGTTGGGTCGGGAAAACAACCGACGTGACTCAGCGTGGCACCTGAAGCACCGATCCAAAGGCAGTTCTCCAAGTCTACGCGCACCACAGAAAAAGGGGAAGTTCAAATTTTCTTGAGCGGCAGATTCTGTGTGAATGCAGCGCACGCTGCTCTTTTTACTCGCCCAGCAGATGAAAACGGTGGACGAGTCTGTACAGAATGAAGTGCATTTCTCACGACGTTTCTAACAAACATCACTCGGAGTTGCTCGGAGCTTCTCGTTTTGTGTGTTGCATTGAGCAAGAACACTGAAAACGTTTTGGCCGCAGGGGTGACGACGTGTCGAGTTTGGCCCGGATCTACCAGCTTTAGTTTACGCAATTGTGCTGCATTTTTGCAATGGCACCAGGATATTATTTCATCCACAAAATCATAACAAGTCGTGTGACAGATCCTGTGAAATCATGTGTTGCTTGGATCGAGTTTCTGATCCCACATACCCAAAGCGCAGTCGAGTGGAAACGTCACCTTTGCTTGTTCTGGCAATTCCAAAATGGGAATCCGAAAAAGCACACTGAGCCAATTCTCACAAAGAACTTCTAGGACACTTGTCAAACATCCCAGATTTGCTGAGCTTTGTGTGCCAGTGACATTTGCGTCGCACAGGGTATCCACGCAGAGTCAGCTGACTCGCGATCGTTTCATGTTTTTGTCGTGCAACGTAAACACGCGTCCCACGTCGCGTAAACCCCATCGCTTCCCAGGGCAACTTCGTGTGGAACCACGACGCGGGTCGCTTCATCCCAAAACAGTGTTCGGTTTCCGGGGCAAGTTCCCCAAACACCAACGGAAAATGAATTGACTCGACCGAAGTTTCCTTTCGAAACAGTTGATAACTTTCACGGTAAAATTCTTTGTGTGCACGTTTTCGGCGAAGAGTTCTCTCGCATTTTCGGACAGCGACTCACGGTTCGAGTGACCCTTGGCCTCCACATGACATCAGCTCTGTGCAACCTGCACAAATCCAAATGCGAACAACAACAAACGGACCTGTGTCAGACTCATCAATAAAACACAAGTCTGAGTCATACACTGCGCGTCCCGCATTGCGTTGCTCGATGCTGGAACGAAATACTGAGCGTGCGTCCACTGGCCCAACAGATTAACTTTGGCGGGCAGGAACAAAGTCCAAACTTCAATTTCAGTGATCAGCAATGTCAACTTAAAGAAACGTTGTTCACGTGCGTTGGGTTCTGGGGACAAAAGCTGACTTGTCACAATGCACTGTCCTTGCCTGCTGGCAAGAGCCGAAAATCGGCGCTTGAAGAAGCATCAGATGTTTGTGGCCTCTCCCCCCCCCCGAAAAAGAGGGGGACAAACATTTTTCACGTTTCCTTCACACCTCATGCTTTCTTCAACTTGGGTTGGCAGCAGCGACCGAGGCCACGACAGAGGTGAAGTCAGCGACAGAAATCCTGGAGACGACTGATGGTCAATATTGACACAAGTTTAGTGCCGGTGGCGTTCGTTTCAATAAGGATTGTTTGATCCTGGAAAGAAGATGTCAAAACAACGGGTAAAAGCGGGAGTTGCTCCGGGTGCTGCTCCAAGTCTCGCAGCATGAACGCTCCACGCTCCAGCAAACATTCGGATCTACGCCTTGTATTCCACCAAAACACAGACCAAAGCTTCTCGAATTTGTAATTACACTCTATTTCGGTGCAAATGTCACTTTCCTCATTTCCGCATCATTTGCACAATCGTGTGTGCACCAACAAGTGTTCACAACCAACGTCGACACCAAGTGTCTCTGGGGGCCACTGCTCAACCTCGCCAGTAAAATGCAAGTTGATCACGGAAGCAGCGCAAACCAATTCCAATATTGTTACGGATGACCGAACACAACACGTGCTCATCGGCAGAAAAGTTCTGAATCCCCTGATGATGCGAAGACTCAAGTGACACAGGACAGTTTTCGATCTTCAGTTGCCATCAAGTACGCCAACTGCAAGCGAGCGCATCCGCCACATTCGGGGACTTCCCAATGCGGCGCCATGAAGTCCTACCTGAGAGGCAGCATGTCCTTCCTTTGTGCAGCTGGGTGGAATTTAGAGCGACATCCAGGTGCGACGCGCGTCGTGCGCTGCAATGGATCCTCGCATCAACGCTGCAGCCTCCTGTCTGAGCAGCATCAGCACCGCCAGTGCTGATGCCTGATCAATGTTTAGGTGTGGTGTTCCTGTTCTACCAGAATGTCTGCGCCTACCGGTGCTTGTGACGCATTGCTCACGGGTGGAGAAACCAAGGATTCCAGCGCCAAAACTCCTGTTGTCAGAGACAACGGTGTTGGTTGAGGCGACACGTTTCCACGATGAGTTGGTCACATCTGCTGCTGCCAACAGGTTGGGCAGGTGACGGCAGAATCGATGACACAAACTTTGTCATTTGGAGAAGAACCACGCGGTGAAGGATGATTCTACTGCGGCTGAATTTCCCCAACTTGCTTGACACACATTCCTGGTTTGTTTGCTCTTGTTCCGGCAATTGGAACTGCTGTTTTTTCTCTTGTTCACGTCGAGATCTTCGAAGGTTGCCGAAAGGGACGCGCTGCCGATTTTAAATTGATCGACTGGAGCCTGTCGTTTGGTCCACACCCAGCGCATCAATTTATCGGACATTTTTTCGCAATTAACAGCATCAGGGAAAACTGATGGCCACACACGAGGCTTCTTGTCGGAAATATCAATCTTGTGCAAATGTCTTTTCAAAAGTGAAATGAAACCACGTACTTTTTGCACTTGACACAACCAACGCAGTCCCACCTACAACACCCATGAAAGGTAAGTTTTCTTCAGTCGCACTGTATTCGAGACAAGTTCGACACTACATTTTCTCAACCAAACGGCACATATAGAACATTCTGAGAAGCGAACTTTTTGTTCCTTTGGGCGGAGGCGGGGGAACGTCATTCATTTATGGTCAGAAATGATATCACGTAAGTTTTGGTTGTTTTTCTCCCCAAACGTGTGCGACCCCCTTGACACAATTTCTCACACACGAAGTTGTTTTGAAAAATGCCCAAAACTTAATTTGGAAATCATTTCTGATCATTCACCAAAAGTGTCCAGACCCACTCCAAAAGACACACTTTCTTGCGCCGGAACACACAGAACCTTCAAGGTGCCCGCAAGAAGCGCGCAGCGACAGTGCTCTGAAAGAGTTGGCAGAAAACCGAGCAATGAAGTGCACAGAGATCTACTTCCGCCCACTCACCTTGGCCCTGAATTTTCACCTGGAAAACTGCGACTCGCAAACATGACCCGGACACAGCGCAGTGTTGGAGCCGGAGGATGGCCTGCTAATTATGGAAATTAATAGACACTTCTCGTCCTGACACCAACACTGTGCCTGGAGGCCACGAAAACCCCAACACAACACAACACATAATTGCCTGGATACACGACACGGGCGTGTACTGAGACGGATCCATGATCTCCGCATCAGCAAGGTGAGGTGACTTCCAATCCAAGCCGACCCATCACGTTGGTTTGTTTGCAACCAGCCCTTGTCATGCTGAGGAGGGGGCAGCTGGACGATTTCTTATTCATGAGATTTTATCACTCGCCGGCGCTCTGTGACAACTCAAGGCAATTGAATTCAACAGCCCTTCAGAGGAACTGAATCGACAAATAATCGCAGCAACAAAGCTCTCGCAGGAAATCAGACACCAGTTCGTTTCCCGGAAAATGAGTCTTCGTTTGAAATATTTTTTTCTGAATTCAAATTTTAAAGCAGACAAATTGCACACCAAAACATCAGTCCACAGCTGTGAACAGATGTCGTTGGACAGCACGACCTGCAGTGTGACCTTGATCTTTACTGGTCGCCCAGACCGGCTCGGTTCCTGCGAACATTTCGGCCCAACTATAACGCCGCTCGCCATTCATCATGCAGTTTTTATCAGTAATAAGCCGAGGCATTCACACATCGAGTCGAGGCAATAACACGGGTGCTGCACAGGTGTGCTCTCTGCGATAGATCCAGCTGCGCTGTGGAACCAGGGGGAGATTCGACCACAAAGATCTTCCACTGCAACGCCCAAAGAGTGGAGGACAACAAGAAATCCTGAACATCAAAACTTGGAATCGTCAACACGGGTCAACCGAGATGTGATGGGCAGAGGGCGGTGTTCAAGGGTCCACCCGACTGGGTTGGTTATATTTTTTTTTTGGGGGGGGGGAGGGGACGTCCACTCTCGTTGAGGAAACCATCGAGGTCGAGATGAACAACAGTTTCCAGCTCAGAGTGTTCACCACTGCGCTCATGATGAACATCAGAGGACGTTTTGTGGCTCAACCCAATCTCCCAGTTTGTTGTGCAACACATTGCAACGATACGATTTGAGGGATGGCAGAAATTCACTGTTTGCATATCTTTGCTCCATCAAGAAATACACAAACGACGAGGAAAATCCTGAAGTGGACAACTTACTTTTGAAAAGTTCAAGAAGACCAACCTGGTTCGGAGGACTCCGCAACTCAACAGACATTCTACAACTGTGGCATTTCGTCTTGCTGTTTGACCTGTTTACGATGCAGTGTGCGAGTGGTGCTTCTCACATGCCTGCACTTCCCACCCCAGTCTCGTCTCTCTGCACGCGGTATCAACGTTATCCGCGGCAAACGAGCAGAGATACATCAGCGGTGGAAATGTAACACTATCTGATTTACAACTAACTGCTCATGATTTCACGGATAAGATACGGATAAGAAGCATCCATCCGAAGCTTCACTTCAGTCTCGGTCTCAGGTGTGCGCTGTGCTCAACAGAATATGAAGTTGTTTCGACACAACAAATGTCGACGAGTCCTAAACAACTGTGTTCGCAAAAAAAAAAGTTAAAACAAAACCACTCCGTCCCAGGTTGGTGCAGCTTCCCTCCCAATGGTGCACGAGGAGCTGCTCAACGGACACAAGGTCAGCAATTGGCAACTCGTGTCGCAGTTGAGAAAAAGTTCCAATGCTGGTGTGACTCGGATATTGTGCTCCTGCTCTTTCGTTTCCATTTGCACCCACTTGGCGCACGTAATTTTGCCTATTTGGCTGGAATTTACAAGGGCGTGATAATGTTTCGTCTGGCATCTGGGATCCGCCGACTGGGCTCCGTTGTCAAGTAGCTCTCCGCTCAGCGGTCCCAAAAACACTTCAACCCCAACCGCAACTCCATACTTTTCTTGTGGACATTATGATAACGAAACAGTCATGATGAAATAGTTTCAAGCTTGATACATACTTGCAGTGTTTGCTCACAGATAAGGCCTTTTCTGTCCCGAACACGGGGATTATGGTGCAAAAAAACCTGTCCCCTACATTCAATGTGACAGTTTAACTTTCACCTGAAATACACATTCCATGACTCGAGAAGTTGATGCCGCATTTTTGCACAAATGTCCTCCTCCGGGTTTTCCTTACTTCGTGAATGGCCCATTGCGTATTTCATCCAAATATTCGAGCACATAAATTGCTTTGGCACTCAAAATTCAACGCCTTCGGATTTTTTTTCGAATAGATACAGTTTCTATCCTTCACCAACGAGCAAATATCTTTCACCTTTGAATGCAAGTAAAATGTGTGAAAATGGGTGCAACCCCCAAATATGTAACAATATAGGTGGCACGCTCATTGTCGTGGTAATAATCTGCTGTCATGGAGGAATGCTAATTATCGGGGAAAGGTAGCGCTCGAGAGGAGGATCCGAGGGGCTGAAGGCACCTGAGCCTTGGTTCTCCACAAATGTTGTCAGTACCATACAACGGCTCCTGAAGCAAAGAGAATCTGCTCCCCCTCAGGAGTTTTGTGTGCGTCAATCAAACTTTTTCTCTAGGAAAAGATTCAAGTGTGTGCGCTGAATCTGCTTTTGTCCACTTTGTGATGATTAGATCCGCGGACAGATACCCGGCAAAAAAACAAACACAGTGATGACTTGCGAAATGAAATATGAGCTCAAACCGCGGGAGTGCGACAGGCGACAGTCGCGTCATGCTTCGCAGTGTGCTGCAAAAAGCCCCTTGCTCATCGACTCTCCGATATGCTTCCACGCAACATGAAAACGCCTGCGAGGATTTGGTCAAACAGCTGCCTTGATCCAGCTCCATTGGAGGAAAGGCCTGAATCTGAACACGGTGCACACTCACGCCATTGAAATGCCATTGACTCATTTTGTCACGAAAAAATACCTTCGCTCTTAATTACAGAGTGGAGTAACGCTCTTTAAACATTAACAAAGTCCAACATTTGCTTGAATACAATGCTATTGAAGACAAACATGTCCACTTTGTAAAAGTCATTTTGAAAATGATGCATCCATCTTACGCTTGAACAAAATCTTTCTGTTTTGCAGGACACACTCTCTGACCACCTTTGAATCTCAAAACGTCAGGCACCGGCGTAAGTACGTGTACGCAGCGTCGAATCTGTGCAGTTTACGATGGTAAATCAATTACTGCTAATTGTGAGTGTTTACTTCCATGGAAGTGTGGCAACATGGAAACGTTCTTGCAAAGGGCTATTTTTTCCACAGTGGTGAAAACGAAGTTCGCCTTGGGAAGGACGACCGCGGCGCAGTGAAAGATTTACCACGTCAGAACGTACTGGCTCCACCCGGACCTGTGAGAACAGGGAGCAGCAGGCGCTGCCACCGACGTTCGTCTGGTGGGTTCTTTGTACGGACAGTGTGAGGCTTGGCTTCCTTCACCGAGGTCTTTGCTACAGTGTGGATCCTGCGGCGAAGCTTGATCCTGTTTTCACAAGATGGGAGTTTGTCCTCCATCTGAGGCAAAGGCGCATTTTGCTGCAGGTGAACCAAAACACAGACGCCAGTTGCAGACACCTTGCTTCAGTGATAATTTGAAATCACGCTGCTGGACAAGAACTCCCCCCGCATCATTCCAACACGTACGAGAAATTCCAGAGGGAAGAAGAAAAGGGGTTAGCGACCAAATTCCGAACCAACGTTCGATGTCTACGTCTCAAAGTACCTCGAACAGTCTTTGCCATTCAAACACAGTGAGCCCCATTGTACTCGTATTGAACTGTCCAGTTTGGACACACAACGGAACAACCCAACAACTTTGACCACTCCTTTCTGAAACACCTGGCAGTGTCCGAGGCACGACTGGTCTGGTAAACCGAAGCGTGCAAAACGACAGGTCCTTTATCTGCTCGACGAGCAAAACGTTTGGAACATTGTCTGTTCACATGCTCAGCTCGAGCGTGAACAAACTTGGCAGCAATAGATCCCTTCATCCCTCAAACTTTGCATTTTGGACTTCGTCACCACGACCAATCGATTGTCCAAACAGTGCGAACTTCACATGAATCCCACCAATAAAACTTTGTCAGGAAGCAAGTTTCCGGCTTTTTTGTTTCACAACCTCAAATATTATTCATCATCACTTCGTATTCAATAAAATGTGCAACTGACTGGAACATCTGCGTGAAGCATGGCTCTCCAGCTGCCCTCTGGCTGCGTGCACATGTTCTCGTGCATTTTCCACAGAGTTCCCTTTTCTTCTTCCAAAGCATTTATGGCCATCTTTCCTGAGTCTTGCCTGCATTTTACCTGGGTGTCCGCACCCAGATCCACACATCACAGCTTTTGGAGGTGTGTTATCACAAAGTGGTAATTTCAACGCTGAAATGGCCTGTCAATGCGAGATTCTTCATCAAAGGATATTGTCAGCCACCTTTTATCGGAACCTGGATTTTACAACACGAGCCTGCACAGACAGACGTGCAACAACCAAAACCAGACATCTCCGGTGTATATCTGTATCAGAGTGAAGACACTTACTGAAGAGTGAACGTTGTCTGAGTGGTTTGGAAGGCTTGGCGCTCGCCCTGAGTTACAGTTGACTGGTAGTTCACTTCTCTCCTGTAATACTTATGTCCGTACACAACTGGCATTTTGATTTCACTGTTTGGAAGCGTAATCCATCCGTGTTAAGTGCATGTAAAATCTAGCGTTTTCGTTATGCCGATTCCGTGGTCATAAAGAACGGAGGTGCGAACACTGCCCCGGTTCGCCTGACAGATGGGCACTTTGTGTTCATTACATTTCGGAATTGAGGTCACTTCCCGTGAGCTCAGCCAATCACATCGCTGCTCACATCATCACATGGCCCCAACAAGCAGCGATTGTAAACAAACAAAGGTCTCTGGGCCATGTGCTCTACATTGTGAAGTGCTCCGTTCCTGACACAATCCTCTGGCAACCGAGATAAAAATTCTCCGTGGAGACGTACGTCACCGCGCCCGTCTCATAGAGCTGCGATCATAAAAATCCGCTCGTGACAAGCTGTGTGTTGCCGCAGTTGATTCTGGAGACTGTTGCACGTTGCACGTCCGATGCACGCAGGAGTACGACATGCAAGAAACAATGCTTCAACTTGGATTGGAAGCAAGAAGTCGCAGTGAGATCATAAAATCTGCATCTCCCCCGCTCGTGACCCGTTCAGCGAGCTCCTTGGCAATGCGAGAGCATCTCTTGGAGCCAATCAGGCTGGATGTGACTGCGATCAGCGGGGAACGGTAAATATTTGTGATCCTGCAGAGATAAATCAGGAAACAATGCCAGTCTCCTCGCCGCCTCCTGCACGCACCTTTTCCCGCAGGTTATGCACACACTTCGCTGTTCACGCTTTTGCTTGCTTCCCAAGTGCGCATCTGCTTCCTGCGTGTGGCATGAATCAGAAGCGGCTGCGCGTCAGCGATCGAAGCAGAACTGTTCCTGGGGAATCGACACGCGCGACGTTCAAAAGGACGATAAATTTTCCTCCGAAGATTTCTGAGCTCGACTCGCACAACGCAAACAGCGTTCGTTCAGCGAGTGCTCAACGACCTGGGGGCCTGCACTCCAGTGGGAATGAAGAAAGAGCAGGGCCAAAATATCCTTTAGTGTTCCAAACAATTTGTCAAGCATTGATCAACGCACACACATTCAATTGATGCCACTTTTACGATTCTGTCGCATTAACATAACACTTCGATCATCGAATCTGAACGGCTCGAGTCGGACGCAGTGGCCTGGACGGTGCAGCTGCGCTGCCCGACCATTGTTCACGATCAAGCGCCGCACCTGCTAAACGCGTCGTTTTCACTTACTCATCGTGCAACATGTTTCTGCATTGTTCACCGCGCACACGCATGATTCACAACTTGGCCTCCTCCTCCCGGTGTTCCCTCAACATGCAGGATATCCCATTAGCACACGAACTGCAAAAAGACGATTCACTCCTGCGTCATGAAGGCAAACGTCCTGTACCAATGGTTTGAAAAATAACTCCTCCATTGCCCGCTGTTGGCATATTTTCCACCCGGCTACCTTGTCCAGCAACGAAAGTAGCACGTGAAAGGAACAGGGAAACATATTGATTTGTGAAATCATGAGGCAAGGATAAATGTTTGTCTCAACCGGCATCACGGAAATGTCGTTGCGCGGGGCACGTTCACGACACGCACACGCAGAAGGAAATTCAATTTATTCTCAACTGCTCCTCGCTGTGCGTGTGATTCTCACATCCGCCTTGTTGGGCAAAAGTTCTGTTTTGTCATCAGCAAATCACAAAGAAAGAAGCCCAACGAATTCTGCGAGGCATGTGCATGAGTTGGCCTCGATTTTGCTTCGGTTGCCAACCAAAGATCCGAAACAGGAAAGTTTCTGTGTTGCGTTTGCACTTCGAAAACAAGCTGGGACTTCTTGGTGGCACCTCAGAGTTGAGGTCAAAGTCCAAGGCGTCGAAAGGAACGCACACAAAAGCGTGACTCAAACACTGACAGCTCACACCTGACGAAATCAGCGAACACTCTGTGTGACGAAGGCTCTTGCCGTGTACTCCATATGTACACGGCACATGTGTCTTGTCCCACACCTGCGCAGTCTCGACATTCATAGAACAAAACGTGCATCACACACACACACACACACGCACACACACACACACACACACACACTCACACACACCTCAGGTGCTGAAGACACGTGGAACGTGCTTTCAGACGCGCGGACACAAGAAATGAACAATGAATCGCACGTTTTCCCAGCTTTCTCTTGTCTTCCGCGTGGAAGATTTTGCTCTTCAGTTTTGCTCAAGTCTCCAGAAAATCGAGCACTATGAGGTTTTGTTTGAGGAGACATCTTGTCCCAACTCAACAGCTTTGTTCTCTGGACGGATTTTGTCACGAAGTCAACCACCAGAGATCGATTCAACTTGGAGCCTGTCAAAACCGAAAGTAACTGTCAACAGGGTTTTTGTTTCGTGAGACAGAGCAAGAAGCGAACAATACGCTTCACAAGAGCCCGGAACACACAAAAGTGTCTCAAACTTTTCACAAGTTTCCCAGAAAGGAACCCAAGTTTCCAATGTGCTGTGATGGAACCGGTGACGGTCAGAGAATGTCAAATGTTGAGCTCGTAGCATCTGCCTGTGCGGACGGCGGGAATCGATGCCACAAGGCGAGCAGGTGCTCCGAACGTCCAGACAACGCCCAGTCTGTCCTTTGCACATCACACAAAGAACCACAAACCGCACACCGGCCTCTATGCACTCGCCTGATCTCACAATATTCAACTGAAACCAACAATTGAGAGAAACGCTTCGTGTCTGATCCCACCAGTGCGTCAGCTTTTGTCCATGACGGATTTTCTGAAGACAATTCGCAGAAAAAAGTTTTTCTCGTCCAAAATTTGCAGTTGGCGAGAACTGAGTTGGTTTCAGGATGTGAAGGTTTCACAGACGCCTGATAACCCTCCCGCTGCTGTCAAGTGTTTTACTGACTCCAGTCTATAAATGGTTCCAAGTTTGAGTTTTTCAAGTGAGATTGCTCCTTCTGATGAATTTATTGAGTTTGTTTTGTTTGTTCTTTGGAACCATGTCTTGAGTCAAACCGTGTTTTACAATTGTGGAATTTTGTGTGTAGTGCAGCAATTGAACACGAACACTTTCCGGAAGAATCTGTCCCGCGATGCCCAGTATTTCAGCTCACATTCGTTCCGCAGTGGTCCGCAAAGGGAGAAAAGCCAACGCAACACCTTTCGCACCCAATTTCGTTTTCCCCAACCCGAAAGGAACAACTTGCCTTCGAGCGGACGCTGAAACAAGTCTCCGGCTTCCGCCCACTATTTAAAACGTTGTCCCGTTGTGCATTGGTCAATCAGGTTGGCTACTTGGGCGTCGAAACGAAAATGAGTTTGACCTCGACCACTTTGCCGCCACCTTTCAAGTGTCATCTCGCGTCTTTTCTCGGATCTCCATTCAGCATCTCGGTCCCTTTTCAGACCCAATTGGCACTTCAAAGAGCGTCACTGATGGAATCATCCCACACAACACACGTATCGACTTTCAGGACAATTTCTCAGTGTGGAAAACTCTCAACTCCTCTCATTCATTTCGTCAGAGAGGAAAGAAATGAATCTCGAATGGAACGATTAATTCTGCGGCGTTTTTCTTTGATCAGACCGCGGCCAGGCAGACATCAAAGGAATCGCACCCGCGCGCACCTGGGGCCACGCATCTATGACCGTAATTTTGGGATCACTGTCACCAGAACGCTGGTTTGCCCAGAGAAATGTGCTCGCGCTTGATCTGCATCCAAACATCCTGACACGAAATGTGCATCTCTTGATCCAAACCAAGCAGCGAGGAAATATTGTTCCAAAACAAAGAAACCAACGAGCAACCTGTGACGAAGAGGTTCCATTGAGTTGCATCGCAAAACAACCTCACTGCGCGCGGGATGGGCTGGAGGAGTGAAACTTACAACCGCAAATTTGAAGACGTTTTGTTGAACGCAATACTTTTCAAGCACACACCCCACCTTCAGTTTCGAAGTGTCCACAGAACCAGACCACTGCTCAAAACAATACCTTTCGAACAACTGTTCCGCATTCTCGAGCGGTGACCGTCAATTTGTTGTCTTGCTGTGATATTCTTTCAAAACTTTGCAAGTATTCTTTGTTTTCTCTCTGTGCAATGAGAGCAAGGCAGCAAGGCTTTCTTCCTTTTCGCAACGATACCGCCCACAGCTGCGGCATAGCTGAAGGGAAATCAGCCACAGGACTTAACCCTTCTGCACTGATAATACTCCCCAGGAAGAAAACCTGGGGCTGAAAACAAATCCTCACTTCTCTGAAACAAATCACATCTTTCTTATCAGCATCGCTTACAAAGAAAACTTCCGAAAACATCAACTTCTGTTTTCGCAAGATAAGACTTTTTCTGCTTGTTGAAAAACAATGAGCGAACTTTGACAGACACAGAAGCTGTTTTGTTGCGAGCAATTGTTACATTTGCTTCGCGAAAAGTTGCAGGGATCGACCGGCACACCCAGCCCAAATTATAATGAGGCATGGGCGACAATTGCCCAGATAAATCCAGCTGAGGAAAGTGCCCGTTCATTAGGAATGAAGTGCTGAGTGCAGCGGGACCCATTCCACTCAACCAGCTTCTCGCTTCGCTTTTGTCCAGCCGAGTCCATCCTCTGACTGGGAGACAAGCATTGAAAGACTGACCTGGGGCTGTCCTGGATCGGAGTCTTCACACACGTTTCGTCCGCGTCGTTCAGTTCGCTCAGGTTCATCCGCCCAGAGTCCGAGTCCTGGAAAGAATGTGCAAAAATAGAATTGCCGCTGAGCAAACTGCTTTGTTGACGAATCTTCAATTCATCCTTGAAAAGCCATTCAAGCGCCCGAAACCAGCACTAGAAGGGTACTATCACTCGTGATTCAACTTCAATTGACATCTCAAATTCACTGTCAAGGAGGTGCTGCCATCTTTGCAAGATTCTGTGTGTGTGATGAGCTGACGAACTGCACGATGTGTGCTGAGAACAAGTGGTGGAGATGCACGACAAACGGACCAGCTGACTGCAAACTCACCTGCGACTTCTGACTGCTGTGTCTGCGGTGCAGGCCGGCGGGCGGGGTGGAGCACTCGCTGCCGCGGGACGACCCCTTCAGCGTGGAAGGCACCGAAGAGTCCGTGGTGCCCGAGGAGGAGCGGCGGTGGTGCAGCGGCTGCGGAGGCCCCTCCCCGGGGGCGCCGGGACCTGCGGGCCTGTCCACCTCAGGCAGCTCCACCGCTGTGAAGCCAGGAGATTCCAATTCAAGGTACGCCTCACCGGTCTTTCCCGGAGCTGACTTGAAGAAGAGCGACTCCATCTTGTGAGCCGAGTTGGACCTGCTGCGGCGCTCCATACTGCCGGACGCAACTGAGTCCAGATCGAGATCAGACGTCTCTGTCATCTGCGCGAGCACCAAGTCTCGAGGCAGAGACTTGGATTTCACCAGGGCCGACTGCGAAAACGTGAAGCGATCGACGTCGCCTTTCAATGGGGACGGGGAACGATCACGCCAACCACCGCCTGGACCGTAGCGTTCCCTGGGGCTCAGACCACCACCACCAACATCGCTCTCGACGCTACTGCTGCTGATGCGACCCCGCTTCGTCTTCATCTCGAAGAAGTTGATGACGGCTTGTTGCTGCAGCTTCTTCAGCTCCGGGTCCGACGTTTTATGGCGGTCGTCAATACTGCTGCTGGTCGAGTAGCCCGAGCTGGCGCGGCGGTGCGCGTCTCGGCGGCGGTGGTACTTGCTCGGTGGAGCAAACACCCCGTCCGAGTCTGTCGACCAGCGATTCTCCGGCGGCACCTTCAGTTCGTTGAGCGCCTGCTCCGAGTTCGGGTCGCTGATGCGTCGGCTGGGGTCAATTCCCGAGTCTGTGGAAATTTCCCGGAAGTGTTCGCCGTGGAAGGGGCCGGGGTCCGAGTTCTTGTGGCGTTTGTCAAACACCATCTCCGCCTCCGCCGCGGTGGGTTTGTCCCTCAGCCACTCCCTCTGCCTCTCCCTCGCAGGCCTCAAGTTCTCTGAAGAGGTTCTCTTCAGGCGTTTAGGACTCTCGGTGAGAGTCTTGACGGCCGGGTCGACCTCCGGCCATTCCTGGCGTGAAGCGTCCAGTTTCTCGTAGTTTCGGTTGGGCGCGTCTCGCGAGCTCACACTCAGCTTTTCGTAGTTCCTGTGGCCGGTCCAGCCTCCGATGTTTCTGATGCCGGACTTGATGGGCCGCTGGATCGAGTTCGTGGGCGGAGACTCTCCGGGGTTGTTGTTGTTTCCACCTGCAGCACTTGTTGCCTGCTTGCTTCTCAGTTTCGCCTGCATCCTCTCTATTGCTTCTCCATCTTCAAAAATCCCGTACGCCTTTCTCAGAGACTCCGACTTGGAGCGGCTGAACGGAGAAACTTTCTTCTTGGTGCTTTCCGTATTCTCGTTTTCTTTTTCAGGACTTTGAATGTTGTCATTAGAGTCCGTTTGTCTGGTCTGAGAGTCTCCGGAGACATAATTCGACACGTGATCCGTCGCGGATTGTACTGGGGCCGTTTGCCTGTTGTCGTAGTGATCCAGTGACGCTCTTTTATTGTCGATCAACGACCCCTGCGCAGAGTGGCTGCCCCACTGGTTCAGCTTGCTGTCGCTGCTCTGGAACGCTCTTCTCTCGGGGACAGAACCCAGTCTGCTGGGCACGCCGTACTTCATCTGACCCCCGAAGAACTCCTGCGAGAGCTTCCGCAGCATCCACGTGTCGTTCTGCGAGTGCTCGTTGATTTGCGCCAGGATGTCGTGCTGCTGCTGTTTTCCCGGCGCCTTGTCCTGCGGCCGGTAGGGGGAGTCGACGATAGGCGCGCGGCTGTACGCCAACAACTCTCTGTGCATCGAGGCCGGCAGCGACATCGACAGAGGAGACGACATGTCAACATCCCGCTGACTGTAGGAGCCAGTACTGGATGATCTCTGAGTGTCGCTACGTGATGACCTCAACATGACCTCTGCACCCGATGACCTCGACATGACTTCAGAGTCTGACAACCGAGGTTTGGAGGGCAAGATTTCTGTGCCCAGAGAACGCGACATCACATCTGCTGGAGTCGACCTTGACATGATGTCGGGCATTGACGATCCAGCTACCACCTCTGGGTCACACTGCACCGAAATATCGGATTTGATACTTCGCCGGCGGTCCAGGGTCGAGATAGGTGTGTGCGATGAAAAGTGGTTCATCAGGTCCATGTTCACCTGAACCTGCAAAATTACAATGAAACAGTTTTCAGACACAAACCAAACACGACATCAAGCATTGTATCGTCCGATCATTGGAGCAAGAGACACACGTCAAGCCTGGTGGAACACTCATGTTACAGAATGGAAAAGGTGTCATTGAAGCAAACAGAACACCAGTTTAGAAAGGAAAACTGATCAGGAGATGTTGGGGCAGGTCTTTACCTCAACAGATCTGCACTCGACCTGGGGAGGGCTCTCCTCGGCGACGGGCGCAGCAGCCGCGGCCACCGCGGCCACAGGCGTAGCACCACTCGGCGCCGCCTCCTCCGTCTGCGTGCTCGTATTGTAGTACGGCTTTGTCTGGCGCACTAAGTACGTGCTGTACATGGCGTGTAGCGGGCTCCGCTGCGCCGCGCTGAAAGACTGCTGAGCGTGACTAGACTGCGTGCTTGTCGGGCTGGGGGTCGGGGCGGCGTGCAAGGGAGGCAGGGGTGGCGTGGTGGTGGGGAGCGGGGGAGGACTCGTCGGTAGAGGCGGAGGGGTACTGCTCTCCGAGTCTCGCAACGACTCGCGACGTACCAGATCTTTTGCTATGAACGGAATGTCTGTGAATCTCTTCTCTAACTTCACCTCTTTCGTTGAGTACTCTGTTTCCATGGCAACTGGGGCCATCTCCATGTACGTTTCCTTGTTCCCGTTGTGTTGTGCATCCAGATTGACACTGAACGGATACGATCCATACGAACCGGGAGCCTTCCCTTCCAAGTCGGAGTTGAGGTCCAGACTGAAGCTCTTGGTCAGCCTGTCTGGGTCAGTTGTGAGCGCGCTCTGACGTGGGTACTCCAGCGCGTCTTTGAGAACTTTGAGTTTGGGATTCTCTTGACGAGGTTCCCTCTGGGAACCAAAGCTGGACTGGAATGAAGTTCTGGACTTGTAATCCTGGGAGCTGTTGGATAAACTTGGGGACCGCGCCACGCGAGTGGTCTGCACGTTCAAGCTGGTGCTGAGCTGCTTCTGCGGATTGTCGCTGGCGGTGACGGGCGCTGCCGGCCACGACGAGAAGCGCTCGTGAGTATTCGTAACCGGCGTGGGACTGGGCGCGCCGCGGCCCCATCTCATACTGGAGCCTTCGCGAGAGGGCGGGGCGGGCACGGTGGGCGACAGCGGCGCCGGGGCGTCCAGGTCCGTCTCGCCGGCGGCGGCGCTGGAGAGGCGCAGCACCTCATCGCGTCCGCCGTCCAAACTGCGGTGCCGCGCGGCGTGGCCCAGCAGCCGTTCCCGCTCCGCCATGTAGTAACTCGTCGACATCGTGTTGGGACTCGGTCGCTTTCCGGTCACGTCCACGGTGTTCGGGTTTGCCTTCGACTCGTACGCCTCCACGTTTTCATAGTTCGAGGCCTTGTAAGGCCCAGGCCTGTTCCACGAGTTTCCCATCAAGTGTTTGGTTTGGTGAGGGCGGAAAGCACTGGAATCCTGTGGATCCGTCTGCCGGAGGTCGTACGCGGATTTGGAGGCGTGAACAGGCGACGTGGTGGGCAAGGCGTCCCTGGCGGCGGACAGCTCCATCTTCTCGCGGCGCCGCTCCCCGGGCGAGGACTCGAGCGCGCCGATGCTGTAGGCGAAGCCTTTGCGCAGCGGCCTCGTCTCCGACCCGGAACCTGACGAACTGAGGCTCTGATTGGACGGCGCCGCCGGCACGCCCGCGTGCCACGATGTCGACGCCGGAAGCCCGGCTGGCCCGGAGGGAGGGTCCGAGCTGTTGGAGCCGCGGTGACCGCCGTACCCCGCGTGCGGCTCCGAGTTGAGATTCTGAAGACTCTGGAAGTTCATGTAGTTGGCGTGGCTGCTCGACAGGCTCGAGTTGGAGTCGCCAGCTGCACCGAGCGACTCCTCTGCGCTGGGGGAGTAAGGCAGGCTGTGTCTGTCGCCGCTGCTCTTGTGCGGGGCGGAGGGAAGCGGCGGTCGCCCAGCCCCGCCGCCCTCTGGGTGCCACGACATGGGCCGCCCGTCGACTCCGCGACTTCGGCTTGCTGACGTGCTACTGATGCTGCAGTGAGAAAACACGACAAGTCACTGAAAATGCTCCGTGATGGATTTGGGTTCCTGCTGATAAAAGTACTGCTGCAAGCGTCTTTTGAAACCAAGATCGTTCTCCAAAAGCAACCTGCAGAGGAGTGGCTGTTTTGCAAGTTCACGGTTTGCATCAAATTCGCAAGAGAAATCCTTGTGAACTGGATGCGACGCGGCAGGTTCGAGCAGCGCAATAATGTGAACCGCACGGCTCGTGTTCACAAGTATGCAGTGTGTTTGATCACGATAACCAAGCGCTCCGATGCATGTACTCGCATACCTGCCCCATGCAGCGAGATACAGTCTGTATTTTCAATTGCTCCTCTCATGAAATGCATGCGTGCCACCGACCAAGAATAATAACGTGTCTGTGCTCTGATATTAAGATATCATGGTCAACTACATCGCTGGAATGCTGCTGTCTGCACGTTTGCGTTGGACACTCGGTGGCACTTCGAACGTCTGCATGTGAACTGCGAAAAGTGTACCAAACAAAGAACACACTTGATGCCGAATTAAAAGGTTTTTGCTTCGCCAAATGATGAAGAGCAGCAGCACAAATCTCTCTGACTGATGTCAGTGTCTGAACATTTCTGAAGAGATTGGCGCGACGAATACCACTTGTGGATTTTCAAAGTTTCAGACAACAACACATGAACTCCACAGATCGTGTTCAGAAAGTTGTGGTGCACGAAAACAAGCGCACCTGGCAGGGGTCTGACACAATATTGTTCTCCACCAATTCCCCACTGCTGCGTGTAAAAACACAATCAATCCACGGAGGGAACACAAAAACTGCCACATTCACAAACTTCACCCCATCGTTGATACAAATTCTGTGAAGTTTTGATACTTTGTGAAATCGAAGCTAATTATTGGCTCGACAACGACTCTTCCACGTTGCGTGCAGCGTTTCGCCGTCACTGGCAGGTGGTGGTGCACACGATTTCAAAGACTTCACAGACGAAAGCTGTCTGTCACATCCGTAAACAAAAGTGTCTCACCAAATCATCCACAATGAAGCAGCCGGTGCTGCGTTCAGATCAGTGATTGACTCACGCCGAACTGCAGAAGTCCTTCACAACAGGTTTGTCCGCACAAACTGTCTTCTGCGAATTTGTCTGACACTTGTCTGTCGTACAACTTGACGTCACCTGTCACCTGTCAGCGTCCCGCAGCTTCTGACCCGACTGACCCTCACCGCTTCTGACCAACCGGGGGAATTCCTGACAAGGGTGAGGGTCCCGTTCAGTCACAACTCACAAAGCCATGGCATGCCAGCGTACAAAGCTGTGAAAACTGATCAAATGAAAGAACTTTGTAGCCATGCATCAACTAGTGTTGGCAAGTGCTCGTACTGCCTTTTCTTCGGACAGAAAGATACCTCTGCTGGCCAAAGTGCTTGCTGTTGTTGAATGCACCCAGCACGCGCACACAAGCAGTCTGAACTCCGCAAGACCAGATCCAGCGTGAACATGATAAAATTCCAATGGTGTACTGACATACATACGCCACACGAAGTTCAATTAAAGCGTTATTTACGATCATCTAAGTATCTGCCATATTCTCACATTACCGTCCACGTATTACACATAATCATACCGCAATATTGTACAGATTACCCACCATAAAATGTAGATCTGAGATCGGAGGTCTATCTCTCAGCAAGTGTGCCTTGGTACGTGTTGTGCTGGTCAAATATCGCCTCCCACAATGCATCAGCTGACCAGGTGCCTCTCGAGGCTGTTCCACACACTTAACTCATGCGAGATAGTGCCAGTCTATCAAATTTCAAGTCAAACATCTTTTTCACACCGCGGGGAACTTGGCGTGCTTTTGGTCCAGCTCCTGTTCACAATTCCGAGTTTCGTTTCGCACAAATACTTGCATTGTCGAGCAATTTCAAAACGACCGGAATCCTGCTGTCGTTCCTTCATTCGGAACGCACCAGCCCAATTGAGAGCTCAACTGTTTTGGCAAACCAAAGAAATCTGCGACGAGGGCGTTGGTGTTGACTGTATTTGGAATCTGAGATTTCTCAAGCAAATCTAACAGCTCGTGTAGCACTCATTCTTGATGCAAATGAAAAAATGCACGACCGGACTGAAAAGCGTCTGCACCTTCTGCCAATATCCGGCAAAACTAAATCAAAATTAATCGCGGCCTGTGAAGCGTGAAGCTCTCGCACAGCGACCTGGCTTCTTCCCAATGTTATATATATTTACCATGACCACCCCCTAAGTACTGCCATGGCCTTCCATAGCCACAGCAACAGCCACAGCCAATCATATCATTACCCTAGATGGAGCCACTATCCT
>JAAUXT010113225.1_pt1 | contig 25418 bp, 27 predicted proteins | sample 7278171 | NCBI WGS metagenome assembly JAAUXT01 (sample SAMN14350112, study PRJNA611818) | marine sediment metagenome | isolation source: surface marine sediment (1.8m) | place: French Polynesia: Moorea | collected 2018-08
GAGTAAGCCAAATCTCAGTGACCCAAATCAGAGCAAGCCAAATCAGAGCAAGCAAAATCAGAGCAACTGAAATTTCCTCAAATCACCGCGAGCTCCATGGAGCTATTTTTTTCATTTTACGAGGTTCCTTTCACTTCTGGCTTGAAATGCACTATGAACGAGTTAACCTGGAAACTTTTTTGTCCCGACCGGGGACAATAGGCGACCTTTCCTTAATGGGCACCCAAACAAAAACCAAACAACAACAATGTGTCACTGTCAAAACTTGTTCAGTTGCAATCCATTCAATCCGAAGTCAAATTTCACGACTTCTAACGTCCTTCAAAATAGTTTCCTTGCTCAGCCAAGCACTTCCTCCACCTTTTGGGCCAGGACTCCTGGATCGCGTGGCGGTACTCCTCACATGGAATCGGGCCAATTTGGTCTTCCACTGCATCCTTGAGAGCAGCAAGGTTGTGAAATCTGACTCCTCTGATGTGCTTCTTGATGCGGGCAAACAACCAAAAATCGGACGGCGCTAAATCAGGTGAGTAGGGGGGGTGTGGCACTCTGCTCCAGCCCAAAATTTTCAGCAAAGTCAAGGTGTATCCTGCGTTGTGGGCTGGAGCATTGTCCATGTGGATCAGCTTCCTTCCATTGACAATAGCCCTTGGTCTGTGCCTGGCATGTGCAGCATCAAATCTGCGCAAAATTCCTTGAAACACCGCCTGATTGACCATCTGCGGCTTCTGAACATACTCAAAGTACACCATGCCTTTGGCATCAAAAAAAGAGACCAACATCACTTTTGCTCCAAACTGGTTCCTTTGGGCCTTTTGCGGTCTGGGCTCATCTGGTCTCAACCATTCTTTGGATTGAACTTTGAGTTCTGGGTCATAAATATAAACCCAGGATTCGTCAATTGTCACAATGTGACGCAGCACTCTTGGGCATGTGGAAGTCAGTCTGGTCATGAAGTTGGAGATTCTGACTCTTCTGTCCTTGTGTTGCTGGTCCAGGACGAATGGAACAAATTTGGCACACCTTTTCACCAGATGCAGATCCAGTTTGAGAATTCTGTGGATGGAAGTTGGCGATATGTTCGACTCCAGAGACATTCTGGCTATGGACACACTCCTGTCTTGCGCCACCATGCTCTCAACCTTCCTCACATTCGCCCTGGATCTGCCACTTTTGCATCTGGGAGCTCTTGCCTTGTCGACCAGGGTGGTTCTTCCTCGGCGGAATTCCCTCTTCCAGTGGTAGATGCTTGTGTCAGACATTGTCCGCTGGCCAAATACTTGATGCAGCGAAGTTTTCACTTGTTGGAAGGTCCATCCCAGCCGGAAACAGAAGTGGATGACAACGCGTTGCTCCAGTTGGGGCATCAGCCCCACACATCTCTTCATTGCTTACAAAGTCAAAAAACGTCCTTCTGCAATGTTGACTTGCGCTCAAATGCATCACAGTGCACGTGGCAGACGTCTGGCAGCATGTCGATGTAGTCTAGGAGGCGTCCTTACTGAGGACAAACCGGCAGACAACATGTCATTGGCAGAGTGCATTTCAAGCCAGAAGTGAAAGGAACCTCGTACCTGATTTCCCTTCACCTAACCATACAAAATTGACTAAACGCTTTGCCCAATAACATCCATTTTGAACACTCCCAAAATTCCCAATTTGCCTCCCCAACTTTGACACATACCGGTACCCAAAAGCCATGTACAAATTTTTGAAAATGAAAAAATGAATAACATTCGGCTGACACCCAACGAACATGCTGCATTTCATCAATAACACCTTCAAATTTTTGTGAGATGTAACCCAATTTGTACAACAAATTCCAAAATGTTCTGGTCGGTCGTTGTTCCAGACCTGGAACAATGGACCAACCACCTCAAATCACCCAAGAACCATTGCCCTTTTCCTGTTCGTTCCACTTTGCCCCCCCCCCCGACTTCAACCTTGGGTCCGCTCGAGGACAGACGTGTACCTTTTGAAGTTCCCATGGAACAGCGCCTTCCTCTCCCTGGGTTGCATCTTTCAACACTTCGCTCGCTTTCCGGCTGCAAGACAAGGGCAACTCTGCACGATGCCAATTCACACTTATCAAGTACAAATGGTTGCAGAGCGGTCATGTGCAGTAACAAGACATAAATTAACTGCAGGATATTAAATGCCTGTAGTAGGCTGAATGTTTCCCTGAATTACCCCTCTTCCAGTTCACAATCCGTCGTGATATCGACGAATTCTTCCAAGTCAGCTCCACGTGCAGCCATCATGAAACTTTTATGCAGAGCTAACTTTATTGTGGATCACTTTCTAAAATTCAACAGAAAATATTGACAACCAAGTCCAAAAGATAAAATCATTCCAGGGCAAAACCAAGAGGACTATACAGTGCAATCTAGACATTTATGCTGTTTTCTAAACAGTTGAAATCATTTTGTGTTTGCGTTCCGAGGCTGAGCGTCATCACGTGACAAGCGCCAACAGAAAGAAACCACAACTCGAGTTGAAACATGTGAAATGAAAAGGAAATTAGATCTACATCTGCGGGGTTGCGAGAGTTGGTTGTTTTCTGGATGGGTGACATGCTGAACCAAGTAAAAGGAATAAAATTGACCGGACAAAGCTGCAGAGCTTTTTGACAAGGGTGGTTTAGAAAGCAAACTGTGACATGCTGTGACAAGGCTGATTGCAAACAGAAAACTGCTGATTCTGCAGTTTTGCGAATGATAAAAGCGATCGATTGCTGTTGGATGCTAACAGTTTTCTTCAGGTACGCCCCGCGACACACACGATCTCCATTGGCGTTGATTTCCACCATGCCAGGTCGACCGAAAAGAAAAGCTGTGGGTGACACGGCTCAAAAGGCGAAGAAAGCTCGTGGAGAGACGGACCTGAAATGGGATTTGAAGTGGTCGAATGCAGGGAAGCCTGACAAGAATGAAATCCACCCTGTGATCATCTTGAGTTCAAGCACCTTGGATGGATCTGAGAAAATTGCCGGATTTGACATTGACTGGACCGTTATTCAGACGAGCAGTGGCCGAAAGTTTGCCACAGGTAAAAACGTCCGCCAAGAACACACGATGAAGTCACCACAAACTACTAATTCACCTCAATACAAAGCTGAAATCAAGTCAATTGCTGATCAGTCTGTATTTATTCATCCGCTTTGCGCCAGGCAAGTGACTTGTTCTGTTGCAGGTGCCAAGGACTGGGACTGGTGGAACGAGGCTGTTCCGGACAAACTGCGGAAACTGAACGAGGACGGTTACAGGGTCATGTTCTTCACCAATCAAGCTGGCATCGAGAAGCAAAAGGTGAAACCTCGAGAAATTATGACGAAAATTGAAGACATCATCGAGAAATTGGACATTCCCATCTTGGTGAGTGACCTACAGCTGTCTCACAGATTCGTTTGACGAAGTTATCGTTTCTGTTGTGCGTTTCCCTTCACCAACCCACGGAGGTGTGCGTCTCCACAAGAAGTCACTGTCAAAACTGAATGCACACAACAAAGCCCTTCAACTGCAAATACATGTATTTCAGGCCTTCATATCGACAGGAACAACCCACTTCAGGAAACCAGGCTCAATGATGTGGGATTACATGGTGGAAAATTGCAACAACGGAAAAAAGGTGATCAACATCAAACTTGTTGAAGTGGGCGCAACAGCAGTAGAGCCCGGGGCCCACACCCTCTCTCCCGAAAGCACGCAAATTTGACCTCCGCGCATGTGTGGCAAATGGGGCAGGATTTGTCGAGGGGTTCAACCTCCTGGAGCAGGGCAAAATTCTGCAATTTCAATGAATACGAACAAATTTGGCCCCTGTGGCACAAACTCCTGATCATACCGGGGGTCACAGGGTCCCGGGTCCATACAACCGAAAGAATGCCTTTGTTTGCGTCGCTTTCATGTGTGAGTGAGACCTTTTTTTCGGCAATTCCCGGTAATTACGGCATTACTCGTTCTCGTTTGTTGCAGCCAAACTTGTCGAAATGCTTGTACGTCGGCGACGCGGCGGGTCGAGCCAAGGAGTGGGCCCCTGGAAAACCGAAGGATTTTTCCTGCAGTGACAGGATGTTTGCGGCAAATATCGGCATTGGTAGGACCGAGCGTCTGCGTGGACATAGAAATTCCAGCACGAATTGAATCGTTGTCAGTGACCGCGATGAAACATTTTGCAATGCAGATTTCAAAACCCCGGAAGAGTTCTTCTTGGAAGAAGATCCCGCGCCGTTCCAGTGGGGTGCAGTGGATCCAAAAGAAGTTCTGACAAATGCTGACAAAGGAGATGCAGACAGCTATCATTCCAGCGTACGTCTTTGACTGATGAATGTAATTGCTCTTAAAATTTTTGTCGTCAGCTTCCGATTGTCATGCAGGGACTGTCGGCTGTTGGGTAGCACGATTCTCCACTGTCCCCAGTGAAACAGACTCTTTCCTGTTGCAGGATACAGAGTTGATCGTCATGGTTGGATGCCCTGCATCAGGAAAATCTACCTTCAGCAAAAGATTCCTCGTACCTCACAGGTACACTCAAGTGAACAGAGATACCCTGGCAACCGCCGAAAAATGCTTCAAGGTGTGCATTGTGTTTCGACAATGTAACTCTTACTTGACTTCAATCAAACCCTCTCAGAATTACAAGAATAACACTTCCTCTTACAGACTGCGGATCTGGAGTTGAAAGCGGGCAGAAGTGTGGTCGTCGACAATACGAACCCAGCTGCAAGCACAAGAGCCGATTACGTCCAACTGGCGAAGAAGTACGGTATGTACTGTGATATGTTTGACAAGTGCACTCTTTCGACTTTGCTGTTGCAGAAGAACGTGTTGCAAGATGCCTTTTGTTTTGAACAATTTGTTCAAAACAGAGTGTATTGAACACAGTCTATCAACGCTGCGGTTTGTTGAATTTGCAGGTGTCCCATGCAGGTGTTTTGTCATGGAGACTCCTCTGGATCTGGCCCATCATCTCAACATGGTTCGAATGAACCAAACCAACGGTGAAGTCCGACGAATTCCTGACGTCGGCTACAACATGTACAAGAAGAACTTCGAGGATCCAAAACTGAGTGAGGGTTTCGCAGAAATAAAGAAATTGAAATTCAGTCCCAAGTTTGACAGCAAAAGGGATGAGAATCTCTTCAAGCAATGGACAAACTGAATCTGTGAACGTTGAATTGTACATCAAAAGCCACAAATTATGTGAGGTTGGGCCTTTGCAGAAATTCCGTTTCTTTCCGGTAGTTTGACTGTTCTGTTTGTCTGTTGGCGATATGACATTCCAGTGGAGTTCTACAGTATATAGTTGTGTTCGCGTTACATACGTGTCACTTTGCAGTCTGCCAACGAGCATGAACTTGTAAACAGTTCACGCAACCAAACGTGGCAACTGTCTCTTTTTGGGGTTTACTTCTTCGCCAGCCTTTCAGTTTGTACTGTTCGAGATTATGGCCTGCGATTCCAGTCAGATTTTCAAAAAGAAAAAAGTACATCGGTGGCCTGCAGGTTGTCAACACTTTTCATGTGAGCACACAATGCTGCCTTTTTGTTTGGAGATGGTCCCCGCCGCTTGGGTTCTTTGGTGTTGTGCCCGTGGGGTGTTTTTGTTCTTATGTCAATTTGTTGGGGTTTGTCTGTTCAGCTGCAATACCAATGAACCGGTTGCTGGTTCAAAACTTTTTCCTGTTTTGGGGAGAAAATGCCGGATTTTCCATTGCTTTTCTCATTTGCCTCGACTAACGTGGGCTTCTCGGGTTTGGATCGCTCAAACCCGTCAGTTCAGCCTCGAGCTTTTGCCTGACCCACGCCCACCTTGGTCTTGGGATTGTCAACCCTTGGAGCCCCTTGTTCCTTCAGCTTTTGATGTTTTTCAGTGAATACTGAACACGATGCACACGTATTTTAACTTAAAATATCGATGTTTGTATTTTGTCACTCGCTCGCTATACTCAAATGTACAATCTGTATGTACAATGTGAAGTTGAAATGTACAAGCACGGTCTGGCCTTCCAGTCAACATTCGAAAACCTGCGCACACCTGCAGAAAAATGTAGAAAAGAATCTCCTGTGTAAAGGTGACAAAAACCAAACAAAAAACGCAAAACAAAACCAGAAAGCAGAGCTTTGGTCATGAACACGGGCACGTCCAAAGGCATTGCGACCTTTGGGAGAACCCAGATTCCGGGTCGCCTCCAAGCCCCTGCTCGGCCTTCCTGGTGGAGGCGGTTGGTACCTTCCCAAATTTGGGGTGAGCCTGATCTCCTTGAGACCAACCTCAGGGTTGGTGGGGGTCATTTCCAATGGAGGGTGGACAACCCAATTTTGGGCACAAACTACCGCCCCCCCCCCTCGCCTGGCTTGGACATCGTACTTCGAGTTGTCAGTGCATAACACAGGGTCGCTCCGAAGGACGCGTCTCTCCAAACACCAAGCAGTGGCAATGTTGGCCATCTGAACTGTTCTTCCCTTCCCTTGGAAACGAGTCTCCCAACAGCAAAATGGGCGTTTGTGTGCACCGCACTGCACTAACGTCAGAACCATGAGAATGACAAATTCATCCCCTCTATGTACACACATCCTCATTCACACCACTGCTTTCAAAGACAAGAACAACCAATCAAGCAAATCAATGATCAAATTTGGCGGCAACACTTCTGAGCAACTAGCCAGCTAGAAAACTTGGGACGACGTCCAATAATTCACAGGACTGAAGTTGCGAATTCCCTTTTTTGAGCAGAAAATATCTTGGTTTCTCATATGTGAAATTTGTGTTCGTCTTCTGCAACATTTTGGGCGATAGCATGTTTCCTCACCCAAAAATCTGGCTTGGTCCTGATGAGTGACAAAAATTTAAAACAGAAAGAGAAGACTATAATCTCATGCCAGTTCGAGCAAGAAAACAATGCATAGCTGAAAGTGGATTACACGTGAACAATTTAAGTACAAAGTGTCGTTCAACAGACGTACAAGTGGTACCACATCCAATCAAGTTCTGGTTTGTCACGTTTCACCAAAAGCTTGTCAGCGACAATTTATTTATCACAGTTCTGTTCACTACTTTCCGCGTTTCCCTTCTGCACCTTGTGGAAGAGGTTGGTGAATTTTACTTTTTTGACCGAACCAACTGGTGAAACATGATGGCGTTGAAGAAACGGTTGAAACCTCTTCGAAATTGACGAATTTTGGTTCAATTGCACAAATTTCTCGCGAACTTTTTCAAATGCTCACAAATAAAGCTGCGATTTACACCTGACACCAACATGTATTGCAGCACCGTAGGGTTGAATTGCAAAGCACGTGTGGACATCTCAAGCATGCAGAGTCGCGTTTGACAAACTGAACCCTTTCACTCATACAAACGTTCTTTTCCGCCGCATGCACAGGGTCAAGACGTTGATCTTTGCTGTGAAACTAATGACGGTGTCAACCGGGACAGTTTTCAGCAGAACAATTTTTGGTTTTCAAAAAAGATTTGAAACACCCCCTGGCAGTCTGCCCTCAGTCAGATTTACACTGTACTTTCCAAATTTTTCGCATTGTGTGTGGAACTCGAATAATTATTGGCAGCGCAGAATTTAGTTGGCGGACCCCTCTAAACTTCACGAACAGAGCAAGCTCTGAACCGTCCGAGGCTTTATCGCCCAATTTGACCAACATCCCTCACACTTGACCGTGAACTACACAATTTCACACTGCAGACATACAAAACAATTTCCAGCAAAGTTCAAGCTTTCGACTGTACTTTGCAGCAACCTGTTGGACTTTTTCAGCAAATGCGAATAGAAATCGCATTCGACTTGTTGTCAAGACCAGATAAATAACAACCATCGCAAACGGCTCGTTGTTCAACCACATCTGCTCGATTGAAACCAACTCCGGCCATTTTCAAGTTTTTGTTTCTTCGTCCCCGCTCACAAACTGCAACGACTTTTTCTGCTCCAACAAAGAGATCATCCACAATGAGCAGACATGAATGAACAACTGGAGCACCTGATGGCACTGACAACAGTGGAGTTCAAAGCATTTGTGCGGCAAATGCAACGACGCCCATGTTGTCCGGGCGGCACTACTGGAGGAAGTTCTACGAGTAGAGTCGCTACACACAAAATCATAGCAGCGTACACCGCCAGCCTCTTGACTTCTTGGGCTGCTCCTTGTTCAACTGGTACCCGCCGCCTTTCGAGGAGGGACTGTTCGCTTCCTGAACAACAAACGCACTTGTGAAAATCGATGCAACACTCCAACGCCAAAACAGAACACATTTGTGTTGAATACGACAGTGAAAATGCGACGGGCGTCATTTTTGCGGTGGTGCGTTGGGGACACATCTTTACAGGTCACAAACCAACCAACACTGCAGAGCATTTTTCCACTGCCAGTCAAAAGGAACAAAATAAAAAATCTCACCAACTTCCTGTCCATTTTGGATTTGATATCGCGCGCTAACGTGAAGAAAGCCTCTTCCACGTTTATGCTGGATTTGGCACTGGTCTCCATGAACTTGATTCCGTGTTCTATTGCAAGCTGCAATGAACACAAAATTCACCACATCAAACAAGTGATCGGAAATCAGAAAGCGTGCGCCGCTTGTCACTCCACACAAATTTTTCCTTGCCACGCACTTGAAGTAATTTGTTGTGGGGGTTTGAAGTTCAGGAATGGAAGTGAGTGTCCGGAAAGAGATTGATTGGTGTCTGCACCAGATGCAAAATTTTAACATTTGACAGTTCACGCGCTTTGCACCTCGTCGAAACTTTGTCTCCGCAGGAGAAGGGCTCGGGGAGCAAAAAACAATTTTCAGTCAAAATTTGTGTGACATACTTTCCCCTGCAACCGAAAATTCTATTGTAGGGTTTTCGTCTTTTACATAGGCTCGCCTGAGGACGCCCGGTGTCTCAGGACCAGAGCACGACCGTAATATTTCCCGACGTCGTGCTGTGGTCCTAAACATTTCAGGACCACAGCACAACCAAATGGTGTGGTCATGCTGTGGTCCTGAAATTTCAGGACCACAGTACGACCAAATTGTGTGGTCGTGCTGTGGTCCTGTTACACGGGAGTCTGATTTTCAAAATCAAGCCGAAAGAGTGAATGACAAAGCATTGGCGCAAGATCTACATTTCACAATTTCAGCACGCCAAACCAGATCACAACTGCAGATGCTTCAAAAACAGATCGCAATGCATTGGGGTTCTAACTCTCATATTTGCTACGGATAATGTTTGAAGCACCATCCCACCTGTTCGCCCCTCTCTTTGGAGACTTGCCGCCTGTCGTTCATGTCGCATTTGTTTCCCAGAATCATCTTCTCAACGTCTGATGACGCGTGCTGTCAATAAAATAGCACATGTCCCGTCAAAAGCCCTCGCGTTAGACGACTCCAGGTTCACGACCGCTCCCAACAATGTCACCCTTGTCCAAAATGAACACAAGACGCGTGGTCAGAGAGACTTGTGGCAGACGCGGTTTGAAACCCCAACAGCAAGTACCTCTTCTATGTTGCGTATCCAGTTTCGAATGTTTTCGAACGACTTCTCATTCGTTATGTCATACACCAGCATGATGCCCTGAAAAGAAAAGCTTGTTCATGGCACTGGAATTGCTTCAAACACTGCTCAGTTGCCCCACGATTTCAGCAGAAAGCTCTGTATCTACGCAACTGTGATGTATATATCTTTGCAACTGGTCGTCAATTGGTGAACTTTCCACTTGCTCATCAATCTGATCCCATTCTTAACTCAGCCATTCCATTTCACAATGGGATTTAGACTTTCATATGCTTCTTTTTTTGTTTTTTTGTCGACCAGGTCGGACCTTTGCCAATATCTTATTCGTGAGTTACGAAGCCCTGCAAAACACCTTGAAGACGCGTTTACTGACCATAGCACCTCTGTAATATGCCGTTGTGATCGTTCTGAAGCGTTCCTGCCCTGCTGTGTCCCTGCAAATACACAAGCTACCCCATTGTATTTCTTCTTGCGGGAAGACACCTCAATGTGAGAAAGGAATTGAGATCAGCCACCCTTGCCACACGACCTTAGATGAGATCGAGAGACTTTTTTGCGTCGAAGCAAGACTTCAAGGCGGAGACACAGTCTGAGGGCGACACAGAAACAGCAGAATAATGGCAGTTTCAAATAGCACAATCACTTGGTGCGTTGTCAACATTGCAGGCACTAGCCACACAAGGAATGGCGCATCTTCATGTCAAAACGTTTAAACACCAACACTTGAACTCAGGAAAGCTTAATCAGCTGATCCCACACTCAAACGAATGAATTCCCACCTCCATGAATGTCGCATTGTGCCACAATGTCAGACAGGAACTTTTGCTGAACTTTTACTCACCATATTTGCAATTTTATCTTCTTTCCGTCAAGTTCTATTGTTCGAATCTTGAAGTCTATGCCTGTGAAAGAAACAGACTGCCATTGAGGAATTTCAATGTCTCCTTGCTTCACCGGGAAGTCGAGAGACCCGGAAAGTATTGAAGTACGAGCAGAGCACACCACCAAGCTCACAAAGGTACTTGCAAACATACCACGGAAAAGTGACATTTTATTCCCCCCGAATTTGGAAAGTTACAGGCCTGAATGACAGAAAACCGAAGATTTTGACAGACCAGGCGGTGCAAGAAGGCACCTTGCATAGCTTTCTGTTGAGATCCAAATCAAGAATCTGCTCCACCAGCGGACAAACATCGTTTGGGTTCACTTACGCAACATAACGAAGAGTCGAACAGATCTTCATCGCATGAATTTTTCACCAATACGTGACAACCAAAAGATTTTCTTGTGAAAATTAGATCTGGACGTCTACTGAAAGAATTGTACATGAGCCAGCTCCAATTGTTGAACCGGCAAGTACGGTTGAGACACACAAAGGTTCTGGAATGCACCAGACACTGGATGCTGTGATGATCTGCGTTGGATATGACCAGGCAAGGCTTCAGATTCTGCAAAGCTTGTTACACTACCAAGTCAAACTGCTCTGGTCGTCGCCAATAACATTCAACAATTGTTTCCGGAGTTTGTGCAAAGTACGACTCCTCCCTCAACAAGTCGCAGATGACAATCCCGAAAGGAATGCGCTATTTTCCTTCAAAGTACGGTATTTACTGACCTATTGTGCTGATGAACGTTGAATTGAACGCATCTTCTGAGAATCTGAACAATACACATGTTTTTCCGACCCCTGAATCTCCAATTAACAACAGTTTAAATAAGTAGTCGTATGTTTTCGCCATTTTGGAATGGGAAACTACCTTTCCGGCCTCTACGTCACAGATTCAGGGACTCCTTCATATGTCGCGCCACTAAGTTTGGCAGTTGCAATCAACGCACTGAGCGGCGCCCACACCGAAAGAATTTCTTTCAAGCACGCTGTGCATGAAACTGGACGTCAATGTCACATTGAACAATCATACCGAATAAAAAATACATTTGAATGTGAAAACGGGATGGTACGATGAGGAGCGAACCGTTTTTCCAAACTTGTGTTGGTCAACAGAGAGACAAATAGGACATTTATCTATCTCTCTGGAAGTCAATGGGAACAAATTCTGACATATTTTATCAGCCGAGCTTGGACAATGCAGCTTGCGTAACTCATGATCCCGCATAATTGGTGTTTTCCAGCAGCTGTCATCAGGCTATTGTCATTGATTTGTGCTCCCTGATTCAAGTCCCAAAAAATAGCTCCTTGGAGCTCGTGGTGATTTGAGGAAATTTCAGCTGCTCTGATTTGGCTCACTCTGATTTGGCTTGCTCTGATTTGGCTCACTCTGATTTAGCTTGCTCTGATTTGGCTCACTTTTTTATCAAAATTCTTACATTTTTCACTCAATATTCACAACTTGGGAACTCATTTAGCACACACCCAAATGGAACAAATTTGACCAAATGGAACATTTACACATTGTTTCACAACAATATCTACATATCAACCAAAAGAATTGCCCAGTATCCATTTATAATTTTCTATGAAAAATGACTTTTCAACCCAAACTTTAGCCCTACCTAAAAACCATATAAAAATTTTCAAAAATCAAAAATTGAATGTTACCACTCAAACCCCTATACAATAGACTACATTTCACCAATATACTTGCATGACAAAATATTTGCACTTTCTGAGATACAGAGACATTTCTATATCCATACCCCATTTTTTCTGCACTTCCAAATTTAACCTTTTTGACCTTAGGAACCTAAAAATTCAAATTTGACAAATTCCTTCCTTGCACATTATTCCCAACCCAAAATGAACCAGAAGAGCCCAAAAGATACAAAATCAATCCTCATCTGGACCATGAAACTGCTATACACATACCTTTGCAAGACACTGCCTGTAGGTGCTTTAGATTTGGCTTGCACTGATTTGGCTCAATTGAGCCCAAATCACGCAACCCACCTCAAATCACCTTAAAAGTTGCTCGTGTATCCACAAATGTGTCTTTTTGACTTGAATGAGTGTTTGAGTACTTATTTACAGTCTGGATTGTGATTGGAGTGTTGGTTGCACTTCTTGTCATCGCCACTGCAGTCATCATTGTAGTTCTGGTTCACCACAAGAGGTCAGTGTGAACATTTTTGCTCTCAAGTTGGGGTTGTTGTGTAGCATCAGGTGTTGGTTTCAATCTCACTGCCTATGTCCACTAAGACTACAGGGCCCTCTTTAGGTGATTTGAACGGCAAAATACCGCTTGCTTGAGCCATCTAATTGCAAAATCTGGTACATATTGTGGTGGTCAGGTTTTTGGCACAAATTCTGGGCTCAATGGTCAGTTTGTTGTATTTTGGGTCCCAAATAATACCTGAGGTCTCAAAAGAACAAAACAGAACATTTTTGAATTTTTAGTACAAAAAGTTCAAATTTGAAAATTTCAAATTTTTGGACATGGGGTTTTATTTTGGGCTGTGTTAAGAAAGTGAGCACCATGTGGTTGAAGGTGCCCATACTTAAATTTCATGATATTGGAGGGGCTTTCAAGTAAGGCAGGTCTGGTGTTTCTGTGATGAAATTTTTCAGTGGGTTTTTGGTGGCTGAAATTGAAAATTTGATTTTTTGGGGGTTTTGCATCAAAATGTGTAACCAGGCATAACATACAAAAATATTTAATGAGGAAATCAAAATTTTTGTGGGTTGTGTTGGGAATTGGTGCCACATGCGGTGGATGGTTTTGAAATTGTTTTGAGTTGCTTGTATGAGGCAGGGCAGGGGGGGGGGCAAAGCCAAACTTTCAAAAATTGATGAAAAATGTTGTTTTGAATTTGACCTTTTTGCACTTGTTTGGAATGTTTTTGTGGGCTTTTTTGGATCAGTATGAAAAAGTATAGGTGGAGATGATCATTTTGGTGTGGAGATCATGCAAGCTGGTTGAGGCAAGATGGAGCTATGGTCATTTGTGTGAGGATTTTTGGTTTTTAAGCAAAAAGTACCAATATTTTGTCACTGGCCTAACTCATTGGAAAAAGATTCTACAATTTGTTCATGCTGCTGGTCTGCTGAGGGGTTTGGTGGATTGGTTGGGTCAAAAGAGTTTTGGAATGTATCAGCTGTATTTGGTTTTGGGGAAGCAATTTTGTGATTTTTGCTGACTCAGCAAGAAAGCAAGCGGAATCTGTTTAAATCACCCTGAGGCCCATGGGCCTATTTTTTGATGTTGCAGAAAACAAAGTAACACAAGAAATGCTCATGAGATGGTGTCAGTACAAGATACTCTTTCTGATGATGAGTTTGATGAGCGTGGCAATGACTGGAACGAGTATGACTGGGATGATGATGATGGTGCACGTTATGTCAACACAAACACACTGAACTTCAGGTCTGTATCTGATCCTTGCCCTGAAAGTGATGATCATTATGAGACAATTCCATTGACTGTGTGGGATGAGGAGACCCGTCTGAAATCAACTGATGACGAAGGTGCAACTGTCAGAAGAAATGACCGGCAAGACAAAGCTACTCCAAATTCAGAAATTGTGCCTATCATTGATGTACCCCCTGCTCCTGGTCACAGTCACGGTGACAGGCCATCTGGAGATCACCGCAATTTAGATTACAGGTATGCCGCCACGCAATCTGTTGATGTTGATGCTGAACCTGCAGGACAGGTGGGTTGTACCGATTATGCCACAGCCAATGCATGTTCATGGGCTCCACACGGTGTCCTACAGATGCAACAGTTGGGTCGTGAAGGAACGGTGGGTGTCCCAGGTTTTCTCTCTGGTCAGGGTCCTTATCCGGTATGTCTCCCCTCTGAATCGGATGGCCAGGTCTGTTTTACAGAATATCACGCTTCACCAGAAAGCACTCAAGAGACCTCTGTTGAAATCCACCCTGAAACCAATGCTTCCGTTGAATCTGTTACTGAAGGGACTGTCGAGGTCACAGATTATGACACTGCCCAGAAACAAAAGGGAGTCACAGAAGATTCTCCTGGTACTGTTCAGCAGCTGAGGCAAAAATTTGAGAAATTGCAATGACGAACAAACTTGTACATCTTCAGCACTTGGAATTCTTTTCACTGTGCTTGGATACCTTGATGCGATTTGAATGTACAATGAAACAATATATGTAAGAATGATCGCAATTTGAATACAATTGCAATTGATTGCTTTGTATGTGTTGCACCTTGTACTTTTTCTTAGCATCTGTCAAATGGATTTACACTACTTGTTGGCTCGTGGCGATTCACAATGCACATTTTTGCACAGCTCTGGAAGATTGGTTCCAGAGACTGACCAAACATTTCCAGCCACGCCACGCCTGATTGCAAGATTTGTTTTGGCCAACAGACAACACTTTATATTCTTCAAGTTGTTGTTCGTTTTTGCTGTTATAAATCTGTCAGTTTGAGAAAAGTGAACAGTCAGGATCAGTTTGTAAGATGCCCACTTGTTGCTGTGACCTGTCACCAATTCATCGTAGATTTCTTTGTAAGATAATGTCCACATTGTTGTCCGTGATCTTGAAGGTCCGTCATTAATTGATCTGAATGTCCAGATGAAAACTGAGAATGTGTACGCATCACTGACCAGAAGCGCTATTTGTTTAGCAAAACAAAAAATTTTGTTTTCAAATAAATTGCGGCCTACAAGTGAAGTGAAAGATTTGTGGCATTTTGTATTTCTTCTCTTTTGTTCGTTCTGCTCCGGACCGCAGATCCAAATCAGATTTGCAAGCATCTCGTTAGGTATTCAGTGACCTCAAAATTACACACACTAAATAGTGTTCTTGCCATTTACGATCCAACCCCAAGATGTTACACCTTGCCTGCGGTGGCACAGGCAGGGCACTTGGTGGAACATATCCAAACCTGATTCTGTGCTTCATCCGAACTCTCAAAAAAGAAGTTACAGAATGCACACCACTTCAGCTTCCTCGCAGCACAAAAAAGCCTCCAAGGCAAATGATTTTTGAGGACATTTGTTGTTGGACCCCCCGCCCAATACGAACAAAAGGACAAAATTCCTGATTGTGTGTGCTGATTGTGGAGCGAGGTCTAGAACACACATTTCTTCGCATCAGAATCTTGCATCTTGAGTCTTGCCTCGCTGTCTGTCTATGTCTGTATTTCAGATATATACGTCACTGACACACACACGCCAATTTGCTCGGCATGGATCACAACACTGAACAATAAGAAAAACATCTGAACATTGAGGTGAAGGATGAGCTGCCATTTGCGTTACCAAAACAGGAGCCTGGTGTGATGATCACAAAAATCTCAACTCAACAATGTGCCAATTTACAAAGATCTCAGGCCTGAGCGAAAGATCAACACAGTCACTTAACAGGGATTAGATGGTGCCAGCATTCGGGCTGCTTTCAAAAGCACAATTTTGGAATGCACAACCAGAATACAGTATTTCCTTCTCCTGTCGAATGTGATTTATGGCACTGAAAATGTTTTTGTTGCAAACTTGTGCCTTAACGTTTATTGTGGCAAAATTGATGCAATCATGCAATGTGAAACCAAGCCTCACACGCAATCGCGCATTGTGTTCAAATCAGTGCAAGAGTCTCAAGTTTGGCCACTTCAGCTTGGTCTCTCGCTTGTCTCTATCATCAATCAGATTTAATTTGGGCCTTTCTCAACTGGATCTTTGTACACAAACAGTATCACTTCACTGGGCGAAGTTTTGTTTGTTCATTCAACAAAAGGAGAAGGGTGGGGACAGACACCTCTCGTTGGTGTGTGTTTGAGGCAAACTGTAATCACTGAATGAAACGCGATTTTGCGTTGACCCTACAACAGCGAAGGAACCCATTTGGACACTTTTTCTGAGCGCTTGAAAGAGACCTTTTCTGTGAAAGGAGCCATTGTGCTGATGAATAACTACTGACAGGAAAATCATCAGTGAGGCAGCACAATACTTGCCTCGCCTTGTCCTGACTGCAACATATTTTCAACAGAGATTTGCATTGGATCGAGGGCTGAGAAGCCACAATGGAGAACATGACAAGTCATTGCTTTTTGTTCTGCATTGGTAAGACTGAACAGTTGCCTGAACAACTGAGGCAACACGCTGCACAGTGTTTCATTTTGGTTCAGGGCTTTCATTGGGTACAAAAGCCTTGGGTCCAGTCCTTACTTTTACTGTTTCCACAACACTTTCAGCCTGTTCTTGAAGTAAAAGTTGTTCTCGTCAGCTGCGCTCTGGACTTTTTATCTGATAAACGTGATGTTTTGACGTTTTCAGGTGTTTTTCTTTTGCATCAATGTGGACAAACTGGAGCCAAATGCACAGATAGTGATTGGTGTAAGAATGAGTACAACTCACACCAAGAGTTCCATAGGTCTGAATGGAGCCTCACTGAAATACCAAGGGACATTCCTGCAGAGACTCTCAAGGTCTATCTGTTTGGCAATTCCATCACCTCAATCCCAGATGGAGCCTTCAGCCATCTCACTCAATGTATCAGACTGCAACTGGAGAAAAACCTGTTTGCCTCCATAAATAAAACAAACTTCAGTGGGATGAAATCCCTGAAACTCCTCTGGCTTTGGGAAAATAAGATTTCCAAAATTGAATCTGGAAGCTTTGCTTCTCTGAAAAAACTTTCAGAACTTGACCTTCATGAAAATCATCTATCCACCATTAAATCTGGGATGTTTACTGGACTCAATCTTCTTAAACAACTCAATCTCAACACAAACAAAATTTCTGTTGTTGGAGAAGGATCCTTTGATTCTCTCCACTCCTTGAAAAGAATAAACTTGGGAAGGAACCAGTTGACCACTCTGAGTGCAGACCTGTTCATCAATGTGCCTCGTCCTCTGGTTCTAGTTCTGAACAATACTGACTCTGACACAAATGGCTTTATCTGCCGATCATTGTGTTGGCTGAGGCACGAAGAACAACATGGAACTGTCTTTTGGTTTCACGATGCATTGCCCAGATGTATTGATCTTACATCTTGGAGACTCATCCTGTGTGGAGACCAAGGTATTCAAACTTTTTTTTTGATCACACAAGAAAAGGCTGTTCACCTGACCCCCTTGCAAACACTGCGTGTGGTTAATTTGGCAAGGTATCCCCAAGAAAGTTTGTTGATTTACTACTGGCTGACAACACCAAAATTCATCGATTCGTGACACCATGCGCGAGCTATACAAAGTTTGGGTACACATACCTCTTGGCAACATGAAAATCAACAACTGTTGAAAGTCAACGCTGGTTTGTGCTGCTTGTTTTTGGTATATTTTACAACCAGACCGAACAACTCTTTGTGTGATCCAGGATACCACGAACCTGTCAAAGCAGCAACATGAACAAATATTGGAATACTTTAGCAATGAGTTTGGTCAATGTGTGCACTGAAAAGAGCGACCAGTATGAGCAACCAAAACGACAGACGGTTCAAATCACCCAGACTTGTCAGTTGCAATCAGTGTCTGTGTTTGTTATCCTGCAGGTGCCTGTCCTGAGCCAGGTGGGGAGTTGTACTTCACTAGAACCAAGTACGAAGGACCCTACAACCCTGGTGACCAGGTGACCTACAGCTGCCATGATGGCGGAAAGGGAACCATCACTTGTGTGGAAGGTGGAGCCTGGGGAAGGCATCAAATGCCACCATGCTTTGGTCAGTCCCAGGGGGCAATGTTCTCTTTTGGGAGCAATGTGTTTGTTTGTTTTCTTCTTCTCTTTCACTTGATCATGTGAACATACAGATTGTTGTTTTCCAGAACACCTCATTCAGAGCAACCTCACTAAAGTCTGGATTGCTCTTGGGGTTGTATGTTTTATAGCTGTTCTGGTTCTCATCATCATCATCACAGTTGTGTACTGCAAGTGGAGGTCAGTCCTACATCAGGGAGATTATGCACAGCTCTCAAACACATGGCACACCAATACCAATGTCGAAAATAGCCCACAAATTAGTGAAGTTGAGCACACTTTCCATGGCACCAGCTAATCACTGCACACACGTAAACATTTGGTTGATGCGATATTCAGCTAAACAGCATTGCATAATCCCACAGTTGTCATGACAGGGCGTTGTCTTTCCTCAACCACATTCTGTATTTTCTACATTTTCTGAAATTTCTGATGCATTCAAAAAACTCTGCAGAGAAGGCATTCTCTTCTCAGCTTTGCGAAGGGTAGGTGTCTCTCAGACAGAACTTTGCAGGAAGAAGAAGAAAATTACCTCAGAGGCAATGCCGTTGGTAACACTGACAGAGCCAAGAGAACGAGTGGAAGAAGCAACTGTACCAATTCCAGAGCCAGAAGGGACTGCGGGTGTCCCTGATGGTCATCCGACTCCACCTCGGGTTCACCCGTCTGAACATGCTGAAGAGCAGATGGCACGAGTGGAAGAGCACACTGTACCAATTTCAGAGATTCAAGGGGTTGTGGGTATCCACAACAACAACCCGGATTTGCATCAGGTTCTTCCTTCTGAGAATGCTGAAAGTGAGGCTCAGGCCCACCCCGCCCTGCTCAAGGTAAACCCCAGCCACCTGAAGGAAGTTTTCTTCCATGAGCTGGCAGAGAACTGTGGCGCGAAGTGGGAGAAAATAGGTAGATCTATCCACCTGGGTATAGACAAGAGTTACCTGGACCAGCTGAGGCAGGACTTCCCACCAGGAATTGAAGGCAACACCAAAACGTGTGCTTTTCGCATACTTAACAAGTGGCTGAAGATGATGGGAGGGACTGAAGGGGCCCTGCAGAATCTGTATCAAGCCCTGCTGAAGGCCGGGGAGGGACAGGCAGCTAGGTTCCTGGTGCAAAATGTTTGCAAATATCTGAAGTGATGAAAAGAAGAAAGTTGGGTCAGTGGGAAGTGTAAGTGAGTGGAACAAACAGGCAAGGAATATGAGTGGGAGTGTGAAGTGTTGTGTGGGGAGAGGGATGGGCAGGAGAAGAGGAAAACAGGGGAGGGTGGGGAGAGGACAGCATCATGTGTGGCAGTCAGAGAAATGGAGAATAGGGAAGGAGAGGGAACATGGGAGGGAGTGGGAAAGGGAATCCCAAGGGAAAGGAGGAATCAAGAGGAGGGATAAGGATGGAGAAGAGTGGGAAAGGATGTACTCCTGTATAGAAGGGGGAATGTGAGGGAAAACTCAGCTCCAGCTACATGAAAGGAGGTGTATGATATACAGATGTACAGACCATTGGTGCAAATGGTGCAAGCCACCTGTCCATAAACAACCAAAAGATTGTGGTGTTCCTCCAATTGCAGGTGAAAGTCAATCAGAATTTGTAAATTGTTTTCATTGTCCACTTGTTTCCCTCTTGGAGGCTCCTATCATGAATCCATTGTGTGACGCAACTGGCTGTTCACTGTGATGCTGATTGTCCACTGTCCACTGCCTCTTCAGATCACACATTTGGCATGATATTTTATTACACCATTCTGTTTCCCTGCAATGACATGGAATTGCCTGTGTTGCCAAGGAAACTTGTACCAAAAAATTTGTGTTTTGCTTGCTTTTTTATGGAGTCATATTCTGGACATGTTTTCCACTGACAGGTCTCAACTCTGATATATGCACTGCTTTCAAAAATACCCCCTTTTTTCATTGTGTCAAAATGCCTGTAATTTAAGGAACCAACAAATGTTTTCAATTGTGCAGTGGAAATACAAATGATTTCTTGTGATGCCACTGCATATATCACTTTATCACTCATCGCAATGTGCAAATGAAAGAATCAGAATGTAGCTTTGTGTCTGGCCATGATTTATATGTCATTCATGTTGTGTGCAAATTATTCTTGTTCTCAAAAGAAATGAAGGTTTTTCAATAAATTGCAATTAGAGCTCTTGTTTGGTTTATATTTTGTGTTGAATTCTCTGCACTAGACCTGACTTGGACTTGTGTCACTGGGTTTTCAGTGGGGAACCCCAAATCCAAAGGGTTTCTTCAAACAAATATTATATTTACTGCATGATTTGGCTTGAGTCTTGCAACTGGCAACAACAACAATCCACACCCACCTTGGGCCCCTTACACACCCAGCATGACACATGCACACCCACACCCACACACATGCACATGTGTGGGCACAGACACACACACACACACACACACACACACACACACATACACACTCACAAAAGCCAGCTTCGGCAAACATGAAACACAGACATGTGCGTAGATCTGGATGTAGAATCTCACCCTGCAGGACACAAAGTACAATGTGTTCTCAAGAATTGTTAATTTGTTTTTTGCTCACTGATTCTTGAATGAGGGTGTCTTTCCAACCAGAGAGAAAATGTTCTGAGCACAAATAGCACTGGTATTTTGTGGAGTATTGGCCCCCAGGGGGTGAAATGCTAGGCTTACATTCACACATATATCCAAGTTTTGTATTTGCTGAACCTGCCTACACAGACACACACACACACACAAACTCATACACACCCACACCCACATGTGCACACACACTCTTACAGACACAGACAGACAGACAGACAGACAGACAGACAGACAGACAGACACACATGCACACACACACACACACACATGCATGGACTGACAACACCAAGCACACGTTTGTTGAAACTGGCACAGGCAAAATTCAAACCAGTATCTGTGATGACACTTGACGATAAGAATTGTTTATTTTTCCCATTGTTCTCAACAAGGAGGAGTCAAGGAGACCCCAGTCCTCAGGAATAAGGCCCCTTTCACAAGAGATGCGCCACACTTGAGGCAAGATTCATGGTACACCTTGATCGTCTCAATAGTGATACTGCCCAATACAAGGCTTTTGAATGGTACCATGCCATTTTAATTGAAAAAGACAGAGCTCAGACGATTCAAAGTCTTGTTCTCTTCAAGGAAAAACACTCCTGTCATGAAACTTCGAATGAGCAGGGTGTACTGGTAACAGAGAGGTTGAATGGTGCTGATGTTTTGTAGGTTCCTCTGGCCTCACGAGTTACCATCAGACTCAGCAAGTACAAACTGTTTTTCACAAGCCATTTGTTTCACAGAGCTCACATGGTTCCTTGTTTCATTCGTGACCAACATTTTCTTTTGCATTTGGGATTCATGTTGGCAACTCAAATAGTGCAGCATCTACCAATTCCAATTCCAATTCCACATGATGCCCAATGGAGAGTGTCAAAAAATGGTCCAGTCAGTTCCTGACATCACGTCAAAATGTTGACGCTGCGTCATCTGTGTGAAAACCTCTAATTCGCCCGTCCAGTGGAAACCTATCAAGTCCCAGAAGGCTCTGCAACAAGCAACATCACTTTTGAACAAATACCCAAACAAATAACACTTCCCAGATTGACATCTGCATGAAGGGCGCAACTTGGGCCAAATCATTCAAAGTGCGGTCTCGTTCCCTGTATAAATCAGCCCATAGTCTCCATATCTTCAAAACCTGGGTGATGTATTTCTTGCATATCTCTTGGATATATCTCAATCAGGAATTTCCATGCGTCACTGATCTCAAGTGTGCAGCACAAGTACAGACATAGATAAGCTCAAAATTCCAGATGTATGAAGGAGCGGAAATTTCCAATACATGTGAGACAAAAGACACACGCAAACACCACACAAAAAATCTGTTGCTCCAGGCTTGGAACAATACATCAACAAAATTTGCCCACAGGTGAGCTCTGCAAATGTGATGCTGATTTGAGCTCTTTTTCTACAAACAGGCATCCGTACATGCACCTTTGTCACTTGTGAATGATTTCAGATCTGGGATGAAACAATTCGCAGGCATGCTGACACAGGGCACACCCATGATCCGCACAATCGGTAGGACAGCACGTTTGAAAGAATTCTGCAGGGCGAATACATGTACATTAATTGCTCACTCCAAGAGCACAAATGAAATTGATGTTCAAGAGAGATTACACGTATTTATGTTTTGTCTGACAGGTTCACCACAACAGAAAACAAAAGAATTAAATACACCCTCTTGTTGACATTTCAGCTGCTGCCTTGACCCTGTTGGTTCTGCCCTTCAGTGTCAATGCAATTTGTAAACCCATGTGTCTGGATGAGTACAAGACGGCTACTGGAGAGTTCATCAGAGTGGGTTGGGGCCTCCCTGGGGTTCCACCTGACATCCCCCCTGAGGCTTTGAGGGTTTCTCTCAGCTTCAACAGCATCACCTATCTTCCTGCTGGAGCCTTTGAACACTTGACTCACTGCATCATTCTGGAACTTGAACACAACGAAATTTCTGCCATTGACACACAGGCTTTCAACCACTTGGAATCACTTGAGTCTCTCACCTTGAGTCACAACAAAATCTCAGCTGTAGAACCTGGGACATTCCGATTCCTGTCTCAATGTCAAGAGCTTTTCCTTTCCAACAATGCAATCTTCTCTCTCACTGCTGGAGTGTTCAATGGCTTGTCTCAATGCACCAAACTTGACCTCAGAGCAAACAAGATTTCATCAATCGATAGGAACACTTTTGTTGAACTCACACGTCTGGAAGAACTTTATCTGCACAACAATATCATAACTTTTGTTGACAAAGGTCTATTTGCGCATCTTTATTCACTGAAACACATTACTTTGTTCACCAACAAACTGACCACCCTGTCTGCAGACACTTTTGAAAATCTACCTCGGCCACTCCAGCTTGAGATTGGAGACAGGTATGACTGCAGCTCCCTATGTTGGTTGAAGCATGATGAGCAGCATGAAACTGTCCGTTTGGGGAGTCATGAGCCCAGATGTGCAGCGGGTGAAGACTGGACTTCGCTTCAATGTGGTGACAAGGGTAAGTCTTTTCATGGACATAAAACAGGTAAAAAGCAAACAGCAAACAACGCCATGACTCCACCTGACATCTGAACAAATCAGTAAAATTGAACCTGACTTTGAAGGTGCTGCAGCACAAGATGATTTTAGGTGACTTATATGACTGACTTGTGCTGTGCTCTCCATCACAAGCCTAATTCCAGGTGTGTGTCCCGAGCCTGGCGGTGTCCCGTTCTCAAGCAGGACAAGTTATTCTGGTCCTTACAACCCAGGTTCCTCAGTGATCTACAAATGCAATGATAATCTGGGTGTTGCTGGAATTATTAAATGTGATAATTCTGAGGGAGAATGGAACCAAAAACCAGAATGTCCAGGTGAGTTTTCCAGATCAAGTTTAACAACTTATTTGTGGAAATTCCTTTTCCTTCAACTCTGTGAAAATGCAAACAAATGTTGTATTTTGCAGAAAATTTCGCTGGTGCTAATCCCCCAAGTGGAACTACAGACATGAGACTGGTGTGGATACTACTTGTGGCAGCACCTACTCTGTTCTTCAGCCTTCCTGCGGTGATAATGATTTGCTGCAAAAAGCCAGAAGCTGAGCCAGAGCAAGTACACCAGACTGAACTAAACACTTTTGACACAGAAGACAATGAAGGAAATCTGGTACCAGTAAGTATGAACAACACAAATGGGTCGCTTGATTCTCATGGCACATATGGGGGTACGCAAGCAATGGGTACCCAGAACTCCATCAGGTATAGTCCCCTGGTGGGCGCACACATTCCTGTTGACCAAAAATTCCAACCTGAACAGATTTATGATGTTTGTCAGTTTCTTTCTTCAAACCAGGGTCCAAACACACTGAGCTACAACCAACCCAATCCTGAAACTGAGCCTGCCATTTGTGCAGAGTTAGTGGTGTCCCAGACAAACTCAACAAACCAGCCGAGCCAGACAGCACAAAGTGCCAGAGAAACATCCACTTGTGATGGTTATGAATTTGGTCAAGTATATGGGGCTTCCCAAACCAGTTCAATCTTTCCTGAGCCATACCAACCCACCCATCTGAAAACACCAAATAAGGCCAATGAAAGTGATGCCGCCTATAGGGCATCCCAAACGAGTTCCATCTACCCCGAGCGGTACCAACCTACCCACAATGCACCAAGTCAGGCAAATGCCTCGGGAACCAACGCAGCTTCCAGGGTGTCCCATAACCCACAAACAACACAAGCAAGTTTGAATACAGCTTCTGAGACAGGTTCCATTTACCCTGAGCACTACCAACCCACTGTCAGTGGTGATTCTGAAGGTGTCTATGCCATTCTAAATGAAGATGAGATGGACCCCTCACCCTATGCTGAGCCCTATGAATTCGATCGCCATGTTCTGAGGCTTCTGGCCATGAGGAAATGATGTCAGAATTGAAGTCCTCATGCAATAGAAACATTGGGCAGAGTGCGTGGTGTTCTGTCCTCTTTTGTGCGTCTTGTCTTGGCACTGTATAGCAGGCATGTGTATAATTTGGTTGCTATGTGGATCAAGGTGTCTGAGCCCTGCAGGTACACCAGGTTCTTTGCAGGTTGAACCTTCAGAAACGGGTTTCACAGTCTCTGCCTCCCATTGTCTTGAAATGTATTCAAACCATAAGACTGTGAACCCGTGTGGGACAGTTATCAAGCAGTTTCATTTTTACATGATCAGAAGTTGGAGGCAGAAACATGACACAGGACAGCCAGGTGTCCAGTTGTGGCTTTATGTGCAAAAATTCCCTGCTGTTTGTTTTCAGACATTTTGACTTTGTTGGCTTGTTTCATTGTTTTCCAACTTTGTCTTTTGCCTTTTATTGTTGTACATGACACTCTGATGGTTTGTAGAGATGTTTTCAATCAATTGCGTACATTGGAACCAAATATCAACATAATACATTGTGAAGACAAATTCACAACACTTTCCAGATCACGTGACAATTCCTGTTGTTCTTGAACAACCAGTGGGATGTCCACTTGATTCTTGTTCAGATTTTCTTCTGCAGTAACAATGATTATAGGCCGAATTTTCGGACTATATTGTTTTCAGACGTGTCGGTTTATTTATTTATTTATTTATTTTTTTTTTTTGTTTGTTTGTTTGTTTGTTCTCGCTAAGGCTTTTGAACGGGACATCACAGGCCAATGCCCTTTGCACCATAGCCCCCTAGTGGCCCCCCCCCCCCTCAGCAC
>JAAUXT010028289.1_pt1 | contig 25408 bp, 27 predicted proteins | sample 7278171 | NCBI WGS metagenome assembly JAAUXT01 (sample SAMN14350112, study PRJNA611818) | marine sediment metagenome | isolation source: surface marine sediment (1.8m) | place: French Polynesia: Moorea | collected 2018-08
CCTTGAGAATACGGCGACCAGTTTTCGGGCTCAAACGCTGATGTTGTGCAGAAGAAAGAGATTTGCAAACACACGGACAGTGTGTGTGTGTGTGTGTGTGTGTGTGTGTGTGTGTGTGTTTCCGTCTCTCTCTCACACACACGCACACACACACACACACACACACACTGTCCTTGTGTTTGCAAATCTCTTTCTTCTGCACAACATCAGCGTTTGAGCCCGAAAACTGGTCGCCGTATTCTCAAGGAATCAATGAAGATCGTTTCAAACTGTTTTGCCCCTCATGTTCAGATTCCGCGAAACGCGCGGCTCATGTACGTGCACAGCTACCAGAGCTACGTCTGGAACTGCGTCGTGTCCAGGCGAATCAGAAGCTCGGGTGTCGGCCTCAACGTCGGCGATCTGGTCCTGCCTGCTGCGACGTGTCACGACACAGGTGGGAACGGGTTTCTGGACGCCGTCGGCCTGTAGAGATGAAATTGTGCAGGTCCTTGGTGGTGTCAACAATGCCACAATTTCAACTGCACAAAAGTGCGTCTTCCGTTGCCCTCTGACCTCAGAAGTTGGCTGAGGTTGGGAGATCTATCTCAGTTGTGTCGCTATTCTGATTTGGAACTCCTCTCCTTCAGCTGTGAATCCTCGAGAGAAGCGGGACCCAGTGTTTGTCACGGAAGAGAACCGGGCGCAGTACAGCGCCTTCGACCTGGTTCTTCCTCTCCCGGGTCACAGCGTGCTCTACCCGCGCAACGAGACGGCGCAGTGGTTCTCCGACGTCCTGCAGCGGGATGGGCTCAGCGTGGACGGGTTCCGACACAGCGTCAAGTGAGTGGGTGCGCTCTTGGGAATCTGTGCACGTTGTGTATGGCTGTGTCGCTCAAGGTTGTGGCACGTTGTAAAGAGAACGACTCATGACAGACACGGGTTTGAAGCGGTGACCCCCTGTTGGTTTGTTTTCCCCACTCCCACTGTTATTGTCCAGCAAAAGAAGTACGTTTTGTAACAATGTGAATCAACTGATTCTGGTACGGATGGAGGCTGCTGCTTGAGCGGCCGTAACGTGCGATGACTGAGGAGGCTGCTCGATTCGTTGCCGTGAATCGGTTTACGTGTTTGTCGCACTTTGTTTTCCGCGATGGCGATCAGGGGTGATGGATTCTGTCCTCGCGGCGCTTTGTTGTGCGATATTCCTTTCGGGCAGAGCACCGAGTGAAAACTCCATTCCAAAACAAACCAAAACAAATTTTCATATTGGTTTTTGCAACTTTGTTTCTCATGAGATATTCGCTTGGCCATTTCAACCTGACTGTAAATGGCAAGACCCGGGGTCTGGCCATTTCAGCCCACACCCTGAAATGAACAACCCCGTGTCAACTGGTCGTTTCAGCACCGCTTCAAACCCGTGTCTGTCACGACAACGTGCCACAACCTTGAGCGACACAGCCCTGCAACACGTGCACTGACCCGGGTCATTTCATTCGCACCGGCAACTGCATTGAGCACTGGTTCGCTTGTTTCTGAAATTCGTCGCACGTCACTGCAGGGACTACTCGCTGTCGGGCGACTATCGCCACGTGTTTGTGCGTCCGGAGCGCGTCACGTGGTCGCTGCAAACGTACGACGACTACACGAAGCCGCTCGTTCTCAGCGACCTCGACAAACTGCGCGGCGAAACGTTGTCAAACGAATGTGCAGGTCAGTCGGAAATTCAGCGTCTGTTTGAATCGGGCAAAAAATCTGGGTGGTGGGAAAACATTGGGTGGTGACAAAATCGGGCCAAAAATCGGGTGCGGAAATAAACGGCGAGATTGACTGGCCATCACCGGGTCACGTGTTGGGTGTTTCAGAGGGGAGCCTGACGGCGCTCAAGGTGGAGTTTTCGCTGCCGTCGTCCTGTTACGCGACGATGGCGCTGCGCGAAGTTCTCAAAGAAGACACGTCTTCCGCGCATCAGTCGACGCTCAACACCGCCCCGCCCCCTGGTGTCAGTGATACGACGCCGGCGCCACCTGACGTCACCGACGCGACGTCGGCGTCAGAGAACGCCTCTCCACCCTGCGTCAACGTCGCTGCTGAACCAAGTGAGTCAAGCAGCTAGTGACAAGAACAAGTGCTAACGGAAGGAACATACGGCTTGTATTCAGTTTACAAGACGAGTATGGAGCTCTTCCTGAGAAGGACACGTCAGTTTCGCGGTGTCAGGGCGGACGCTGGAACTTTCGCGCGGACGCTTTGTAAACAGCACGACGCGCAAGACTCGAATGACGCGCCTCGGAACCGAGTGCGATCATGAAGTGCGGTGCTCAGATCATCACAGAAACCAGGCTCTTGAGTTTCATCACATTCGTGAACAGCTTTTATTTGAATCTGTTGTGACAAGATCAGTACATAGCACTTGAGTGAGTGACAGACGAAAGTGATAGACTCTCAAGCTTCAAATGCTGACAAGCAAAAGTGTTCCAAACACTTCAATGAAAAAACCATGATTCAATGTTTGAGTACTCCTGTGTCAGTTAAAGCGAAAGTATGACCTGCGCATATGATAAACAAATCTCTTCCTGAATGAATTCAAACAACCAGCCGCTTATTTCAATATCCTTCAGCGATTCCTAGAATGTGTGTGTCGCAATATCGGACGCGTTCACTTTGGCGCGTGAGTCTGCGGCTGATCGTGTGTGGATCGTGTTTGCAAAATGCAAACATTCGTCCGCTATTCGGGGGTGGCGAATGTTGTTGACTAGGGTCTGGGAGATATTGGCGATGATGAGGATGACGAAAGGATCACAGAGACGCTTGGAAAAGCAGGGTCCGGGGACCGTTGCAGTGTCCTCGTGCTTCACAGCACCTCGTGCCTTACAGCAGCACGCACGGTCTTGGTTTCTTGCACGAGTTCTGGTTGTAATAGGCGACGGTGGCAGCGGCTTTGAACACGTTGTGGATACTGTCCTCATCTTTGCAGGAACATTCCAGGAACGCCCGCGCCTAGAAAGTGAAACAATCAAACATGAAACCAAACGTTAAGGAGTCGAGAACATTTTGCTTTCACGCCGCGTTCTTTAAAACTCGGGGTGATTCTTTGGCCGACGTGAAAGAGATCCTAAGAGCACGAGTATTTTACACTTTGTACTCGTGTGCCTGTGCAGAACTTTGGTGCTTTGATTTGAAACAACAACAAAATTTTGGACGTGGTGCTTTTTGAAAAAAAGGTGCTTTTTGAAAAAAAGAAAAAACCGGTTGAAATGCACATTGTGGCTTTGTCTGCAAAGTGACACGGGTTTTACTTTTCATTTTCTCTTTTGATTCGAAGCAACTTTTGGGGTGCGTCTCGTTACACGGGTGCGTCTTGTCCACGGAACTGTGCGGTAATTGCTGGTCTTGTTCTCACCTGGATGGTTCGACAGAGGGTCTGGCCCTCGGAGGTGGTGACGGGGGCGCGTTTGATTTCGGCGAGCTCTCTGTGTGTCGCTGCGTCGGAACGCAGGTCCGTCTTGGTGGCGACGAGGAGAATTGCAGCCTCGGGGCAAAAGTGCCGCAGCTCGGGAATCCACTTCTCGGCCACGTTGAGGTAGCTGTTCGGGTTGGCAATACTGAAACCAGAGATAAAGCGCGTTCAAATTTTGCGTCCTTTGGGTGTGTGCAAAAACACCGTTGGTGGTGTTGAACTGTGAAAGTCACTGTCTCGCGTTGTTTTGTGGATGCTGATGCTCTTTTTGTGGTACAGTTTGATCTGTGAACCGTATGCTCTGTTATCCTTTGCCCCTTTTTCACTGCGAAAGGTTTGTTTGAAGTGCTTTGTCAGCAAGGGGTATGTTCGTGCCTTGTAGTTCGATCCTTCTTACTTTCTGTCAGAAATACTTCTGTCAGTAAAAGGGCATTGGAGATATTTGTTGAGCGGGTGGAGATGGTGCGAATGAAAAGGGTCTCGTGGATCAACACTTGAGAAACACACCTGAAGCAGACCAGGAAGACGTCCGTCTTGCCGTAGGCGAGAGGTCGCAGACGGTCGTAGTCCTCCTGTCCAGCCGTGTCCCACACGACCAGGTCGATGGGCGGGGGCGCGACGTGACCGGGGCGCGTCGCCGGTGCCACCTTGACAACCTCCGTCTCCATGATGGTCGGCACGTGCGTCTCTGGGAAGGTGCCCTTGGAGACCATGTAGAGCATGGAGGTTTTGCCGGTGTCGCCGTCGCCCACAACGACCACCTTGCGGCTGGGAAGTGCTGCGTCGATTCGCATCGTGTTGTTGCAGTGTTTCCTGGAGGATATATAATTTACAAAGTTGTGAGCAGCTGCAGTGCGCACTGTGCGAACCTTCCTTGGAAAAGAAATTTCATTGCAGTCTCTTTGTTCAGTGTTTTTCGCCATGATGGCACTTTGTAGCATGTGCTTTTGAAAAGACACGTTGCTGTCATCAGTACCGGCATTTGTCTATTTTGTTTTTCACAAAATGAAGTGGGAATTTTTTTGCATCTTACCTTGATTTGGGTTTGGCGAGCGTCGTAATTCTGTGCGGTGGAGTAGATCCGAGCGGCGATACAGCGATGAATGAAAACGGTGCTGTCAGACAAGTTGGCTCTGTGTGAGTGTCTCTCCGTCTCAACTGAGCAGTACTAAAGTGTGCCCTGTCACGAGAACAACTGCCTTTATGTGGCTGTGCAGTCCCCCGCTATTTTTGGCGGGGAAGCCCCAGTTTGGCCTGAGCACCAGAAATCTGAATGCTGATTGGACCAAAGCCCCATGACACATCGTGCGCGAGAAACACAAATTTACTCGCGGACTTTCCGCGTTGGTGTACGAGTATCACTTTGAGTTTTTTCGCGCCCGGCCCTCAAAAGAACCACGGCCACGGAAGTTCGGAAGCTGCAGTTAGAGGTGCGTGTCAGGGCCCAGTGCGGGGTGGGTCATTTGCTGAAAAAAAAGAAGAAAAACAGAAGACCCCCTCCCCGGTTTGCATGGAGCAGCACCATTTTTACATGGTTCTTGTTTTTCGGAGACACTCTCTTTGAACTTTTTCATGCAGTCAGCTTGTTCGGGGATTAATTGCCTGAAAGACTGGACGCGTTTTTCGTTGTTGCGCCAATTTCTTGTTTTTCAAGAAGCCCCAAAGAAGTGGCGCATGCAAGTGGACGGAATTTACTGTGACGTCTACAAAATGTCCCCGGCAAAATCACACCTGCGTGTCGGGTTTGTTGTGAAGATTTGAAAGGTGCACACGTTGTAAATTTGCAAGTCACTGAAGCTTGAATCAAAGCCAGGTCGAGTTGCAACATGTTCGTGCCACTTCTGCAATGAGGAAGAGATTCGGAAAGCGGCACGTACATGCAGGTGACGATGCGTTGTGACACCACATGCATTTCAAAGTGCTGTGTCACCAAAACAAAAATACTTCATGACGGTCGATGGTTTTTGTCCGTTGTTAGATTCGCTAACAAGCCGCTCCCAGGTCCACTTGAGTTGACACAACAGAATCCAACCAATTTATTGTTCCTCAAACTCGTTGACTTCAGTGAAGCCAAGTGAGCTTTGGGCTTGTCACTCAATCCAATGTTGGCGTCTCCTCCACAGACGAGGTCCCGTCTGATCAGAAGAACTCAAGAGTGGTTGGTAATGATGAAATATCGTGTGTGTTTGTCCTTTACATTGGTGTTGACACGGGAGAACCTTGTGACAGAACTGCTGCTGATGTGACGTTCGACACAATATAGCAGAACTCGATATTTGCTTTTTCATGGCGTTTTCCCTGCCGTTGCGAGTGGAGGCGCACCGGCTGCTCACAACTCAAGGGGTGCCACCCAGTTTGAAAACCCTTGGATTGTGGTCTGAACTTTTCTGGCGCTTTCTTGAGTGTGGGAGTCAAACCTCCCTTGTCCGGTCGTTGAGGCTGAGTCTTGTGAACATGTTTCGTGTTTGGCTGAGAAATTTTAACAAGAAATGTGATGACTGGGGAGAGAAATCGTGCACAAATGCAGTTGTTCCGTGTCTTGGCACTGTTATTGTTTTCTTGGCCTTTGAACTGTCGGACCAATAAATGTGTGTGTGTGTGTGTGTGTGTGTGTGTGTGTGTGTGTGTGTGTGTGTGTGTGTTGAGGACGGTGACTTGGGAGCGAATGTTCGTGATCCTGTGTGTTTTGCTGTTGTTGGATTGTGCGAGTTTGCACACTTTTCACTGAAGTGAAAGTGAATGAGGGGAGCTGGAGCTGGACATTTTGTGGACAAAAAAAGCCACACTTTGTGTGTGTTCAGAGTTGCCCCTTTTTTGGGAACGCAGCGCTTTGCAATGAACTGGTTCAGCTTTTGCTTTCCAGAACCTTCTTCGTAAATATCACACACTCTGAAGTCACGCAACTTTTTATTCGCACACAACTCCTGTGTCCTCAATTGACCCGCTTGCAAAGTGCGCACGTCGTTGGGACACTGCGACAGTTTTTGACACGGAGGATCAAACTTCTTGAGCCTCGTTGCTCTGTCCAACGTTTAGATGACGGAGCCTGTGAAATCGACGCCGTCGAGCGTGATGGACGCCGTCGGCGGGTTGGCGCCACCAGGGGGCGCCTCCGACTCCCCGTCGTGCAGGGAACGCCCGTAGTCCGACGTGAACTTGACGAAGTTCTTCTCGTCCGACGCGCGGCCCAGTCGGCGCAGGATGAGACCTTTGCGCCACGCAACGATGAGGATGACGATGACGGTGAGGGCCAAGACGGAGAAGAGCAGCCCGATGATGAGACCCACGTTCGAGTGGCTCGCCTTCGCTGAAAATCAAAAAAGAGTGACCATGCACTGTCGTGGGGGTTTGGGGCGGGGGTGAGGATGCATGGGAGTGATCACAACTGAAAAATGTCGATGGATATCACATTCCCCTGGGGCTTGGGGAAGAAGGCTGCCACCACCAAAAAACGTTCGGTTGTGAACACCACAGCCTTATGAGCGCCTGTGTTTCAAAGCTCTGCGTTTCTTTTGCTGAAAGCACTTGTGTGTGCGCACAGGTGCGTTCATGGGGAAAAGCATAACATCAGCAGCGTTGTTGAAGACAACAAACAGTGTTGCAACCTGTCTGTACCAGGAGCTTGTGTGACCCACAGTGTATAAAAGTGATTTGGTAAATTTTCAACACTTCCTTGGAAGTCAAAAATGCCATGCAGGGGCGGATCCAGAATTTTCTCAAGTGCGAGCGCGACCCCCGAGGGGTCGGGCATCAACCATGTCAAAATCAAGAAAAACTGGCACTTGCGGCGCAAACTTGTTGAGGGGGGGGTAATAAATTTTCTGGTGGTCATGCTTGGTCCCATTTGGATTCGAGCCTGAATACGCACGTTCCGTTTTGCCATAACTTGTAACTTTTCATTGGTTTACACCGTCGCACTGATCTGACAAAGTTCTCGCACTACTAACGAGTTGAGCGGAGGACATCTCAAAACGCCTCGAGATGAGGAGCATCGAGAGGTGTTCTTGTCCTCTGATCAACGAGTTTGTGTGTGAGAACTGTCATCTAGCATGACAAATGTCTCTTGAGTTCATTTCTGTGAAAAGACCAGTTGAGCGGAGAGTGTTGGGATCTGCACCTTGCCCTCCTCGCGACTGGCCCTGTTGACTGGGGTGCGACGCTCCGTTTTTCTCTTCCTCGACGGATCCGTGCGAAACGATCGTGTTGGATCCCCTTTTGAAGCCTGAAGAGGCAAGTGCAATTTTGTGAAGCATTTGACGTTTTTTGATTGTTTGCTCTTCTCACTGCTGCTTCCATTCCTCAATGTGCAGCCGGGTGAGTTTCACTTCTTTGTTTGCGTTGAACTCACCGACGGGTTGGTACTGCGCTGGCTTTTGGACGATCGTTCCATTGTCGAACACTGAAATGAAAGGACAAGTTTTGAAATAAGTGTTTGTTTTGGCAATCAAAAATTTTGTTCCCATGCTTGTGCACACCAAAGAAAAATGTGGGCGACATTCCTGACTGTACCTTTAGGTGCTCGGCAAACCAACGCGGCCATTTCAAAACTGCAGTCGACGGCCTGCCATTTCAGAAGTGGGGCGACCACCTGCGTGCAAAAGGGCATCGCAAGTCAGACACACACTCACATGTACACACACGCACACACACACACACACACACACACACACACACACACACACACACACACACACACACCTTTGGGCAGATCAGACGTCAAAATGTTTCGTACAAATGTTACAGTTTTGCTAAGTGCAAGAAAGAAAAAATCCTTGCATGATTCGACGAAAGGTCTTTTTGTCCTTCCCGAATCGCATCGCAAGAACATGTGAGTATGGTGCGCAATGGCGAGTGCTTGAGAACAGCTTGTCAGGGAGGTGTCATGAGAGATGTTCCTGCAGCTGAACTTCTCCAGATTACCACCGACTTGTCAGTTTGAAGGACAAAAACATCAAAGAGCGTTGTCCCCAGAAAAAAAACAAAATCAGCTCAGTTTTAAACAAAAACGACTTGCTGGCCTCCTCCTTTCCTCTATGGTCGATTCAAGTTCACACCTGTAGGTGTTCCGTGAAAAGATGAACCTTCCCCTGAACGTGTGGCGTTGTCAAAAAAAATTGAATTCATGTCAGATGGGCGCGCTGACTACTCGTACGTGCCTGACTGCACTGCGCCGCTCCCCTCTGGGGACCGTGGTTGTGCAGAAAGGCCACGTCGTAGTCGTTGAAGTCCAGCGGGCTTTTCGTCGCAGTGTTTCTCTCCCAGTTGGTGTAGGAGACAATGGAATTATCCAGCCAACCCCACAGCTTGTTGTGATCTGCAAGGACAGGGATCGATCGACCCTGAACCCGAGCCCCATCGAATTTGTCGTGTTTTTCCTCGGCCATTCACTTCCTGTTTGGACGTGTGAATTTATTCATTCAGTGCACGAAGGCAGCGACACCCACCGACGTATTTCACGGTGTCGTTCAGGTCTGTCTTGTCGAAGGTCCAGATTTTTTCTGCAGGGATGATGTCGATCTCGTCGCAGTGTTCCGTTTTCAAGTAGCAGGTCTCTTTGGTCCAGTCCTGCCTCTCCACGTAAGTGAACGTGACGCACTTCCTTTCGTTGTTGCACTTCACTGCACAACCCTGAAGCAAATACAATCAGGAAAAAATCACACAAATCACACAAAAACTGCAAGTGCTGTGAAAATTCCACATCTGCAGGCATTGGATTGAGAGAGCCATGGAGTGCAACACCATTTCACGAGCCTCTTTGTGACCCTGTGTGCAATATTCAAGTGGGATCCTCAGGGGTTGAAGCCCCCCGCCCCGCCCCCTGACCCCTGGAAAACAAACATTAACCCCTTTTTGCGAGACAGGTGCAATTTTAATTTGACATCACACGATAATTTTTTGTTTGAAGCCGACCCCAGGACGTCAGTCCCCTCTGATCAAATCCTGCATGGACGCGTCCCTGATCCTCTGCATGGTTAATTGCTATGGAAACATCAAACGATTGCACACCGGCAAACAGACGTACTGCGGAGTGTGAGGAACAGATAAGCGTCAGGGTTGGGATTGTGCCCGGTCAGAGCCCTGGGCCCCTCTCGATTGAAGAGATAAACAAAACTTGCCCTCAGACTGGTGAAATGTTGAGCGATGTTTTTGGCGTAGCACTGTCCGTATCTCTTGATGTATCCGGAAACTTCCTTCTCTTTGTTCTTCACGAGTGGAGTCGTTTCTGAAGAGTTGGAAGAAAATGCGATGCGACTTCATCAGGCAGATTCAGCTTCAGTGAAAGCGGGGCAAGTGACAATTCACCTGATTGATTTGTCTCTTTTTCTTGTGGGAAAGACTCACAGGCGAACACTTGATGTGGTCCGGCGCAAAAGTTCTCAGACACTCCCTGGACGTTCTCAGAGATTCAGGTGTCCCGTAACTGGGCCCACGGACAACCCAGACACCAGTGCATGGTGTCTAAGAATTCCAATACCGATTCTCAGATACCTGAGGTAACTGGGTTCTGAGAACGGTGACACCAGGCACCCAGACTCTCTCTGTGTGTGTGTGTGTGTGTGTGTGTGTGTGTGTGTGTGTGTGTGTGTGTGTGTATCTGTCTGTCTGTCTGAGACTGGCTTTGTCCCTTACTGGCAGTGGCAGTCGAGGGCGTGGTTTGCAGCACGGGCCGCTGGGACCCCCGGACGAACCCGAGCCAGTAGTGCTGGTGCACGGGGATGGAGCGGTCCGTCAGCATGCGCTCGTGGATGAAGCGGGACTCGTCCTTGGAGTACACCGCAGTGGGCAGCGCGTACTGTCCACCCTGCGCTGTACATTCCTGAAGAAAATCCAGAAATTTTGGGTGAAATTGCTGGAATTTGTCATGGAAAGGAAGGTTCGCGTGGACCGTGTAGTTGTGAAGCTCTTTTCAGACATTGGACCTCGCAGTTGGAAACGAGCGTCTCAGTCGAGGTTGTGTTGTGCGCCGCCGTTGGCGGTTGCGCGTTCGACCCTGCGCCCAAAGCTGTCTGTTGGCGGTGGTTTACGCCCGCGGTGAGCGTGGCCTTTTTGTTCTGATCAAACGAATCAAAGTGCGCCACCTTCTTTGCCTGGTCCCACGTGTAGAAGTGGTCGGGTCGGAAGAGGAAGCAGGCCGCGCCGTACTCCACCCAGCCCTTCGCCGCGGGACAGTTCCCCTCCACGTGCGGAGCCGGAGTCGGCGGCGGCACTGCGCGTGAGGCAATAAAAATGAGAGTGTTGCTGAATAAGAGATCGATGGCTCGAGTCTGACACTGCAGATCTATCGCTGACTCTGGCGGATTCCAGGGTTGGGGTCAGGAGAGGCCCGACCTCGGTCTCGGTAGAAGATCTACCGTCAGAAGAATAGGAAGCCATTTGTTTTCGGGTTCACGGGCCCAAACTTGAACTTGTGTGAACTGAAAATATTTTTGCAGCTTGTATGTACAATGAGGAGGGAATTTTTTTTTTTTTTGGGGTGAGGGGGCGCCAGCCCCCCCCCCCCTTACCGCCCGCTTCCCTCGGATCCACCACAGTGTTCAACAAAGTGCCTGGGGCCCATGGTGTGGTCTGACACCGCAGATCCGCCGCGAAAGTGGAGTTGTTAACAACAAGATATTGGGTGTCCTCTTGACTCGCCTTCGGGCAAACACTTCACTGTTTGGTAGCGATGTGGCCTGATTTCCGAACAACTGCCGTGTACCCACCATCAAATCAGGATCAAGTGTACAATTGCAAGTGCTCGATTTGCCAAAAGGCAAAAGAGCCGAACAACGACGCAATGTGCTGTATCCGGCTGCAGGTTGTGGTGCTGTATGGTTGCGTTTTGTGTGGAGAGACGCAAGGAGAACGGGTGTCCATGAAGGAGCCTCAAGGGCCCACCCTACTTCCTGCACTCTCTAGGAATTCATTTTACCCCCCCCCCCCTCAAAGTTTTTCAAAGCGTCGAGGCCCTGAAGGGGGTCTCTTTCCCTTCACCCTCCCTTCACCAGATTCTGGAACGCACGCTGCGACAAGAGTTTGGTGTTGCGTGGTGTGGTTATGCGTGGCCATATTTTGTGTGAAGAGACATGCATGCGGAACGCACGCTGCGACATTTTGCAGATGTAGTGCTTGTAGCCGGTGCAGCTCTCGGTGTGCCAGCGTCCGCGCCGCTCCACCTCCATCCAGACGCAGCCCTTCAGCTCGGAGCGCGGCGTCGGCTCGGAAAACGCCCAGTCGGTGAACGTGGGCGCCGTGGTGTTCCGTCCGTGCCAGTAGAAGTTGCTGTCTGCAGGGCAATGGAATCAACAGATTTGATGGCCTCAAGGCGGACAATTTCAGTGGTTTTTGTCAATTTTAGTGATGCCACGATAGTGCCACAGAAAGTGGCCATGATGCGTTGTCCGTTTTGCAAATTGAAGGAAGAACAAAAAGTCGTCACAATTTGATGGCCGCCAACACTCCAAATGCAAGACAAATCTAGAAGTTTGCTTTATTTTGGACAAAATTGGGTGTGTTGGGTTGTTCCCTCTGCTACTTGAAGCATTACCGATTCTGGATCTGTAGAGAGCGATCCAGGGCTCCACCTTGCCGTAGATCCGCACGTTCTCCGACTTGACCTGCACCACCGTCTCCCTGATCCACTTGCTCTCCTGCAGGTCCTCGACGGACGTCAGCGTCGCGTTCTCGTTCTTCCGTTTACAGGCGTAGAACGCGTTCAGCCAGTTCGACCTGTTGCTCAGCTCGAAGAAGTAGCAGAAGGTGCCTCGTTTCTTCCAGCCGAAGGGACACTCGCCAGCACCAGGCTTCGGGGTGGTCAGGGGTGGAGCTGTGTGTGGCGAAAACCATTTGAATAAAATTTGGGATTTTGTGCGAGATTCCCACCTTCAGATGATGTTCCGAAGCAGCCGTGTTTGGCTCTCCCCTCAGTGTAGTGCTTTCGCCCTCAACAGGGCGACTCTTTTTCCAGAAATAATTCAAATCAAGTGTTCTCTCGAACTTCCCGTTGTGACAACTCAAAGACAGCCAGTCTGTTTCAGGTGAAATACCGTTTTCACTCGTGTGCAAGACGCACATTTCTGCCCCGTACGAAACCGAGCATCCAAAGAAGCGGTGCTTCTTGCACATGGACGTGAGTGCACCATGTTTCATCCAGATGTTGGGCTGCGTCTTTTTGTTTTTGCGACAAACACGGGTGAATATGGTATTGTGCGCGCACTCACTTTCGGTGTATTTGCAGACGGAGGGCAGCTTGTTGCCGCAGGCCGCCACCTCCCAGTGTCCCTCCTGCGCGTTTAGAGACACGCACTCCCCTCCGCTCGAGTCGGGCTTGCCTCCCTTCCACCTGTTGTGAAGAATGTGTCCCCCGTCCGACCAGATGTACGAGTCCCCCTTCTCTGAGTTCTGTCAATCAAATCGTTTGCAATTCCATGAAGATGAACACCGTATCCACCTGAATAAAAGACGCACCTTTTTGCCACAAAATTGAGCATTACAATTGAAAGCAAGGTGTTTCTTGGCTTGGGCTTCAATGGATCTTGAATCCCCCCAAACAAGGGTCAACAATGTTGGGGTGCGTACAAAGCTGGAGTGCGCCCAAAACACGGGTGAATACGGGAATCGCACATGAACAGGAGAACCTGCGTTGTTCAGTGTTCAGGTTGGATCATCGTAAACTCGCCAGGGGTACCATGCATGGTAATTGCAAGAAAAAATACAGGTCTTCCTGTACAAAAATGTCAATATGACCTGAAAAAATCGAGTTGCACTGAGTGTACGTGCGTGGCGCTTCTCATTCGGTTTACCTGTGAGCCCTGGAATCACCGCCCTTTGAGCCCCGTCGCATTTCCCGCGACTGATATATGCAAAGCGGACAAACTCGGACGAAAATCCACCCACCTCGGCTGCGGTTCCAGCCTGAGAGAGCAAGGGGGCCGTTTCTTTGCGTGGGCGGACAATCATTTTTTGGCTTCGGAGGGGGGCGGACCCCCTGCAGCACCTCTCCGCTAAATCCGCATCTGTACCTCGTCCTGCTCGAGCCCGATCCAGATGGACTGGTTGAGCTGCAGCGCCAGCGCCCACACGTGGTAATGCTCGTCCTCGTCGTGCACGGACACGAGCGACGAGTGGCGTCCCTTCTCCGGCGACGCCATCACCGAGCACGCCAACTCGGCGTCGTCTCGGTTCTGGACTCGCGTGTTCAACCAATAGCAGCTGCGCCAGCGCGCGGTGTAACCGGACGGGCAGGAGAAGGACGGTGGCGCCGCCGTCGGTTGCGGCGCGTCGGCGCCTGCGTGAAGAGCGGTGTGCGCGTGCGTGAAAGTTGCGAAGCATCCATTCTTGTGAAAACGGACTGCACAGTTCCCAGTGTCCCACGGATTTGACAAAGAAAAAAATTTCCGCGTAAAAATTTTGTGTCTTTGTGACACCAGTGGCAGTGAGAAACATTCTCAGGTTGTATCAAGAAGAAAGTGTTTGATTGATTCCTTGTCCAAGACGGTTTGCACAAAACACTGGTATCTTAAACTGTTTCAGTCTCCACTTTCGGTGCAGAAGCACCCTGGTTCCAGGAGCTCCTCATCCTGACTTGAACACGACACGCATGTTCTTCAGCTTTCACAAAGCGATCGAAGGACACGTACTTTTGTAGGCCTCGCAGACGACGCCGTACCCGTCGTTATTGCGGTAAGACCTGCACTCGGCATTCTCCCACCTCCCCATGGTGCTAGGCTCCGTTCGGATCATTGTGCATCTCTGAAATGTGGAACGTCAAGCGTAGGTTCTCAAATCGATCAATAGTACAGATTTAAATGTCCTGGTGGCATTGCCATCGAGAGTGTTCAGAACTTGGGTGCCCAAGACCAAGACTGCAGTTTATGAATGAATTTCCCTTGTGTTTGGTTGTTCGAGCACAAGTGTCCAGAGCAGAATGGCAATAGTGTGCAGGAATCCCTCAGCGTGTCCGAAGATTGTCTCACGCCCTTCACCAAAAACAGTTTTCCCTTGCGATCTTGTTGCAATTGTTGCTGTTCCAATGATCAGTGACTGGTTTGACACGCGTTGCGTTCAGAACATGTCACTGAAAGCAGGGCGGACTCCTGGTGCGCCCTGGATCCGCCCCAAGAAACTGCTGAGCGCAAAGAATCAGACAGGGACGTTACGTCAGAAAACGCTCTGCGGCTGGAAGCAGCGACGCCGGTGAAGTTGTTGAACTTGTAGGCCGCGTTGTCGTTCCACAGGAACTGGTTTCGCCGGCGGTAGCGGTCCTGGCGAAGTCCGATCAACAGTCGCCAACGAGCGCGCGTACTGTACGAGAGCACCGTCACTGCAACCGCAGCACGCACACAACTTCATCAAAATGATCCGTGAAAATTATTCAGGGTTTGAACAGAAGAATTAAATTTCAAATTGCCAATTTCCTCACAGTCTGGTTTTGTGTGTTTTTCATTTCTCTTGGAAATAAACTGTTTCTTGTCAGTTATTTTGACTTCACGGCAAAAATTTCCTTTTGTTCAACCTCAGAGGCGTGCTCACAGAACGCTCCCCACGGGTATCCATCAAGAGGGCTCAAGGGACCCGAAGAGAGGCGTCCGCTGTGTGTGTTGCGTGGGAAGTGCAGTGGACTCAAGCCTTTGCCGAAGCGAAACAATGAGACTTCATTTCGTGTGAAGGTTGAGGGTGCCAGGGTCCAAACCTCACCAGTGTCCCTGGTCTCAGTGCGTTGACGTACTGTGACGTACCCTGACGTACCTTGCTCTTGCAGAGTGGTGATGCTGGCGAGCCCTGAGCGATGGTACTTCTCCGCCTCGCACATCGCCACACCCTTCTCAAACTTGTCGTGGTAGCGCAAGTCCTTCGGGTCAGAACCGCCCTGCACGTCCTCCCAGGTGAAGATTCTGAAGCATTTGTTGCTTTTGCCTGCCAAAAGACCATGGCAAGCGGAGGTATAAAATCGTACCATTCTGAACACATCTGTACGGCTTCTCATCTTGTGGTGACCCAAGCCCTCATATACATGTGGTGGTCGAGCAAACCAGCACCCGATGGTCTCAAAGCAATGATCACCGGGGCTGTGGTTCAATACACGCGGAGCCTTGGTTGTGTTCTGATCAGAAAGACACAATTGTCGTTCGCTCCATTTGCATGGAAAGAAAAGAAATTTTGCTTCTTGACTCAGTGACCTCAAGTGGGACAATTTTATTCTGAGGTGGAGATCCATTTCTTCTCATGTCGGGTTCGGTTTTCTGATCAACCGACACCAGCTTTTTCGTTCAACTGAGAGCTCCAAACTTGCTTGTTCTCAGGTTGCAAACGGGAAGCTGGACGCCCAACCGTGCAAGCGCAGGGTTGCATGGTCTCGCACCGTACCAACAATATGACAGGGATCGCACACCCGGTAGAGTGTGAGAAGCCAGGCAAAAAAAATCATGACACTCGAGACGCTTTGCATCAAGACTCGAGTGAAATTTTGGAATCTGAAGTGGTGGGAAGGTGCTTCTCACATAATAGAGGGTGTGTGATGCTATTGCTATAAGAAGACGCAGATTGTCTCAAATGCATGCAAGCAGCGTGAGCGTGATAAGCACCACTTGGACATTGTGTCACAAACAGGGTCAAACAGCGAGACAAGATGCCATAGTTGTAGAAACCCAAGTTTCCGGATCGTACGCACCCACACCAAAGTACCCAACAGGGCAGTTGACATCGAGGAGAGTCTCGGGCTTGTCCTTTTTGGGGGTGGTGTCTCCTGGTTTTCTCTCGCATATGAACGGGTGTTTCCTGTCACAGTGGTCTTTGTCCATGGCCGCTGTACTGGTGTTGGAGTCTGATCTGTGAGCTGCAGAGAGACAGAGGGGGTGAGAGAGAAAGAAAAGAAACAAGAGAAAGAGAGTGAGAGAGAGGAAAAGAAAGAGAAGAGAGAACAGAAATAAAAGAAACAGAAGAAAGAACAATTCTATGTCATGTTACTTCATTTGAACACAGGACACGCTTTGTTCAATGCAAAAGTTCCAAAAACGATCAGGAAGACTGTCATTCTCACAAACGTCTTGTAGAGTCGCGCACAACGTGGCCACGTCTTCAAACCGACGCCTGCCCCCGAACGGAAATCTAGGAAACAGGTCGTCCAGTGAGTCGGCGGAAATCGCGGTGTCGAGAACGTAGTCCAGGTCGACATCAGTGTCGTCCGTCCAACTGAAAGGACAACAAGAACAGTGCGAACAGCCACACCCGATGATACGCGCAAAAAAGACAACACTGTGCGCGTGTGTCCTTCCTTTGGTTCAATTTTGTCCCTTTGGAGCAGTGAGAAAATACGTTTTTCAAGTCGTTCGTAAGTCTCTGAACCCCAAAGTAACTCGGCCACCCAACATGCGTTCTCAGGGGAGCAGAAGATACTCAAGTTCGAGCTCTGCACTCGTGCCTTGCAGTTTTCTGCCAAAATGACTTCGCTGAACGTTCAGAGGTGTCAGTCAAAAGACGAATGAACGATTCCAATTGTTCAGAGTGTGTTTTGTTGCAAAAAAAAAAAAACAGCAAAAGCAAACGGAGGTGGATGAGATTCTCACAAATGGCTAAAAATCACTTTTCCAACAACGCCACGAGAAAAACTCACGTCCATATCTTATTGTTGTCCAAATCGTGCGCGCCAATCCAAGAGTCGTCTCGAATGTCGAACTGCAAGGCAAGTTCGTGGTTTTCATCCAACAAGGGGACAAGACTCGTTTTCACTTTTGCAAAATCATTGGACTCTCAGAACCTTGGTGGTATTGAATGAGCCGGAGAACTTGCGCCTTGTTGCCGTGGGTGTCTTGACGTTTCTGTTGCAACGGAAACTATCCTGACTCCAGCAATGGCTCAAAGAAATCCGACTGACAGGAGGACCACGGGACAGGCAACAAAAGCGCACACTCTTTCAAAAAATATTTTTCACGCAATTACCTCCTCTGCGAAGAGGTTCGATTCTTCGAGCGAGTCGATCTTGAGAAGCCAGCCGCCGTGGTCCATGCACCATTTCTTGGAGTCGTACCAGTTCTTCTGGTTGTCCCTGGCAACAGCTCCGTGTACCCGGGGGGATACCCAATAGTACTCGGAGTCCCCGAATTTTCTCCAGGTTCCGTTGTTGCGTTCCTGGGGCTTCGGGGTTGTCGTGAGGCGCGGTGGCAAGCTCGAGAAGAGGTGCGTCAGAAAGGACGAGGCTGCTGCGAAGCAGCCTGTGTGCGACAGGAAAAGGGAGGGTCACTTTTCGGGAGAAACTTGACCAGTGAGTGAACCAGGTCCTGTTTGTTGCAAGTGTTGTCGCATTTTGTCAACATAGTCAGGTGAACAGATACTTTTTTGTCCCGATCGCAAAGATTTGGGGATAAAGCATCAAAGTCTGACGATTCCCCGCATCAATATCCACGGACGAAATTTGGAATGTTGTGAATGCAAGCAGTGATTCTAAAGAATACTTACACCACAAGGTGACACAATGCAGAATCCTGACCATATCCGGCAAACTCCAGTGAACCAACTAACTCTGGGAGCGCAACTCGTCTGGCTATGCAGGCTTGTCAGTGCGGTGCTGTCTTGTGTGAGAGTGGCCTGGAGATCTTGTGACAGGATTGGCAATTAATTGTGCACGTATTCTGATCCGCCGAGATTTTGAAAGACGAGGCGAGATATTGCATGTTGTTTATTGATTATTTTTACGCTCGTGCACCCAAGTTACCTTCAGAATGCGTGGTCAGTGCCAATTTTAGCCGTGTGGAGTTTTTCTGTTGGTTTGCTTTGTCACATGCTTATGCGTCGGTGAACGAACTCTTGCGTGCCGGAACATCGTATCTGATTCAGATCATTTCTGCGACAGCTCGTCAACCTGACCGATTCTGGATCTTGTTGATCGTGGCGTTAAAATTGGTTGAGTCTCCCCTGCAGCCCATGGCGCGTTGGCGTTGCGAGGCGCCACACCTGCAGCGAACGTCAATGGCCTGCACCTGTCCGAATTGTGATATCGTTTCTGTGGGCGTATGTTTTCATTACATGTATTTCTGTGGTGGGATACTTGCGTTTCTCAGTTTCCACCCAAGCTTTACGTGCCGCCCTGAATGAAGAGATGCCCGGCATTTTTCGATCTCTTTGAGCTGAGTTAAAGTCGATTTTGGAGGAACACAAGGCTCTGAGATGCATTTGTACAACTTGCTTTATTTATTGTTTGTACTGAAACAGGAACGCATTCAGATGTCATGTACTGCGGTGAATTTAGCTTCACTGGAAAGAATGGATTTTCAGACTCGTGAATGAAGCTGTGAACCCGGCCTCGGTTGAAAACCGTTTTTCTTCATTGTCATCTCTACAACAGCGATTGACATGTTTTACGCTGAAGAGAAAAATTCGGATTCCCATGTTTACGAGTGTGAACGCACAAAACCTTTCAAAATCTGCTTGATTGTTCTATCAACTTTTGATTCCCTTTCGAAGGCTGATGATTTTTGATTGTCCCGTCAGACCATCTCCTTGATCAATGTCCAAAATTCTTGCCGACACTCGAAGCTGTTTTGAATGCCATGGCACGTTTTATTTGTCGTCCGGTCTGTACACTGCACCACCACGTCCTCTGCCGACGTTCAGAGCTGCTCCAAGATGCCTCTTGTCCTGTGCCACGCTCAATGCTGCACCGAGATGCCTTTTGGTTTGTGCAGCATTCAATGCTGCACCGAGATGCCTTTTTTCATCCCCAGCATTGTGTGCTGCCCCCACGTGCTTCCAGGCTGCTCCAACGTTTAATGCTGCACCGAGGTGCCTTTTGTCCTGCTGCCCAACACTCAATGCTGAACCAAGATGCCTTTTGTCTTGTCCAGCATTTAGTGCTGCACCGATGTGTCTTTTGTTTCCCACGGCATTCAGTGCTGCTGCAAGGTGCCTTTTGTCTTCCTCAAAGCTCTCGACAGGATCAGTCCAGGAGACGACAGGGTGTCCCAGGGCTGCTCCCAAGTGTCGTCTCTCCCGACTGAGCAAATTGCCCAACTCGGAAATGTCTATATTTCTTCTGTACCTGCAAGGACACTGATCCGTGCACTGATGCCAAGAGGGTTCACTGTCAGACTCTATACACAGGAAAGCAGAAGAGGAGTGGGGTAGCAGAAAGGAAGGAACCATCTCTTTTACCTTTCGCTTTCAGGCAAGTCAATCCCGTACTTCTCATACAGAGCGTTCACTCTGTCCAGGCTTGCTCTCTCAGCACTGTCCTCGTTTGAGTACAACCAGTCGGGTTCCCTTCCGACACCCACGTTCTGGGCGGATCCGTAGCTTCTGATTGGAGGTGACCGGAACCACTTGTTGTACCTGCGCAGACGGAGACCACGTGAAGAGGAGATTGTTTGAGCACTGTCTTCACCAATTGAACGCCTCCACAGACATCGTCACGACCACGAGTGAGTGGACTAATCGGAGAGTGTCACGGGAGTGCAGGGAGCTGTGAAAGTGGTGCAGTGTGCAGGTTTCTAGTTCTACGGTGCGCATCTACATTTGGTTGCAGTATAGTGCTGGTGCTGAAAGTTCCATGCTTTTCACAAAAACGAGTCCGACGCTCAAAACAAGGAGAAAATCACCAAAATACAAGAACTGAGTCAGGTTCTACACAGGGTCCAAGACACGGGGTCCACAAGAGACAGTTTTACTTGGTGTTCAAAGCTGTGTCGAGGCTTCTCTTGTCCTTTTCCTTCTCCTCTTCCTCGGTGACGGTGAACCTCGGCGCCCTCTTCTCTTCGTCGGTTACAGTGTACCTCTGGCTGAGAGCCCGACCCAGGTGCCGTTTGTCCTCGTCTGTCACAGTGTACCGGGGCTTTTGGCTCAAAGCTCTGGCCATGAACCGCTTTTCCTCTTCGGTGACGGTGTATCGTGGCCTCTGACCCAGTGCTCTACCGAGAAAGCGCTTGTCTTCTTCCGTCACGGTGAATCTCGGGGCCCTTTTCTCCTCGTCTGTTACAGTGTAGCGTTGGCTCAGGGCCCGACCCAGGTGTCGTTTGTCCTCATCTGTGACGGTAAAGCTCGGTCCTTGACTGAGAGCCCTGCCCAGAAAGCGCTTGTCTTCGTTAGTGACAGTATATCTCTGGCTCAAGGCTCTGGCCAGGTGTCGCTTGTCTTCATCCGTTACGGTGTATCTCGGCCTCTGGGAAAGCGCTCTCCCCAAAAAGCGTTTTTCTTCTTCCGTGACGGTGAATCTTGGAGCTCTCTTCTCTTCATCTGTTACAGTGTAGCGTTGGCTCAGAGCTCGACCCAGATGTCTCTTGTCCTCGTCTGTGACGGTGTACCTTTCCCCGAGCCCCCTCTTCTCTTCGTCGGTCACAGTGTACCTCTGACTCAAGGCCCTCCCGAGGTGCCGTTTCTCTTCGTCTGTGACTGTGAACCTCTTGTCTTCGTCCGTCACAGTAAACCTGGGATAGTTCTCCAGGAAGTCTTCGTCGTCTTCCAGATGCCGCTTGGAGACGGAATGTTCTGCGGGTTCATCTGGGAAGATTTCTTCGTTCGCTCGAACTGCGATTGCGACCTGAAACAGGAACAGAGACACATTTCAAAATAAACCAGAGCTATTTGACATTTTTCGTGCGAAGACATCGGTTCTTTTCTGCGTTGGCTTCATATCTGCATGTTTGAGACCACGCCGCATTCAATGTGTTCATGTGGGGCACAAACTTCATTCCTTGCCGCCTGTGCCTTCAACAAATTCTCGAAGCTTTTCCCAACAAAAATGCCAAGCCAAAGTTTAAATGATGTACTGCACGATAACTCCAATTCAGGAATTTGATTGGTTCAGAGACGTTCGTGATTCTCTCAACCCAGAGGTTTGACGCTGAATGCTTAATTTCCTGAACTGAAAATGTCGAGCCGTATTACTCGACGAACCTTTTTGAAAACGAATTTTACGCTGAAATTGTTTTGCTGTTCTTCATGTCTGAGAATCTCATTGAAAAGGCAGGCCAAGAAAAAACTTTTTTCATGCCGGTTTGACTTCAGCACTAGTGGTTGCAATGAATGTCGACGTCGAATTCCTGCATGTGTGAACGATGGCGCAGTCACTGCACCGGTGTCACGAATTCCCTTTTGTTTTTTCCCTTTTGGGGACTTCATTTCAACGAACTTCAAAATGATTCTGCGTACTTTGTTGGACGAGCAGTGAAATTTCTGAAACGTCGGTTTTTGTGCCTGAATCAGGTATTGAAGTCACAAAACACATTAAATCCAGTCGGGTTGTTTGTTCGTTTTGTTTGTTCCGGGAAGTGAGTGATTGATAACGCGCAACTGTCAGCTCAAATGTCAAATTTACACGTTTCAGGTCAATTTATTCGACTTTTGAGGACGCAGCACGTCTTAAAATTTCTCGGTTCAAGACAATGACAAATTGTTGTGACTTTCGCTGATTGTTTCCTTCTGAGAAGGAACGTATTGGAACAAAATGGAAAGCGAAGCATAATCCTTGTACTCACTGTGAATGTGATGTAAAGAACCAGACTCCAACATCCCATGTTTGACTTTTTGTGGAAGTATTCAAGCGTTGAGAGAATTGTCTGGACTTCTTGCACTCCAAAAACCCAAAGACGACTCTCTTTCTGAATCCTTCACAGGAGTTTTTCCTTTCCACAAAGTTTTGCTCGCGACAACAAACACGACAAAAAATCCCCAAGTTCTGCGTCTGTGTCACCAGTTTTACTCCTTTTAAATCCAGCAGCTGATCTGGACCTTTGGGCTGTGCCTCTGGTAGACCTGTCTGTCCCCCGCGCGGTTCCTGCTGGTCTCTCTCGCGGTGCGCGCGCGCGCAGACGCAGCTTCATCCGCGCGCGAGAGAGACGCAGGACCCGCCGCGCGACTCTGATTGGACCAGGCGAAGCTGTGGCGGAGCAAAGTCCGTGTGTGAAGTGAGTGCTGGTTCTCCGTTGGAAAAAAGAACCCTCGAAAATCTTTTCAAAGAATGTTCCAAGTTGTTTTGTGTTGATTTGCCTTCACATTCGGTCATAATTTGTTCTTCCGAGCAAAATTCTGAGAGCAAGCTGATGTTTCTTGACAGAATCGACGAACAAAAACTTGTTCTCTCACTGAAGAGTCGCTGTCATTGGCGCAGAATTTACGTGTTCACAGTCTGCGGGTTCGTGTTAAATTGCTCGAAAAGAACGAAGTCTCCAACAAAACCCAAGAATCCATTTCGTTTTGGTGCTCTGTGCGTCAGATGAAAGAGGCAATCTGCATCAAAAACTGGTAAATGAGCTGAGAAAATGGAGGGAAGATTGTTGCGTTCTTCAGTTTCTGTGCTAATTGCAGGCTCCTTGAGCACCACGCAGTTGTTTCGAAAACAGAAGCACATCGAGACAGAATGAAGAAGAATTTTAGGCGATGTCCCCCACCCCCAAAAACATCACACCAGACACGGGGCATTGAACTGCCTGAACTCTGGAGCGAACAACCACAAAAAGCAATAGCGACGGCTGACACCAGGGTTCGAGTTACCGGAAGTGGTTCCTGGCGACCAGAAGCCTGATGGAGTGGCACCACAACTTGTTTTCCCAGAAAACTCATCCGGGCGACACGACTTGTCCATTAACAGCCAGAGCTCCACCTCACTCCCGTGGCATTGTCTCACACGATTAAATGTCGTCATTGATTGACTTCTCCAGAAAGTTTTCTGTCTGGCGCAAGACACTTCACTCGCGCAAGGCAGAGGAAAATTCGAGACTTTGGTTGTGTGGAATCAAGCTTTGTTCGCGTGATTGACGGCCAGCATTTTCATTTGTTTCTGGCGTTTGCTGCAGCAGGTCCTTCTTCTTGGGTCTGTCCCTTGAACAGGAGAACAAAATTTGCTTTTTGGTCCGGAAAATCTCAGAAGAAAAACTTGGAATTGCACTTATTTGCTCCAGAATGCAAACAAAACGAGACGAATTTTGTCAGCATTGAACTTTGACAAACCCGAACTTTCACAAAATAATCAGCTGGTTGATGTGTCATGCAAACAGTCTTCAAGACCCGCCTCTGTCATCACATGCTCTGCAATTGATCTCTCGAATCGGGAAGAAGATCCATGTGAAATTCATTGTCATGCCCTCCCTCATTTGAAGAGCCCTTCCACAAGTGTTTGATGTCGCTCTCTCGCATCAAAACAACAGAAGAGACAGAACTGCTTGTGCACGCAAGACCAACAGTGGATCTACCGATTCATGCATGGATGAAGCAAACCTGCGACTGGCACAGAATTTACTGTCCCACAAGTCTTCTGTTGAGAAAAGAAAACTTCACGGCACAACAGTCCAATGGAGATGACTTTTGAGAATTGAGGCCTTGGTCAAAACGACACTTTTGTTTTCAAGGGGCTATTTGCCAAAATCCGTTCTTTGACAGCACAATTTCGCGGAATAATTTGGACGCTCCACATCACCAAATAGATCCGGCAAAAACGCAGGCACAAAACAATATTTCTGCCCCATCTGGATGCTCCTTCGGTGCAGAAGGGGATCAGGCTGAGATCAGTTCGCAGATGTGAAACGCCCCTCTGTGCGCTGCTCATGTTTTCTCTTCCATTCACATTTGTCAAGATTTCCCATGGTTCTTCATCAGCGGCGTCAACTTTGAGCACGAGAGCAATGTGCCCACAAACACCTGGTGGAGCCTGAAAAGTGACCCTCGCGTACTTTGCAACAAAGGCATGCGCTCGGGTGAGAGCAATGTCGTGTCTCTTGAGACCCTGTCCCAGTGCTGAGGAATAACCATCCGACCCACATGCATCAAACGCTGGCGTTGGCTTCGAGCCTTTTGTCTTCCAGCGGTTTTCAAAAACTTGTTTCCTGAGTGACACTCGTCAGCGTTTTTGACGTCGTGACAGTAAACGTCAGGATGCATGCCTTTGACGCACATCTTTGGGTTCCAAGAAAAAATTGACAAGGACAGCAAAATTTGACGTTGACGTCAACTTTTTGACGCGGATGGCATCAACTTGAAAACTCCTGAACGTGTCCCCAAGAATTTCAGGGCGATAGTCTACCTTGCTCTCTCCCACAGTCAGGACGCAGTCATTCCACTCAGAACAGTGATTCACAGCTGTCCTTCATGTCACACGGATAATGTTGTCCCGCAAATGATTCGACGGAACGCACTTCACTGACACAATGCAGAAGCGTGCCTCAACCTTCCAGAACGGCACGTAACGTGCCGGAGCTGCACACATCCGCACTCACACGGGGAGCGACCATTGTGTGCGCGCTTGTGACAAACATGAACAGGATGTGGAGTGGAACCAATCCATTTTTGGCCGTCATCGGGATGATTTGGTTGGAAATGGTCGCACTGAGTGATCCTTGCAGGCCCCAGTCCCCAGGCCTCAGGCCCCAGGCCCCAGCCCCCAGCCCCCAGGCCCCAGGCCCCAGGCCCCAGGCCCCAGGCCCCAGGCCCCAGGCCCCAACCCCCCAGTCGCCAGTCGCCAGTCGCCAGTGGAGTGGTGAGAAGCAAAAGCTTGGATACATTGATGTCAGTGGTGCCCAAATTGTACATAGTCTGTGGATCTGGGGATCTCCGATCAAGACAAAACTCAGGTTCGAGTAACCCAGTCAATGAAAGCCTTAAAAACTGTCGAAAACGCACTCTCGCACCTGCAGTAACACCCAGACTGTCACTCAAACCTGCATCTTCAATACTGCACCGGGGCTGAAAGCGAGTTGTGCACAAACGTACTGTATATTGAACCGATCGGATTTTGTGAGATTTTACGTCATCGTTTTCGAGGATTCGGAGACGGCTCCAGGATTTGCTGAGAGGTCGAACCTTGAGCTCTCGCGCCACAAAGCCCTCTGTGGGATTGTTATGTACGCTCAAAACCATGTATTTTCTTCTGTAATGCATCAGTATGATGTTAGACTTCTACACCCTGCCATTGTGTACAGGCAATAAAACTCTGTCCCTGAATAGAAACTGTCACATGCTTGGTTGGATCTACACAGGATATGGCCCCAACTACTATATCCTGTGCCAAGG